>JACCDZ010952189.1_pt1 | contig 17821 bp, 17 predicted proteins | sample 7449551 | NCBI WGS metagenome assembly JACCDZ01 (sample SAMN15323452, study PRJNA562643) | freshwater metagenome | isolation source: river surface water | place: USA:Blue River Watershed | collected 2017-08-18
CAAGCGGAGCAAATCCAATTAGCTCAGTTAAAGCCGAAAGTGATTTCTACATCGTTTATCAGTTAACTGGTGGTTATAATGTTGCACCAATGAACTATGGCGTTAATTTGACTAATGCACAAGGTGGAACACCAGCAATGAGTGTTTATTTGCCAATTAGTTGTACCTTGTCGCAAAACCAAAAACTTTGTTACATTAAATTGAATGCAGGTGGATCCGCAGAGAGCCAGAGCATTGGTTATACAACAACTGGAAATGTAACCCCTAGTCCAAATACTAGTGGTAGCTTTAATATTACTGGGCGCTTTGCATATGTTTTAGGAATGGATAAAATATACATATTTAATTATGATTCTTCTACTGGTGCTTTAACTCCCAATGGAAATGTAAGTACGAATGGTAATGATTCTGTTGATATTGTAAGTTCTATTGATGGTAATTACATCTATGTAGTCGATCAAACCCAAAGTAAGATTAAGTCATTTGTCGTAAATAGTAATACTGGGGCATTGACTTTTATTGAATCAATCGCGACAGGAACAAATCCAGAAACTGGTTCTTTACGCTTTTCCCCATCCGGTAATTATTTATATTCTTCAGCATTAGACACGCACAATATTAGTGTATTCAGTTATGATTCAGATAATGGACACTTGACGTTAGCACATACCGTACCATCGTCTCCGCATCCTTCTGTAATAACTTTTACACCAAACGGTAAGTTTGCTTATGTCTCAAATGATTTAGGTGTTGCTCCACCTGCTGTTGGCGATGTTGCAAGAGTTTACATGTATCAGGTACAGCAAAATGGGAATTTAGTTGCATTATCGCCAGAGTCATCTATCCAATCTTTGGGTAATAACCCTTATGATTCAGTCGTTGATCCATCAGGTAGATATTTGTATGTTACTAATGTAGGTCCTATTGCATCAAGTTTTCAATATGCTGAAACCTCTGTATCTATTTACAGTATAGATCAGGCAACTGGTTCATTATCATATAATTCAGCACAAAGTTTAGCTCAAGTTGAAAGCGCTCCAGTGTCAATCATCTCTGATTCATTGGGGAAATATATGTATGTTTCAAATGGCCTTTCTGGAACTATTTCACAGTTCTCGGTTAATACAATCAATGGTAGTTTATCTCCATTGACGCCAGCCGCTATAACAGCGGGCTTAACTCCAATGTCACTAACATTTGCTCCTGGTGGACGATTTGTTTACTCTGTGAGTCAGTATGGTAATTTTATACAGCTATATAATGTGAATCTTGTGACTGGACAACTAACTGCTAGCGGTTCACCTATATCTACAGGTTCGAGCAGCCAGTCTGGATTCATTATTTTTAATAATTAATTAGCTGTATTATAAGCTTCTATGTCAGAGGTTTATAATTGATGGTTGATAGTTATTTAAGATATGATGAACTATAAATTTAATCTTTTCAAGAGAAGTAAATTATGAAACTTTTTACTAAAAACACTATTCGCAATTTAGCGCTCTCAGCGCTAAGTGCAGCGGTATTGTCTGCGTGTGGTGGTGCAGGTAGTTGCACAAGTTGCAATACACCGCCAAGCGGTAATTTGACTTTGAGTATTTCTGCACCGAGTCAATATCCAGCTGGTTTACCAACGCCAATTGAAGCGTTATTAACCATGACTAATACGTCAAATGTGAATGCTAGCAATTTAGTTTATACTATTCCAGCGCCGAATCAAGTAGGTAACTATACTGGTGTTGTAATTACCCCTAATGCTGGAATTGGAAGTCAATCTGGCGCGTGTACGAATATTGCAGCAGGCGCGAGCTGTACTTTCACAGCAACGATTGCAGCCTACGCTAATCCGGGAAGTTTCACGGTTACGGCAACTCCAAATGGCAGTGCAACACAACAAGCTGCAAAAACAACTCAAGTTGGCAAAGCTTTGCAAGCGGATAGCATTTCGGTTACGGCAAATCTGGGTTTAGTTGATATTCCCAATACCAACAATGAATATTATATTTTGCCAAGTGATCAAATCATTCAAGGTTCTTCAAGCAGCGCAACTACGGCATATGTTTCTGTGCTAGTTAAGGCAGCAGGTGAGGGCTTAGATAGGCTCAAATTAGTTGATGAAACTGGTGCTGCGTTATCTTATGTTACACTTGGAACGCCACATTATACGGTAAATAGTGTTAATAGCTATGCGGTAACAATTCCAGCGGGTAAATCAATTCAACACATTCAAGCTTTAAGTAATGTGTGTACGACTTTGAATACTGGTGAGAATAATAACAGTGCTTGTTCAAATGATGCCGATGTTAATTTAGCTCAATCTGGAGTTGGAATTCTTGCGATTCAACCGAACTATTTCCAAATGAGCGAGAGTCGCGAGTCTCAAATTGTAACCTTACAAAACGTTGGTACGGCAAATATCACTAGTTTGCAATTACCACAAATTGCTGCCCCGTTTAGTGTTTTAGCCAATACTTGTTCTGGCATAACGACATTAGCACCACTGGCAAGTTGCACGGTTACGATTGGTTATACTTTAGGAACTGATTCTGGTCAAGGTAGTTATATAGTTAATTACAATAATGGCAAGAGCGCAGTTAATACCAGCGCTACAATTCCGTATGTTGGAACTGTTCCAGCAGCATATGCCATTTTAACTGCATCACCGACATCATTCTCATTGAGTGAGAGTCATTCATTCCAACGGATTACAGTTACAAATACAGGTACGGCGATTGCAACAGCTGTAGTGTTGCCAACATTAACGGCGCCATTAATTGAGTCGGCAACTAACTGTACGAGCACATTAGCAAGCCGTGCAAGTTGTAGTTATGATGTGTATATTGATTACTCACAATCTGTAAGCGCTGGGGTGGAAAGTGTAACCTTTGCTTACAATAATGGGCAATCTAGCCAAACAACTAATGTTGCCGCGGATTGGATGCAAAAATCTTTGCAAGCTAATTTATCTTTGTCTTCTAGTACAACAACCTTAAATCCAACTTATGTTCAGCAAACTATTGTGCTAACTAACAACGGTAATGCTCGTGCTACAAATTTAGTACTGCCTACTTTAATTTCTCCAGTGTATTTGGTTTCTTCAACGTGTAGTGCTGGAATGACTTTAGCTCCACAAGAAAATTGCTCTTATACCATAAGTTATATTGGTGCCATTTCATCTAGCTCAGAAAATGTTACCTTTGGATACAGCGGAGGCGGCAGTCCAACGGTTCCTTTGACTATTAATTGGACTTCTGGTGCTCCACTAGTCTATATAGCTAACAATGGTGGAGCGCAAACAGCGGGAATCTACAAATGTAATTTGGATGACAATGGTGACACAACATATTGTAACCATGATGCAGGCTTTACCGGTTCAACTAGGAGTATTGCATTTGCAGTAGTTGGCGGTACTAAGTATTTATATGCTACGATATCGGATCAAGGTGTTTCAAAATGTAGTTTAGATCAATATGGAGCAATTACCGCCTGCGACAATAACTCTGGTGCAGCCTTAGATAATGCCACAGACTTTAGTGAGGCTAATTATATTGTTTTTGCAACCGTGAATAATGTACAGTATGCATATATTACCGATACTGGAAATTATAATATTTATACCTGCACTCTTGCTAATAATGGTGATTTTGCTAGCTGTTCCGAACCACTTGATTTGTCTGATGCGGCTGGAATTGCCGTAGTCAATGTTGCTGGAACTCCATATTTATACTTAACTGGCGATGATGGAAATAATAAAAAAAGAAAAAAAGGTATCCTTAGATATGCTTTAAATCCGGAAAATGGTCAACCAACTGGAGCTGCTCAAGTCGTTCAGTTAAGCAATGGTGATGGATATGCTGGTACTGGAACAGATTATCAAGCAGGACTTGGAATGGCTACGTTCAATACTTCAATGTATGCTTATAGTGGTGTAACTAACTATACTGCACCAATGTATGCTGGCATGGATACCGCATTGGATACTTGTTCATTAAATGCCAGCGGCATCGCTACCGCATGTATCAATAGCTATAGCACAGGGTCGCAATCTGCTCAACCTTATTCAATAATTTTCAATGTTGCGCCAGACTTTAGTCCATATGCATACTTTGGCTTATCGAACGGAGAATATGGATTTTATAAATGTTCAGTAAATCAAGCGACTGGAGCTTTAACGAACTGTGCAAAGCAAAGCATTATAGATGGTGGAGAACCGTATAGTTCGGCTTTTACAATTTATGAGCAGTTGGCATAATATTTACATCTAACGTATAAAAAATCAACCGAATTTCGGTCGATTTTTTATACTGCTATCTCTTAGATAATGATTTTTATCCAAACGATTTTAATGAACTATACTTATAAAAATAAGGCAGAATAATTTAAATTCTGCCTTATTTTTTATTGGGCTGTATTACTCGGGTTAAGCTGTGCAGCAGGTACGGCCATGGCTTGTAATTGCTCCAATGGAAGAGTGCTACCAATAGCTGGAGCAGTTTGTGTGACAATATTTGCCATTTCATTTTTGTACATATATTGCACACTGTAGCCAACTTGGGTTTGTACGGGTTTGTATGCCGTTGCACATTGGGTAGATGAGCCATGCTTGGCAACGTAATTAGGTTGATTTGAGCGTTGAATTTCACGCCCAATTAGTGCGCCACCAACTCCGCCAGCAATTGCACCAACGGCTGTACCGCCGCCACCACCATGCACTTGGTTACCAATCACACCACCAGCTACTGCGCCAGTTGCGCCCCCAATTAATGCACCTTCGGTGCCATTTTTCCTATTGGCAACATATGATGTTGTGCCAACTTTGCGACAATCTTGGTAAGCTTGTTGGGTAGTTATAAAGTTGGGGTTAACTGAAATAATTTGTGCCGTGCTACTTTTGGTGAGCATAAAGGCTATTCCTGTTGCAATAGCTATTGCAGCAACGGCGGCAAGACTAATTAGTAATGTTTTATTTGATTTAGCTTGCTGTGGTGCGTAGTCATCATCATAATAGTCACGTTGTGGTGGGCGATTGTCATACTCCTCACGACTTCTGTTGCGTGGTGCAGCTGATCGACGTGGTGCACGTTGTGGATAATCATCACGTTCATTTGCCGCGTAATTAGTTTGGCGGTCATCGCTGTTACTCCGTTGGCGTGGATTAGTTGGACGTTCATCTTGATCATGATCATTCTGTGGACGACGGGTGTTTCTGCTTGGGTTTGCTGTATTGTTATTACGTGGACGATTTGGATTACGCGTGTTATTTGAGTTGTTATTGTTCATTTAATTTATCTTTAATAGTTTTAAATAAAAATCTGCAATTCAATAATGGTTGCAGATGTCTGGATTAACCCATTATTATAGTTTATATTATATAAATTTTCAACTAATTTTCCTAATGGAGTTGTTGTTTTGATAGATAAATTTGGTTAGAAATAAAACATAAGAAGCCTCAAATAATCTAGTATTGCATCCTTATCTCCATAGAGTCCTTTTGTGTCGAATTTTATTGGCTTCAGAAAATTATATAGAGTTTAACGGCTCTTTCTTTAAAATCCTAGAGCAGGTTAATTAACCAATAGCTTTGAGGGTCTGATGGACACAAGTATGGACCGCATTCAAAAAATGCACTGATTATATTGAGAATTAGTGAAATTATTAATACACCGCTAATTATCTTGATTGAGTTTGGTATCGGTGCATTATTTTGGGTATTTTGAGTTTTAGGTGTAAGCAATCCAGCAATTATGGCATAAAAAATAAATAGCATACATAATACAAATGTCCACGTATACATGTGCATTCCAAAAACTGGATCACCATAGCCGCCAGTACCTGGAACAATGTGCAATAAAACTTGAATTAGCCCCATAAATGAAGTGAGCAATGCTGCTAAAATAATTAGCATATAATGTTTAGTGTTGCGTTCTTGGCAAAGGTTTAATATTAAACCAAAACTAATTGCATAAAATCCCATTCTTTGCATTACGCAAAGAGCACAAGGTAATTCGCTATCTATGATTTGTAAAATCAGCGCCAAATATGAAATGATACAAATTGCGCCTAAGGCTAGTAAATCCAGTGCCGTTAAAATTTTCTTAGTCATAATTTTGATTCCTAAAGTTGGATGTTAATAGTTCTAATTAAATGCGGAATGAAAAATGCTATCCATAGCACAACAAACAGTCCGTATAACTTGAGTGAAGTTTGATATTTCTTCTTAAATATAGCAATAAAAGTGACGAGTAGTAGGATAAAAAATAATGCGGTCATAGTTAAGCTCCCAAAAGATGTATATTGAATTTGATGACATGGCTAAATTAATTTAATTATTCGCGGTCTGTGGTGTCGGAGTTTCAAAAGCTGCGATAAAGAGTAAATTGATGCCTAATGGGACTAACATTATGGTTAATGCCATTTCTAAATTATCAATGTTGATCACAAATTGGCTCAAGTGCGGCAGATTTAGGCTAATTGGCGGCATGATACTGCCGATTATAGCGCTGATTAAGGCGGTTGTAATTATCAATGAACTAAATAAATAATCATGGTATTTAAATAAATTAGCCAAAGCTAAGATAATTGCTAATGCAGCAAAGTACCACGGTAGCGCAATTAAAGCTAAATTGGCGATAATTAAACTAATGATGATTAACTTGCGGTTTTGGATATACATTTGGCGTCCTTAAATTTATTTTTGATAGTGTGATTATAGTAGTATGCAACATTAACGGCAATAGATATAATTTCTACCATTGGGAAATCTTGATTTTAAACATAGGATTAGTAGGGTAATCTGCATGAGTGCACGGGTGAAATTTTTATAGCTTAGTGTGCGGTGACTAGCTAAGTTATAATTTATACTTTGATTTAATGACTAGTTGCGGTCAGTGAGATGACAAACTAATTTTGAGTGTGTGGAAGAAAATGGAACAATTTATAATTGAATTAAAAACTAAGTTAGCTGGTGAGCAAGTTATTCAAGATGAAATGCTTTGCTATGCGTATTCAACCGATGCTAGTATGTATCGCATGGTACCAAAAGTGGTGGTCGTGGTGCATACTGAGCGTGAAGTTATTGAGGTCATTAAGTTAGCGAGTTTGCATGGGGCAAAACTAACTTTTCGGGCAGCTGGTACGAGTTTATCGGGGCAGGCGGTTACCGATCAAGTTCTGGTGCTGTTATCGAATGCGAGTTGGTTGAATTATACGATTCATGCTGATGGCAGTCAAATTAGCCTTGAGCCAGGTATAATTGGTGCGCAAGCCAATAATTATCTGTTGCCGTATAAACGTAAAATTGGTCCCGATCCTGGTTCAATTAGTGCCGCCAAAATTGGTGGAATTGTCGCGAATAATTCCAGTGGTATGTGTTGTGGAACCAGTCAAAATAGCTATGCCACGTTGGCGCATTTGCGCGCAGTTTTTGCCAATGGTGATGTTTTAGACAGTCGTGATCCGCGGCAAGTGGCGAAATTTATTCAGGATAATCAAGAGCTAATTAATAATATTCGTCATATACGGCATCAGATAATTAATGACCATGAATTAAGCGCCTTTATTCGTAAAAAATTCGCGATTAAAAATACCAGTGGTTATAGCCTAAATGCTTTTCTTGATTATGAAGAGCCAATTCAAATTATTCAACGTTTATTAATTGGTTCGGAAGGTACTTTGGCTTTTGTTTCACAAGTCACATTAAATACCGTTGCCGATGAACAATTTAAAGCCTTAAATTTAGTTTATGGTACGCTACAGAATTTATGTGATTTAACCTTGAATATTGCACAATTTAATATTTCGGCGATTGAGCTATTAGATGCCAATTCCTTACGTTCGGTGGCACATATTCGCGAATTACAGCCTTATTTGATAGAGGTTGATGCTGCGAGTGGTGCAATTATGATCGAATTAGCCGCAGCCAGCGCAGATGAGTTAAAGCTTAAATTAGCTCAAGTAGAGGCGGTAATAGAGCGGAGTTCAATTTTGCAGCAAACTGGTTTTACTCAAGATCCTAAACTTGCCGCAACGTTATGGCAAGCACGTAAAGGGGTTTTACCTACAATTGCTGGGCAACGTCCAATTGGTTCGAGTGTCTTAATTGAAGATGTTGCGGTAGAAATTAAGTTATTACCCGCGTTAATTGCTGATTTACGGGCAATGTTTGAACGCTATGGTTATGCGAATGCGGCTATTTTTGGACATGTGTTGGCAGGGAATATTCATTTTGTACTGACGCCCAATTTTACTATCGCCGCTGAATTGCAGGCGTATGATCAATTTATGCATGAATTTACCACGCTAGTTGCCGAGAAATATCATGGTTCATTGAAAGCCGAGCACGGCAGCGGACGGAATATTGCGCCTTTTGCGTTACTTGAGTGGGGGCAACAATCTTGGGATATCATGTGGCGGATTAAAGAATTGTTTGATCCGCAAAATATTTTGAATCCAGAAGTTAAATTAACTCGTGATAATACCTTACATATGCAGTATCTCAAAGAATTACCTGCATTGGATCAGCAAATTGATAAATGTATGGAGTGTGGGTTTTGTGAGTCAGTTTGTCCATCGCGTAAACTGAGTTTAACGCCTCGCCAGCGCAATGCTGTTGCGCGGAGAATTAGCCAATTAAGCGGAGCGCAACGCGCGCAGTGGCTAAAAAAATTCCACTATTATGGTATTGAAACTTGTGCTACTACTGGCATGTGTCAAGTTGCATGTCCCGTGGATATCGACACGGGAGCATATATTTTAAGCCTGAAGCCGCAGAAATCATATCGACTTAAACATGAGCTTGAAATTACGCAGGCACGGCGTAAATTGAAATTGGCAAATTTAGCCGCGGGTATAATTGGACGGAAAAACCTGCAAGGCATAACTCAAGTTTTGCATGCTCGGATCAAGTCAATTCCAGTTTATTTGCAGAGTATGCCCAAAGTACAAACGGCTAAATTAATCTCAACGCGGAGTAATACACCTGGCAATGTGCTGCTAATTCCAAGTTGCCCAAATCGAATTTTTGCGTCAGAACATGGTTATGGCAGTTATCCACTCCAAGCACTTTTAGAGCGAATGGGCTATGCGGTCAGCTATCCTGCGAATGTGGAGAGTTTATGTTGTGGGCAAATGTATCATTCGGCGGCTAATCAATTGCAACAATTGCGCGTGCAACGTGAATTAAGCCACGCAATCGAAGGTGCACAGTTGGTTCTAATGGACAATAGCTCTTGCGCGGGCTTTGCCAAACAATTTGATTTACCGATTATGGATGTTAATCAGTTCTTGGTGGAACGTTTGGTGCGCAGTAAATTAGTTCATCGTTATCAACGGCTGGCGCTGCATATTGATTGTAGTACGGCGAAACATTGTTTTAATCCCGAATTCATGGCAATTTTGCGCCTGTGTGCGTATGAAATAGTTATTCCCGAGGGAATAAAATGCTGTGGCTTTGCGGGTGATAAAGGCTTTACTACTCCTGAACTTAATGCGAGTAGTTTGTCAGGTCTTGCGGCTCAGGTTAGCGAGTGTGAAATTGGGGTTACGTTTAATCGGAGTTGCCAAATCGGCTTAAATCAACATTCTGGAATCAAGTATATTTCATTTATTGAGTTAATTTTGGATTGTCTAAAAGTTTAATTATGGAGTTAGCAGAATGATCCGTTGTGCCTGTCTAGTTGTAGAAAATTCACCCGCTGAAATCTTATTAGTTCGGGTGCGCGATAATCAAAAATGGTATTTGCCGGGTGGCAAAATAGAAGCTGACGAAGCGCCAGTAGAGGCATTAATTCGCGAATTAAGCGAAGAGTTGGGGCTGGTTCTGAATGTTAATGAACTGAGTTATTTAATTACGCTAATTGGACCGGCTTATGGTGTGGACGATAGTGTTGAGTTAGTTTGTTTTACGGCTCAAGCAATTGCTACGCTCCAGCCACAAGCCGAAATCTCAGAGGTTAAGTTTATTAATTGGCAAACCCAACGCGAGTTAATCGCACCTGCCGTGCTTAAATTATGTGATACGGTTTTAGCGCAAAATTAGCGTGGTAAGGAGAATATTATTATGAATGATTTAGTTTTTGGCGTAGGTAGTTTAATTTTATAGATTATGTTTTAAATTAATGGAGTTAGTATGCAAACAATTGGTTTAATCGGTGGAATGAGTTGGGAATCATCGTTGGAGTATTACCGAGTAATTAACCTACGAGTAAAAGAACGCTTAGGTGGGTTACATTCTGCGAAAGTAATTTTGTATTCTGTGGATTTTGCTGAAATTGAAGAGTTACAACATTTAGAACGCTGGGATGAGGCTGGTAAAATTATGGCAAATGCGGCAATTTCACTTGAAAAAGCTGGCGCAGATGTGCTTTTAATTGCGACCAATACTATGCATAAATTAGCCAACTTTATCACTGAAGTAACCAATTTACCATTGTTGCATATCGCTGATGCTACGGCGAAACAAATTAAACAGGATAAAATTCATAAAGTTGCTTTACTGGGAACTAAATTTACCATGGAGCAAGATTTTTATAAAGGACGTCTAGTTGAATTATTTGGTTTAGAGGTTATTGTCCCTGATGAGCATGATCGCGAGTTTATTCACAAGGTGATTTATAACGAGTTATGCCAAGGCATAATTTTGGACTCTTCTAAGGCTAAGTATTTAGAAATTATTGCCAAACTTGAACGGGATGGTGCTGATGGAATTATCTTAGGTTGTACCGAAATTGAACTTTTAATTCAAGCTGATGATTGTGCTGTGAAGCTTTATCCGACTGCCAAAATTCATGCGGAAGCGGCGGTTGATTATGCTTTAAGTTGTTAGTTATTGTGTTTGAACAATTAGGGAATGTTACATAAAATCACGGAGTGTATTATAATCAGGTTAAATCATTTGAAGAGCTTAACTTTTTATTATTAAGGGGACATTATGAAAAAATTAATTCTTACTTTGGCGTTAAGTAGCTTTTTAAGTAATAGCTTTGCGTGTACTGCTGTTGATGTGCAAGCTAAAGATGGGAGTATGGTTGCTGGAAGAACTATGGAGTGGGCTTTTGATATGAACTGGCAATTATTATATTATCCTAAAGGAACTTCATTTGAATTATCTGCACCAGCTAAATCTGGGCACGCACCGATTAAGTTAACTAGTAAATATGCTATTTTTGGTGTTGGAACGGCATTGGAAAATAATGCAATGTTAGAGGGGCAAAATTCGGCAGGACTTGGCTTAAGCGGAAATTTTTTGCCTGGATTTACACAATATCAAACGGTTAGCAAAGCCGATAAAAAATATCTCTCGGTGCTTGAATTTACACAGTTTGTGTTGAGTAATTACGCGACGGTTGCCGAAGTAAAAGCTGAATTACCAAAATATAAAGTTTGGTCGCCTGAAATTAAAAATTTACCAATTGAACCAACCATTCATTTCTTGATTAGTGATAAATCGGGTGCAACGGTAGTAATTGAATTTATTAATGGCGAAATGCGTCTGTTTGATACCACCGCGGGAGTATTAACTAATTCGCCGAATTATGATTGGCACATGATTAACATTCGTAATTATTTGAATTTATCAAATAACTCAACCGCACACGTGCAAACGAGCCAAGGAAATGTTACGCAATTTGGTCAAGGCGGCGGAGCAATTGGTTTGCCTGGTGATTATACGCCACCATCGCGGTTTGTAAGAACGGCTTATTTAAAACGTTTTGCAACTTTACCTGAAAGTGCTGCTGGTGCAGTTGAGTTAACTGGGCATATTCTCAATAATGTGGATATTCCTAAAGGTGCGATTACGGCTAGTGAGGGTGATAAAGTCATTCCTGATTATACCCAATGGGTTGCGCTTAAAGATATTAGCCATAATCAATTCTATTTCTCAGATTATAACCATCGCTTAACGTATGTGAAAATTGATTTAAATCAGGTCTTTGCTCAGTCTAAGCCTTTTGCAATTGCTATCGATAAAATTAATTATCCTAGCAATGATATTACCGCTAATTTAACTAAATAATTAGAGTGTGGGCTAATTTAAATTAGCCTGCTTAGGGTTTCTTTTTTTGCAGGTCTTTGATGCAATCTTTGCTATCTTTGACACAATAATTTAAGGCAACATCGGCAATGTTTAATTCGGTTCTTAAGTTTAAATCTGCTTTTTTACTGGCTTGCTTATTGCTGGTTTGAATATCATTCATTTGTTGAGTATTCAAAGCTTGTTGCGAGTCATTAATTTTTGATAATTGATTTTCTTGGTTTATCATGAGCGCCTGTTGAATTGTTGTTGAATTACTGCCACTTACAAAGACTGGGGCATTATTTTTACTTGAGGCTTCATTGAGTTCATGAAGTTCGGATTGATTGCCTTGCAGTTTGCTATTTTGTTCTTGCGAATTTATGCCGCTCAGGGCTGTATCAATTTTCGAGTTACTGCTATCTAATCCATTGCCAATTATATTACCCGAGTTAGTATTTGAATTTAATGCTGGGTATTGGTAGTTATCAACGGCCGTATTGACACTTGAACTTAGTGAGTTTTGTAACTCGATTTGCTCTTGTGTCGCCAAATTATCTGCAAAGATGCTTGAACTAATTAAGCTAATTAGAACTAAAGCGATGCGTTTATACATGAATGCTCCCTTATTTTAATTCTGTGCTGGCTGGATTTCAGCATTAAGCACTTTACCCGTAATTTTGGAGTTACCGTTTAAAATGACCAAACCTTTAGTTTGCGTAAAGCTGATATTACCATGAACTTGGGTATCATTGAAGGTTAGTCTTGGAATGTTGCTAGAAAATAATTCATTGTCGCTTTTGATAAAAATATCTGATTCAATTGATGAATTGCTCCAACTTGATTTGTTTGAACTTAAGTTTATCACTTGTCTAAAGCGGCTATTTTTGCATAAATACCTCCCGAACTAGAAATTGGCGCATCAAATTGATCTAACTCAGAACTTAATTTACCATGCATAAGTTGATCTAATTCCAGCGTTAAAACACCGCTCAATTCTAAATTAACGCGCTCTAAGCTCGAGTTTTTAAATTTAAGCGTTGAAGAGCCTGACATATCAATATTGACATTTGTTTAGTCCGAATTGTTGAAATTTAATATCGATGCTCCTGCTAAATCCAATTTAAGCTTGTTCATATCAGTTGATTTAAAATTGCTTACGTTCACATAATTGGTGCCAGAAATATTGAGTCCGTTTAGTGTTGGCAAATTAATTAATATGCTTGCTCGTGGGTGATTGGGCGCTAATTTTGAATTATCGAGGGTTAACGTCTGTTGGTTTAAGCTTAGATATTGTGTGTTTTGCGGGTCATTCAGCTCAATTTTAAAGGCACCTGGTAAAATTTGTACTTGCCAAGCACCGCGGATATTGATCGTGGTGAAATCTTTATAATTGAGATCTGCGCGGCTCAGTTGTTGCGGATTCAGTGCTGGCGTTGGCTTAATTAATGAGGCTTTGATCCAGATGCTAATTGGCACGCTGAGGACAATTAGGGTCAGCAGGATAATGAGTGCAGCGAGGATTTTATTGGTGTATTTTTTCATGATATTAGTTCCTGAATTAATTGAATTAAAGCGCTGGGTTGCGACTAAGTAGTTGGAGCTCTTCCCAACTAATTCCGAGCGTTTGCATATGATGCAAAAAAATAGGTAATTGCACGCGGATGAACTCGTCCTTGCGAATGTTTAGGGCTAAAGTTTGTGCCGCGGCTGCTACAAAGTAACCAATTCCGCGCTGTTGAATGAGAATTCCCTTTGCTTGGAGTTCGCTGTAGGCGCGCTGCACGGTATTGGGATTAACCAACATCTCACTCGCCATTTCACGCACCGAAGCAATCCGTGAATTTTCGACTAGCTCATGATTTAAAATTCGCTCGAGAATCAGATCATAAATTTGCAAGAAAATTGGCTTTTGATTATTGAAATCCATCTAGCGCGCCTCAGTTTCGCGTAAACGGAGCCAACTGAGTAAACATGCAATTACTCCAATCATGACGCTGCCTAGATTAGCCAGACCACTGATGAGTTTCAAATTTAAACCTTGGGGGAGGAGTGTGGCGCTACTCATTTGTGCCAGCCCAAAGTATTTCACGAGTAATGAGACTTCAGCGAGAGTTAAGCTTGCAATCAACAATCCTAAGCCCAATAAAGCTACGGCTAATTTAAACAGCGCGGACTTTTTAAAATAGCAACTAGCAAAGATGCCCAGACTTTGCAGTAAAAAAATTGCTGGCAAGGTAGGCAAGAGTATTTTAAAGATACTAAACAGCGAGTTAAAGAAATTATGTAGTGTAAATGTGCCCGTTAGGGTGCTAAAGGCAAGATTCGCCAGTGTACCCGCAATTAGCCACGCAAGAATAAACAGCAACCACCAGCCAAAAATATAGACGCTAATTTTTGCTGTAATTTTTTCAAGCGTATGGGCAGGAATTAATAAATAGCTGCGTGCTTTGGCAGCCGAGCTAAATTCCCAAAAGCTTGAGCCAGCCAAATAAGCGCCAACACTCACGAATAAGAAGCGAATAAAGCCATGCCCATCCTGCAAATTGGCAGTGAAAAGTTGTTTGGGAAAAGTAAAAAATAAAATTAGCGTGGTTAATAAACTCAGCCAAATTAAACTCTGACGTTTTTCAGTTAGTTCACGCTTAATCAACATCTTGACGGTCTTAGTTTGCATGTTGTGCTCCAAATAGTTGATTGATAGCCTGAGTTTGACTGATCGTGGCATTAAATAATAATTCCAGATCGGCTTTTGCGCCATATTCAGCGTCAGCTTGTCGTGTAGCAACGTAGGCAAATCCAGCTGGAATTGGCATGCTGTAGAGTAGTTGTGGATGCTCTGGCGTTGTTTGGGTTAGACCAAAATAGAGTTTATCTTCAATTTGTTCGATGCTAGCATTTAAGATGATTTTACCATTTTCTAAAATTATGACTGGATCAATTAACCCCTCCAAATCGCGGACTTGATGGCTGGATATCACAATGCAGGTCTCTTCATTGATCGCATTAGCTATTAAACTGCGAAAGGTACTTTTGGCGGGAATGTCCAAACCGTTGGTTGGTTCATCGAGCAAAATTAGGCGACAATTGCTGGCTAGAGCAAAGGCGATTAAGAATTTTTTGCGTTCACCGTGCGAAAGATTAGCGAGTTTATCTTGATAGCGAATTTGCCATTCATCGGCAATATTGTAAAATTTAGCTAGATCAAAACGTGGGTAAAAACCGGCATAAATTTTTAAATATTCGCGCGCGGTGATTGAATAATCAAGATTGTCCTCGTTGAGTAAAAATATTTCTTGTAAGGTTTCTTTCTTGCGCTCAGTTGCATCTTGTTGTAATACTTGAACTGTGCCACTTTGCGGGAAAATACTGCCGCTAATGAGATTTAATAAGGTAGATTTACCTGCGCCATTTTTGCCCAGCAAGCCATAGATACAACCTGCTTGAAGCTGTAGATTTAAAGCGTTAAACACCGCGTGGTGTCGGTAAGTAAAATTTATATTCTGTAAGGTAACCATTGTGGTACTCCGTTTGTCTTGGTGTGTTAGTGCATTAGTACACCGTAGATTGTAACCTAGTTGAGGTGTTCTGTCAAGCAGCGCTAAATAAATTCATTTGTTTTCAGAGAGTGTGATTTAATTGCGGGTAAATAGTTACTAATCTAATTTTATTGGCGAAGGATTAATAAAATGCTGGAAATAACTGCAAGTATGCTGATTTGGGGCACTTTGGGAATGTTCGTGTTGTGGTCAAAAGTATCGGCAATTGATTTGACGTTTTTTCGCTGTTTGATTGGCGCGTTAAGTGTTGGGCTGTATTTATTGAAATCTGGGCGACGAATTAGCTTTAATCGAAGTACCTTGATTATTAGTCTGGCGGGGATTTTTGCGGTTGCCAATTGGCTGTTTTTATTTAAATCATTTCAATTAGCTTCAATCACAATTGGTAATATGGCATATTATTTGCAACCAATTATTTTGTTGTTACTGGGCTTCATGTGCAAATTTGAACGCTTTAGTTGGCGCAAAGTTATACTCATTTTGCTAGCTTGTCTTGGTGTGGCGTTAACGATACGTTTGGATTCTTTTGCCGTGCCCAATATGTTGCTGGGGGTTAGTTGTGCTTTGTTTGCCGCTATTTTGTATTCCTTGGTAACTCTCATGATGCGGAATATTCATGCCGATATTTTCGTGATTATTTTTATTCAATTGTTAATTGGGACGCTCATGACCGCGCCACTGGCTAGCTTTAGTGTTCCCGCACCAAGTAGCTGGTGGTGTTTGACAATTATTGGTTTAGTCCATACGCCGCTGGCATATTTTCTCTATTATCGCGGAATTAAAAAAGCCAGCGTAACGCAGATCGCCGTGCTAAGTTATCTTGATCCAATTGTCGCAATTATTAGTGACATTATGTTTTTTAATCAACATTTAAATGGCGTGCAATTGTTTGGAATTAGCTTAACTTTTCTGGCTGGGTTTATGTTAATTCGCTTAAAACTGCGCTAGTTAAAGCATAATACATAACGCAATAGATATATTATCTATAGTCGATGTTTAATTAATCAATTACAATCATGCTAATGCAATGTAAATCAAAAACTTTAGGAGTTATTTCATGATTTCAAAATCACCAGTTCGAGTTGCGGTTACCGGCGCAGCAGGTCAAATTAGTTATAGTTTATTATTTCGTATCGCCAGCGGTGACATGTTAGGCAAAGATCAACCCGTTATTCTGCAGTTATTAGAAATTGATGCTGCGATGGGCGCTTTAAAAGGTGTCATGATGGAGTTAGATGACTGTGCTTTCCCATTAGTACATGGCATTGTTGCGAGTAGTGATCCGATGGTTGCTTTTAAAGATGCCGATTACGCGTTATTAGTTGGTTCACGTCCACGTACTAAAGGCATGGAGCGCAAAGATTTGCTTGAAGTTAATGGAACAATTTTTATTGCTCAAGGTCAAGCGTTGGCTGCAGTTGCGAATAAAAATGTAAAAGTGTTAGTAGTTGGTAACCCAGCGAATACTAATGCATTAATCTTATCAAAAAATGCCCACGGTTTAAATCCACGCAATATAACTTCGATGATGCGCTTGGATCATAATCGTGCAATGAGCCAATTAGCCAGTAAAGTCGGCGCTCATTCAAGTCAAGTAAAAGATATTGTTGCATGGGGTAATCATTCTTCAACCCAATATCCAGATATTTTTAGTGCTACAGTTAATGGTGCTCAAGCGAGTAAATTAGTTGATGAAAATTGGTTAGTAAATGATTTTATTCCAACCGTGCAAAAACGTGGGGCGGCAATTATTGAAGCGCGCGGTTCTTCATCGGCAGCATCAGCGGCCAATGCCGCAATTGACCATATGCGTAGTTGGGTATTAGGCACTGCTGCTGGTGAAGTTGTGACTATGGGTGTTCCATCTGATGGTAGCTATGGCATTGCTGAAGGCGTAATATTTGGTTATCCATGTACTTGTAAAGATGGCGAATATAGCGTAGTTAAAAATTATGCCATTAGTGAATTTAGTCGTAAATACATTGATATTACCTATCAAGAATTATGTGAAGAACGCGCGGCGATTCAACATTTATTAGGCTAAATACAGAATGATTCAGCGCGATAGATACTCGCGTGGTTGAATTAGATATAACTAAAAGCTAGACGATAAGTCTAGCTTTTAGTTTAAGGTGCGCCAGACATGGCGCACATCTAGGCGGTGCAAGTCCGCTGTTAGCCCCGTCGATGGGAATAATGAGCCTATGCAAGGGTGTTTACCGTGAGGTAGAATCTGAAGGAAGCAAATGGCGTA
>JACCDZ010285681.1_pt1 | contig 17814 bp, 15 predicted proteins | sample 7449551 | NCBI WGS metagenome assembly JACCDZ01 (sample SAMN15323452, study PRJNA562643) | freshwater metagenome | isolation source: river surface water | place: USA:Blue River Watershed | collected 2017-08-18
CGAGCAAGCGCAGTACGACGCGCTCGCCGTGCCCTGATGGAATCGTCGAGACGCGAACATCGACCGCACGGCCGGCGACTTTCAGGCTAATACGGCCATCTTGCGGCAGGCGCTTCTCGGCGATGTCAAGTTTCGACATGACCTTGATGCGCGAGACAACAGCGGCCGCCACGGCGCGCTTGGTTTGCAGCACCTCGCGCAATACGCCATCGACACGCAGTCGAACGACCAATCGATTTTCAAAAGGCTCGATGTGAATATCAGACGCATTTTCTTTGATCGCCTGTGTCAGCAGCGCGTTGATGAGCCGAATGATCGGTGCATCGTCTTCGCTATCGAGCAAATCCGATTGTTCCGGCAGATCTTGGGCGAGAAAGGCGAGGTCGACCGTATCGTCGAGACCGCCCGCAGCGGCGCGAGCATCGGTGCCGGCTTCGTAAGCAAGACGCAGCAAGGCATCGAACTCATCGGCAGCGACTTTGCGAAGACGCAGCGGTCTGCCGAGATGGCGACGGGCTTCAGAGATTGCAGCGGGGACGACATCGGGACGAATTGCGAGCTCGGCGAACTCGCCGTCGATACTGGTCAGCAACAGCCCGTGTCGCCGCGCGAAAGCCAGAGGCAGCGTCGGTGTCACGGGGCGGGGGCAGCCGCTGCCGCAGAAGACGCTTCAGACGCGGGCGGAGCGACAGGTGTGGACGGTACGGCCGCAGGCGGCATAGGCGCCGGCGGCAACTCGGGCAGGATCGCACGCGGTGTGCCCGGCAGCAGCGGTAGCACTTCACGCTGCGGTCCGAGCTTTCGCTGCTGGTCGCGCATGTAGTTGTATTTTTGATTGGTTTCGAAGGCGGCATCGAGACCGTCGCGCAAGATGCGTGGCTGGATGAAGACCATCAAATTGGTCTTGGTTTTTTTGGCGCTGCGCGATTTGAAGGCCTCACCGACGACCGGGATTCGTCCAAGGAACGGCACTCGCTGCTCGCCGCCCGTCTGTGAGTCTTGAATCAAACCGCCGAGCACGACCGTGCCGCCATCTTCGATCAACACATGGGTGCTGATGGTGCGCTTGTTGGTAACGAGATCGACCGCACCGGAGCTCGTCGCGGCGATGCTCGAGCTCTCTTGCTCGATCTTCAGCATCACCGAGTCGCCCTCGTTGATCTGCGGCGTGATCTTGAGAATGGTGCCGACTTCCTGGCGCTGGATGGTCTGGAAGGGGTTGAGGTTATTGCCGGTGTTACCGCCCGTGCTCGTGTACTGCCCCGTCACGAACGGCACTTCTTGCGCCACTTTGATCTCGGCCTCTTGGTTATCCATCGTCACGATGGAAGGTGTGGCGATGATGTTCGTCGTCGAATCGCCGCGTAGTGCACGCAGCACCGCCGCAAAGTCCACCCCGCCACCGCCCAAGCGACCGACGCCGACCGTGGTGCCACGCGGCACGCTCGTGAGGGTGGTGGGGTCGGTGGCCGCACGAGCGAGATCGACGATGCTGACGCCGCCGACGGGTTCAATGAAACCACCGACGGCGTTATCGGAGTTGCTGCCATCGACCAGCCAGTTCACCCCAAGCTCCGCCGACTTGTCGGCGGATACTTCCACGATGATGGCTTCGACGATGACTTGGGCGCGACGGATATCGAGCTTATCAATCACGGCCATCAAAGAATTCATGGTCTTGGCGGGCGCGGTGATCACGAGCGCATTGGTTTCGGGTTCCGCCCAGATGATGGTGCTGCGATCGGCACTCGCTGCGGTGGTTGAGCCTGCAGCCGGCGCCCCAGCCGTCACGCCTTGAACTTGTTCTTTTAATTTCGCCGCGATCTTCTCTGCATCGGCATAGCGCAGATAGCGCACTCGCGTATCGCCGCCGCTCGAGAGCGGCGTGTCGAGATAGGCGATGAGCGTGCGGGCACGCAGACGTTGCGTCTTATCACCGGCGAGTAGGATGCTGTTCGAGCGATCATCGGCGACGACGCGCAGGGGGCTCATGCCGCCCTCGGCGGAGGCTTGTGCTGGATTCAAAGCCGTCATCGTGCGCACGACTTCGGCCGCCGACGCGTTCTGCATGGCGACGACTTCGATATCGGCATCGCTTGCCTGATCGATGCGCCGAATGATGCGCAACATGCGATTCACGTTGTTGGCGCGATCGGCGAGGATCAGCATGTTGGAAGAGGGGTAGGCTGCTAGGTGTGCGTTTTGCGGCATCAACGGCCGCAAGATCGCCACGAGCTGCGCGGCACTGACGTTCGTGACCGACACCACCTGCGTGACGATCTCGTCGGAGGTCGCACTCAAACGATCGGGCAGATCGTTGCCGGGCATCGTGCGCGAGTTCGCATCCGGAATGATCTTCAACACATCGCCCGACGGAGCGGCGACGAAGCCGTGCACTTGCAGCAGCGCCAAAAAGGCTTCGTAGAAGGCATCGGGAGTCATCGGCGTCGAGGAGAGCATCGTCACCTGCGCGCGTACGCGCGGGTCGACGATGATGTTGCGCCCAGTCGCCGCGGCAACCGCCTCAATCACTTGCGTGATGTCGGCATCTTTGAAGTTTGGGGTGATGCGCGCGCCCGAGGCAGGCTGGGCCGACAGGGGTGCTGCGGCGCCGACCGTCAGCAGGGTGGCCAGAAGAGCAGTGAGCAGCGAGCGTGATGTCGGCATGAGATTTCCGTCAGGTCAGACCGGTCAGTTTGCCCCGGCCGAGGCCAGGCTGGCGAGGTCGATGAGAATATTTTGGGTGCGCCCAGCGCGCTCAATCGTCAGCGAGGCTTGCGGCATCCCCGAGAGGCTGCGCAAAAAAGCATCACCATTGGCTTGATCGGAGAGTGGCGCGTCGTTGATCGCGACGATCAAATCGCCGGCTTCGAGTCCAAGACGAGTGAAGGCGCGCGCGTCGGCCCCGGGATAGACGCGGATACCCGGGCTCTGGCCGCCTCGGATCACGGCTTGCCAGCGAATGACGTTGGCGAGACCCGCCTCGGCGCTCGCGGGCTGCGACGCTCCCCCGAGCAGCGCACTCGCGGGCCCGGCGTCGAGGCCACTCCCCGGCGCGAGTTGTCTTGGCAGGTCGAGTCGCTCGAGGCTGCCACCCCGATCGAGGATGACGTGATCGGCGTGCACCGCGTTCAGGATGAGATTACCGGGCAGGGTGCTACCCACTCGATACACCTTCGCCGGGCCGCCCGAGTCGGTGATGATGGCTTGGCCGGCTGCCGGATCGGTTTCGGCGATGACGCCGGTGAGTCCCAAGTGTGTGGCCGAGCTCGCGACGATCGGCTGGTTGGCACTACCCTCACGGCCGAAGAGCGCAGCGCGTTTCAGCGCCGCTAGGACCGTTTGTGTGGTGTCTGCGGTCGGTACGGCCATCGGGGCAGGCGTGTCGATCGAGGCCTCGTGGCTGCGAAAACCCGTTGTGACGAGGTAGGCCACTTGTAGCCCCAGAATGGTGGCTAAGACGGCGGTCACGAGCGCAGGCAGATCAAGCCGAAGTCGCATGGTGTCGATCATACCCGCCCGCGTCGTGCACCACACTTGAGTTCGGGGTACCGCGGCCCTATAACGGGTCCATGTCCGCCGAAGAGTCCCGTCCCGATCACGAATCCTCCGTTGCCGAGGCCACTCCCGAACTGAAGCAGCCCTCGCTGTATCGGGTGATTTTATTAAACGATGATTACACTCCTATGGAATTCGTGGTCGATGTGCTCGAGCGCTTCTTCGGTATGGGCCGAACCCAGGCCACGCAAGTGATGCTCGAGATCCACATGCGCGGTAAAGGGGTCTGTGGGGTCTTCACCCATGAGATCGCCGAGACGAAAGTGGCGCTGGTCACGCGGTATTCCCGCGATCACCAGCACCCGCTGATGTGCACACTAGAGGAAGCCTGAACTGTGTTGTCCGCTGAACTTGAAACCTGCCTGAACAAGGCCTTCCAGCTGGCGCGCGATGGCCGTCACGAATTCCTCACCGTCGAGCATCTGCTCGCATCGATCCTCGAGACGAACTCGGTGAAAGACGTGCTGCGCTCATGCGGCGCCGATGTCGCGCTGCTCGAGAAGGATTTGCTCGATCACATCGAGCAGAGCACGCCGCGCTTGCCTGAAGGCGACGATCGCGAGGTGCAGCCGACCTTGGGTTTTCAGCGGGTGTTACAGCGCGCGGTGTTCCATGTTCAATCGAGTGGTCGCAAGGAAGTGGCGGTCACCAACGTGCTCGTGGCCATCTTCAGTGAGAAGCAGAGCCACGCCGTATTTTTGTTGAGCCGTCAGGATGTCTCGCGCCTCGATGTCGTCAATTACATCTCGCACGGCATGTCGAAAACCGAGGGCGAGAAGAGCGACTCGAAAGAAGAGGCACCCGCAGCGGGTGCCGCCGCCGCCGAAGGCGAGAGTGCGAGCGCCCTCGAGAAGTATTCGACCAATCTCAACAAGCTCGCCGAGGAGGGCAAGATCGACCCCTTGATCGGGCGTGAGCTCGAGGTCGAGCGCACCATCGAAATTCTCTGCCGTCGACGCAAGAACAACCCGCTGTATGTGGGCGAGGCGGGTGTCGGTAAAACGGCGATTGCCGAAGGCTTGGCTCGACGTATCGTCGAGGGGCAGGTGCCGGCGGTGCTCTCAGGCTGCACCATCTACTCGCTCGATTTGGGTTCCTTGATCGCCGGTACGAAGTATCGCGGCGATTTCGAGAAGCGTCTGAAGTCCGTGCTCGCCGAGCTCAAGAAGCAGCCGGGCGCCGTGCTCTTCATCGACGAGATCCACACCGTTATCGGTGCAGGCGCTGCCTCCGGCGGTGTCATGGATGCCTCGAATCTCATCAAGCCGGTACTGAGCAACGGCGAGTTGCGCTGTATCGGGTCAACGACCTATCAAGAATATCGCGGCATCTTCGAGAAGGATCACGCGCTCGCACGTCGTTTCCAGAAGATTGATGTTGTTGAGCCGAGCGTCGCCGAGACGATCGAAATCCTGAAGGGGCTGCGTAGCCGTTTTGAAGAGCACCATCAGGTCAAATATACCGATGGCGCGTTGAAGGCGGCGGCTGAGCTCTCGGCGCGTCACATCAACGAGCGACACCTGCCGGACAAGGCCATCGACGTCGTCGATGAGGCCGGTGCGCGTATGCGCGTGAAGGGCGTCACGGATCAGAACTCGACGGTCGATGTCGAGCAAATCGAAGATGTCGTAGCGCGCATCGCCCGTATTCCGCCGAAGACCGTCTCGAGCAACGACAAGGAAGTACTGCGTAATCTCGAGCGCAACCTCAAGCTCGTGATCTTCGGTCAAGACAAGGCCGTCGAAACTTTGACCGACGCGATCAAGATGTCGCGCTCAGGTCTCGGTGACGAGCGTAAGCCGGTCGGTAACTTCCTCTTCGCAGGTCCGACGGGCGTCGGCAAGACCGAAGTGACCCGTCAGCTTGCTATTGCGCTCGGCATCGAGTTCATTCGCTTCGACATGTCTGAATACATGGAGCGTCACACGGTCTCGCGTTTGATCGGTGCGCCGCCGGGCTATGTCGGATTCGATCAAGGTGGACTACTCACCGAAGCGATCGCCAAACATCCGCATGCCGTATTGCTGCTCGATGAAATCGAGAAGGCGCATCCGGATGTGTTCAATCTGCTCTTGCAGGTGATGGACCACGGCACGCTCACCGACAACAACGGCCGCAAAGCCGACTTCCGTCACGTGATCATCGTGATGACGACCAATGCCGGTGCGGCCGACATGGCCCGCACGCCGATTGGGTTCATGCCGGGTGACAACACCACCGATGGCATGGAGGCGATCAAAAAACTCTTTACGCCCGAGTTCCGCAATCGTCTCGACGCGATCATCCAGTTCGGTGGGCTCGATGAGCGCACCATCGAGCGCGTGGTCGAGAAACTCTTGGTCGAGATTGAGACACAACTCGAGGGTAAGCGCGTGTCGCTACAACTCGACGATGCAGCGCGTCGCTGGATCGCTAAGACGGGTTACGACCCGAAGATGGGTGCGCGGCCGATGGCTCGCGTTATCCAAGAACACATCAAACGACCGCTCGCCGAGGAATTACTCTTCGGCAAATTGGTCGAGGGTGGTTTGGTGCGCGTGTCGGTGAAGGCCGACGAGAGCGGACTCGATCTCGAGTGCGTGCCGGCGACGAACGAGGAGCCCGTAACGGCGTAAGGCGGGTTGCCGCTCAGCGGCCGCGGTAGACGATGCGGCCCTTGGTCAAATCGTAAGGAGTGACTTCGACGGTGACGGTGTCGCCCGTCAGGACGCGGGCGTAGTTCTTACGCATCTTGCCCGAGATGTGGGCCGTAACGACGTGACCGTTCTTCAATTTCACGCGAAAAGTGGTGTTCGGCAGGGTCTCGACGACTTCGCCGTCCATTTGAATCGCGTCTTCTTTCGACATCAGGTCACTGTCACTCTGCAAAAAAGAAGCGCGGATTCTGCCGTAAGGGGTCTCACGAATCAATGTAATTCGCTGCGTGTGAGCTCCGCGAGGTGTCGCAGGAACTCCGTTCGAGGCAGCGGGCGGCTCCCGAGAGAGGCCAAATGCGACGAATGCATCTGGCAATCGATGAGTTCGATACCACTCTCAGCGCTGCGCCTCACGAGGCTCGAGAGCGCCACTTTGGAGGCATCCGCTTCGCGACTGAACATCGATTCGCCAAAAAACACGCGCCCGATACGAATGCCATAGAGTCCGCCGACCAGCGCGCCGTCGCGTCGCGCCTCGACGCTGTGGGCAATGCCGCGCCGGTGTAATTCGAGATAGGCCTCGCGCATCTCGGGTGTGATCCAGGTGCCGCCGCCATCGCGGGCGCGCGGTGCGGCGCAGGAGTCGATGACGGCGGCGAAGTCCTGATTTTCAACGACCTCGAAGCCGGCATTACGCTCTCGCTTGGCGAGACTACGACTACGGCGAAAATCTGCGGGGAAGAGCACCTCGCGTGGATCGGGGCACCACCAGAGAATCGGTTGCCCCGGCGAATACCAGGGGAACAAACCGCGTCGGTAAGCGGCGATGAGTCGCTCAGGTCGAAGATCACCGCCTGCCGCGACGAGTCCCGGTGGCTCATCGAGCGCTTCTTCTGCAGCAGGGAAGGCGTCGGGGTCGCCGCCGGGCTCGAGCCACACGAGCCCGCGCCGACGCTTCATGTTGAAAGGTCCTGCTTGTAGGGAACGTGTTCGGCGATACCGGCGGCATATTGCTCGACGCCGATTTTCTCCCGCGCCAGATAGTCGGCGATGGCAGCACGAAAGCGCGGCTCGACGATGCGATGAGCAGACCACGTGAAAGTGGGTGCGAAACCGCGACTGACCTTATGCTCACCCTGCGTGCCGGGTTCGAAACGCTGCAGTCCGCGCTCGATGCAGAACTCGATGCCTTGGTGATAACAGGTCTCGAAATGCAGGCTGTGATATTCCTCGGCTGAGCCCCAATAGCGACCGTACAGCGTATCGCCGCCGACAAAGAAAACCGCGACCGCGACGATCTCATCACCTAGGCGCGCGAAGGTGAACTGCAGCATCTCGCCCATGGTAGCGGCAATTTTTTTGAACGCGTCGAGGTTCAAGTAGGGCTCATTGCCGCGCTGCAAGAAGGTGCGTCGGTGCAGTTGCCAGGCTCGTTCGATCTCTTCGCTCGTTGCATCGTGACCGAAACGTCGCTCGAAGTGGATGCCAGCCTCGGTCACGCGACGACGCTCCCGACGAGCTTTTTTGCGCTTTTCCGCGGTGAAGGTCGCCAAAAAATCGTCGAAGTCGCGATAGCCGCGATTCTGCCAATGAAACTGGCAATCGCAACGCAACAGCCAATCGGGGTCGGCGCGCAGAGCGGTTAAGTCCGCCGCATCAGGAAACAAAACGTGAGCCGTCTCGAGCGACATCGAATCCGCTGCTTCGGCGATCGCTTCGAGTAGCGCAGCGGAGTTGGCGCCCACAAGCGAGTCGCGGCGTTGCAGTAGGCGCGGACCGGTCGCAGGCGTGAAGGGCGCAGCGACGAGTAATTTGGGGTAATAGCGCAAGCCATGTCTTGCATACGCCTGCGCCCAAGCGAAATCGAACACGAACTCGCCGTAGGAGTGATCTTTGAGCCAAGCCGGCGCGGCAGCAGCAATCCCGACGTCGTCTTCGAGCACGATGAAATGAGGACGCCAGCCCGTCTCTGGCCCAATGCAGCCACTCTGCTCGAGGGCGGTCAGAAACTCGTGCCGCAGAAAGGGATAGCCACGATGATCGAGGCCATTCCACTCGGCAGCAGGCAGATCACAGATGCGCTCGATGACGCGGGTGCGCATCGTCGGCGCCCCGTCAGTGCGAATCGACGTGCTCGAGATATCGGTCCGCATCGAGCGCGGCCATACAGCCTGAGCCCGCCGAGGTGATCGCCTGGCGATAGACGTGATCGGCGACATCGCCCGCGGCAAAAACGCCGGGGATGCTCGTCGCGGTGGCGTTACCCGAGGTGCCGCTGTGCACGGTGAGATAGCCATCTTTCATCGCGAGCTGGCCGGCGAAAATCTCCGTGTTCGGCGAGTGGCCGATGGCGACGAAGACGCCGGTGACCGCAAGATCTTCCGTCACGCCTGCTGCAGCGCCAGCCGCATCGGTGCCGCGCACGCGCAGCCCCGTCACGCCGCTTTGATCGCCGAGGACTTCGTCGACCGCGTGATTCCAGATGATGCGGATTTTGCCGGCCTTTTCGCGCTCGAAGAGCCGATCTTGCATGATCTTCTCGGCTCGCAGTCGATCGCGGCGATGCACCAGCGTGACGTGAGCGGCGATGTTCGAGAGATAGAGTGCTTCTTCGACGGCCGTGTTGCCGCCACCGATGACGGCAACCGACTGACCGCGGAAGAAGAATCCATCGCAGGTGGCGCAAGCGGACACACCACGCCCCTTGAAGGACTCTTCCGAGGGCAGCCCTAGGTACTTAGCCGAAGCGCCGGTGGCAATGATCAGCGCATCACAGGTGTATTCACCCAGATCGCCAATGAGGCGAAACGGACGCTCATTGAGCTTCGCCGTGTGGATGTGATCGCTCACCATCTCGGTACCAAAGCGCAGCGCATGCGCTTTCATACGCTCCATCAGCGCGGGGCCGAGCAGGCCGTGGGCATCGCCCGGCCAGTTGTCGACCTCGGTCGTCGTCATCAACTGACCGCCTTCCTGCAGGCCCGCGATCAGCATCGGTGCGCGATTGGCGCGGGCGGCGTAGACGGCGGCGGAGTAACCGGCAGGTCCGGAACCCAAAATGATCAGTTTTCGATGTGTGCTCATGCGCGCATGTTAGGGGCAGCGCGCGCAGGATGCCACGTGCAAGTCGATTCCATTAGAATCACGGATTCCAGACGCTGGTCCGCCACGGGATAACCCATTGTCCGATACTGCTGCGAAGGGTGCAGAGCCCTCCCGTTTCACCGAACGCGTCAAGCGTAGTTTGCGCGAGGTCGTGATCATCCTGATGGGTGCGATCGCGCTCATGGTGTTCGCGGCGCTCGTGACCTACGACCCGGCTGATCCGGGCTTCTCCTTCACGGGTGAGGGCGCAGGTGACATCCACAATCTGATCGGGCTCCAGGGTGCTTGGCTCGCCGACACCTTGTTTTTCCTATTCGGCGGTCCGGCATTCCTCTTTCCGCTGATGCTAGGCGGTGCCTGTTGGATCATCTTCCGTCGTCGCTCCAGTGAGAACGAGGAGGATGAACCCATCTCACGTATCAACAGTTTCGTGCGGGCGGGTGGCTTTGCTCTGCTGCTCTCGGCGTCCTGTGCGCTGGCGACCTTGCACTTCGCGCAAGGTGAGCTTCGTCAGAGCGCCGGCGGTGTCGTCGGCAGCCTCGTTGGCGAGTGGATGCGCGGCAACTTCAACTTCGTCGGCGGCACGCTGTTGTTGCTCGCGTGCGCGATGGCTGGCTTCTCGCTGGCTTCGGGTATTTCGTGGTTGACCATCGTCGATCGAACCGGTGGTGGCTTTTGGGGTGCGATCGATTGGCTGCGCGCGCGTCGACAGCAGCAGGCCGTGGTCGCCGAAGGCGAGGAGCGTAAGGCGGCTCGTAAAGAGAGTCTTGAGGTTCAGACCAAGAAAGCGGCTAACAAGCCGAAGCCGCGCATCGAAGCGCCGGCACCTCAGCCCGAGAAGAGCGAGCGCATCGAGAAAGAGCGACAAGTACCGCTCTTTACCGCCAAGGCGGGTGAGTTGCCGCCGCTACAGTTGCTCGATGATCCGCCGGCGCGTGAGTCGACCTATTCGGCCGAGGCGCTTGAGGCGATGTCGCGCCTCGTCGAGCTCAAGCTCAAAGATTTCGGTGTCGAGGTCGAAGTGGTGGCGGTGCAGCCAGGCCCTGTGGTGACGCGCTTCGAGTTGCGCCCGGCGCCGGGCGTGAAAGCCAGCCAGATCAGCTCGCTCTCCAAGGATCTCGCGCGTGCGCTCTCGGCCATCAGCGTGCGTGTCGTCGAGGTCATCCCGGGTAAGTCGGTGATGGGTCTTGAGATTCCCAATGAGAAGCGCGAGATCGTCACCTTCGGCGAGATCGTCAAATCCAAGGCCTACGATGAGGTCAACTCGCCACTCGCGCTAGCACTCGGTAAGGACATCGGCGGTTTGCCGATCGTCGCTGATCTGCAGCGCATGCCGCACTTGCTCGTCGCCGGAACCACGGGTTCGGGTAAGTCGGTTGCGGTGAACGCCATGATTCTCTCGATGCTCTACAAGAGCACGGCCGAAGATGTTCGCCTGATCATGATCGACCCGAAGATGCTCGAGCTTTCGGTATACGAAGGCATTCCGCATCTGCTTGCGCCGGTCGTCACCGACATGAAGGAAGCGGCCAACGCTTTGCGTTGGTGCGTGGCCGAAATGGAACGTCGCTATCAGCTCATGGCTGCGATGGGTGTGCGCAACATCTCGGGCTTCAATCGCAAGGTCAAAGACGCGATCGACGAGAAGAAACCCATCAAAGATCCGGTGATCATGAAGCGCGCTTCGAACGATCCGTCGATCGATCAATCGCAGATTCCGGATCTCGCGCCGCTGCCTTTCATCGTCGTCATCATCGACGAGCTCGCCGATCTCATGATGATCGTCGGCAAGAAAGTCGAAGAGCTCATTGCGCGTCTGGCGCAAAAGGCACGCGCTTCGGGCATCCATTTGATCTTGGCGACGCAGCGACCGTCGGTGGATGTCATCACGGGTCTCATCAAGGCGAACATTCCTTGCCGTATCGCTTTCCAAGTGTCGGCCAAAGTTGACTCGCGCACGATCCTCGATCAAAGCGGCGCCGAGTCTCTGCTCGGTCACGGTGATATGTTGTATTTGCCGGCCGGCACCTCGAACCCGACTCGCGTGCACGGCGCGTATGTCGCCGACGCCGAAGTTCATCGCGTCGTCGAGGCGCTGCGCAAAGCGGGCGCGCCGAATTACATCGAAGAAGTGCTCTCAGGTCCCAAGGGTCCGATCCCGGGTCTTCCGCCCGAGGAGGGCGAGGGCGGTGAAGGTGCCGATTCCGAGCAGGACGCGCTGTATGACGAGGCGGTCAAAATTGTCCTCACCGAGCGCAAGCCCTCGATCTCGTATGTGCAGCGTCGACTGAAGATCGGCTACAACCGCGCGGCGCGGCTCATCGAGTCGATGGAAGCAGCGGGTCTCGTGGGGCCGCTGCAGTCGAACGGGGGTCGCGAGATTCTCGTCCCCGCGCCGTCGGGCGATTGAGCATGCAGCGCCGTGTTTTCGCCGCTCTGCTCACCGCGGCGCTGCTTGGCGTGTCGGCGGCTTTTGCGCAGAGTGTCACGCCGCTCGATCGATATCTTGAGGGGCTCTCAAGTTGGCAGGCGGAGTTTGCGCAGACGGTCGTCGATTCGCGCGGCAAACAGCGAGTGGCTGACACCGGTCGTTTCCTCGTTCGCAGACCAGGTCAGTTTCGGTGGGAGACCGGCGCGAGTGCCGGGTCGGCTGCGACCCAAGTCATGGTCGCCGATGGCCGAAATCTTTGGTTCTACGATCGTGATCTCGAGCAGGTGACCGTGAAGCCGGCGCGTAGTGCGTTGACGGCGACACCGGCGATGCTACTCGTGGGTGGCGTGAACCTACGTGAGCATTTCGATATCACTCCATTGCCGCGATCACTCGGGCTCGAGTGGGTAGCTGTCAAACCGCGGGGTGCGGATGCGGAGTTCCGAGCGGCGCGACTCGGTTTTTCGGGTAACGACCTGCGTCGCATGGAGATCGAAGACAAGCTCGGTCAGAAAACGACGTTGGTGTTTTCGAAGACGCAGCGTAACGCGACGCTGCCTGCGGATACGTTTGCCTTTCAATCACCGCCGGGTGCCGACATGATCGGCACGCCAGTACCCTAAGTGGCAGCCGTGTTGCGTCCGCTGCGCTACGCCCGTTATTGGGTGTGGTTTGGTTTGGCGATGACGTTGATCGTGGTTTACCTCACGCTCGAAGCGCCATCGGGCCGCATCAGTCGTATTCCGCATCTTGATAAGGCTTATCACTTCGCTGCGTTCTTAGGACTTACGCTCTGGTTTGCGGCGCTCGTTGAACGACGCGGCTATTGGGCGGTGTCGATCGCGCTGTTTCTGCTCGGTATCGCGATCGAGATCGGTCAGCACTTGATGGCGCTGGGTCGATCGGCGGAATTTCTTGATGTCGTGGCCGATACGGTGGGTATCGTACTCGGAATCCTCTTGTCGTTATTGATCCGCGACTCGTGGTTGCAACGTGTCGAGCGATGGCTGAGCCCGATCTGAATCGACCGCTCGCCGATCGCATGCGACCGCGCTCGCTCGCGGAGTTCGTGGGTCAGGTGCAAGTGCTGGGTGCGGGCAAGCCACTGCGCGCCGCGCTCGAGAGCGGGCAGCCGCACTCGCTGATTCTGTGGGGGCCGCCGGGCACCGGCAAAACCACGCTCGCCAGACTGATTGCGCAAAACGCCGACGCCGAGTTCATAGCGCTCTCGGCGGTGATGGCGGGTGTCAAAGACGTACGCGCCGCTGTCGAGCAAGCGCAAGCACACCGTGCGATGAAGGGGCGACGAACGGTGCTCTTTCTCGATGAGGTGCATCGCTTCAGTAAGTCCCAGCAGGATACCTTCCTGCCGTATCTCGAAGATGGCACGCTCATTTTCATTGGCGCCACGACCGAGAACCCGTCGTTCGAACTCGTCAGCGCTTTGCTCTCGAGAGCGCGGGTCTACGTGCTGCGTTCCTTGCCACCGAAAGCGCTCGAGCTGCTGCTGCAACGTGCACTCGATGATCGCGAGCGGGGCCTTGGTGCTTTAAATCTCACGATTGAGCCTGAAGCTTTAACAGTGCTTGCGGCGGCTGCTGATGGCGATGCGCGCCGTGCGCTGAACATGCTCGAGATCGCCGCGGACCTGGCGATCGACAACATGATCGGCGCCGCGCAAGCGCGCGAGGTGGCGAGCGGCACACGACGTCGATTCGATAAAGGCGGGGAGCAGTTCTACGATCAGATTTCGGCGCTGCACAAAGCCGTACGTGGCACTGACCCCGATGCGGCCTTGTATTGGTTGTGTCGGATGTTGGATGGCGGTTGTGATCCGGGGTATCTCGCGCGGCGACTGGTGCGTATGGCCAGCGAAGATGTGGGGCTTGCCGACCCGCGAGCGCTGCAGATCACACTAGAGGCTTGGGCCGCGCACGATCGACTCGGTAGCCCTGAGGGCGATCTCGCACTCGCCAATGCCGTGGTCTATCTCGCCTGTGCGCCCAAGAGCAACGCCGTTTACGTGGCTTTTAACGAGGCGTCGGCGGATGTCACGACCTTCGGAACGCTCGATGTGCCCCTGAAGCTGCGTAACGCGCCGACTCGACTCATGAAGGAGCAGGGCTACGGCCAGGGCTATCGCTATGCGCACGATGAGCCTGGAGCCTATGCGGCGGGCGAGCGCTATCTGCCTGACGAGATGCCTGATCGCCGTTACTACCGACCGGTGGATCGCGGCCTCGAGATCCGAATCGGTGAGGCCCTCGCGCGTCTGCGCGCCCGGTACAATAAAGACCGTTCATCCGGAGAGACCTGACGTGCTCGATTCCAAGCAGTTGCGTACTGACACCGAAGCCGTGGCGAAGAATCTCGCTAAGCGGGGCTTCGTGCTCGACCTCGAGGCATTTCGCGCGCTGGAAGAGCGTCGTAAGCAGATCCAGATCGAGGCGGACCGACTACGAGCTGAGCGCAACGCCAATGCCAAGGCCGTCGGTATGGCCAAGGGTAAGGGCGAGGATGCCTCCGAGCTTTTGAAGCGTGGTGAGTCGTTGACTCATGCGCTCGCCATCGCCGAGACCGATCTTGAGCGTGTTCAAGCGGAGTCGGATCAGTGGTTGATGGGTCTGCCCAATCTGCTGCATGACTCGGTGCCCGAAGGGCGAGATGAGAGTGCGAACGTCGAACTGCGCCGTCATGGCACGCCGCGAGCGTTCGACTTTCAGCCCGCTGATCATGTTGATGTGGGTGCGCGCTTAGGTGGCCTCGATTTCGAAGCCGCCGCGCGCATCTCGGGCGCACGCTTTATGGTGCTGCGTGGATCTTTGGCGCGACTGCATCGCGCGCTCGCGCAGTTCATGCTCGATCTGCACACGAGCGAGCATGGCTACCAAGAAATTTATGCGCCGTATCTCGTCTCCGCGGCTGCACTCACGGGCACCGGTCAGTTGCCGAAGTTCGAGCAGGATCTATTTAAGGTCGATGGCGAGCGTCCGTTTTATTTGATCCCGACCGCCGAAGTGCCGGTTACCAATCTCGTGCGCGAGCAGATCCTCACGGCCGAGCAGTTGCCGCTGCGATTCGTGGCGCACACACCGTGTTTTCGCTCGGAAGCAGGCGCTGCTGGTAAGGACACGCGCGGACTGATCCGGCAGCACCAGTTCGACAAGGTGGAACTCGTGCACGTCGTGAAGCCCGCCGATTCGTACGCTGCGCTCGAACAACTGACCTCGCATGCCGAAGAAGTACTCAAGCGCTTAGAGCTTCCATATCGCGTGCTCGCGCTGTGCAGCGGCGACATCGGCTTCGGCAGCGCCAAGACCTACGATCTCGAGGTGTGGTTGCCGGGGCAGGGTAAATACCGCGAGATCTCGAGCTGCAGCAACTGCGAAGCCTTCCAAGCGCGGCGCATGCAGGCGAGATGGCGTAACCCCGAGACGGGTAAGCCGGAACCCGTACATACCCTCAATGGTTCCGGAATTGCGGTCGGTCGTGCGATGGTCGCGATCCTCGAGAATTATCAAAACGCCGATGGCTCGGTCACGGTGCCGACGGCACTGCGTCCGTATATGGGAGGCCAGGAACGGCTACACGCGGTAAACTAACGGCACGGAGAGGTGGCAGAGCGGTTGATTGCACCAGTCTTGAAAACTGGCGTCCCTTCACGGGGACCGTGAGTTCGAATCTCACCCTCTCCGCCATTTACCGCGCTTTGAACTTGATCAGCCCCTTCTAAGCTCGCGCGGAAGCCCCGAGAAACGCAGCGTTTCCGCTCAGGGCTCCTGACTCTGCCGACAGCGAAAACCCCCGAAAAGGCGTCTCATAGGCGTTTTGTCTCACAACCTCCTGACTTTACCGGGCGAGGTCAGGAGGTGTTGGGAGGGCCGATTTACGACCGCACATGCCGCCTAGCGACTTTCCAAATTAGCGAGCTCGACCACAGTTCCTTTGTCTTCAGCACCACGCCGCACTGTCAGCGTCGCTCCGATATCACGCGCGCGTCGGTGCATATTACGTAAACCCTGTTGTTGGGTTGGCTCTGCCGGAATGCCGTAACCATCGTCCTCGACACGGATCACGAAGCCGTGCTCGCGACTGTAGTTTGCGGCGATCACAATCTTGTGGGCATGCGCATGTTTCAGTGCGTTGTTGATGGCTTCTTGAACGATGCGCAGCACTTGGATCGTCGTCTTGGGCGGCAATACCGGAGCGTCGTCGAGCTCGACCTGCCAGGCGAGTTGTATATCGATACCGGCGAGACGTCGTTCGGTTCGGTAGCGGTGGTCGGCGAGAGCGGCCGCGAGGCCATCGCCTTGATCTCGCAGGCTATCGACGAGTAGGTGCAGATCGGCCATACACTCGCGTAGCAGATTTACTACTTGTTCCTGATTTAGATGGCCGGATTCGGCTTTGAGTTTCGCGGTCGCGAGTTGTGACCCGAGCCCATCGTGCATGTCTGCAAGGATTTGCTCACGTTCCGCGAGTCGAGATTGTTCGACTCGTGCGGTCACTAGGTCGCGTCGCATATCGTCGCGCTGCCGAATGTGCAAATCCAGGATCAAGGCGATGAAGACGGCGCTGTTAACCAATGAAATGATAATCGCTAGGAGTGTTGATCCGATCGGTAAATTCCCTTCCTGTGGTGGAAGTGGATCTGATCCCGACGCGATAGCGGATAGACTCATTAAAATGATGAAAATCGATTGCGGCAGAAGTACTGCTGCAAAAACCAATGCGTTTCTAAGGTTTACGGATCTGCCGAGGATGTAGGCGTCTCGTGCCAAAGAAGCTATTAGTGTGGCAACAGTTAGGGTGATGAAGATCGAAAACCATGGTCTTGGAAATTCAAGTAAAGGCGCGAGAAAAATAACAATCAAAAGTGCTGCGCCAACTTTGACATACGTGACAACGCGCGGATTGCTCAACAACAAGCGGATCGAAATGGCTTTGAGCCAGATATTCCCGATCACGGTCATTCCGATAAGGTATTGACCCCAAAGCATCGGGTAGAGAGTTTCTGCAATCGGCCCGTATACGAGCAGGGCGTAGCCGGCTCCGAGAAGTCCGCTAAGGAACCATAGATATACGGGTAGACTTCGAGCGCTCCAAAGAATACCGAGAGTCGTAAGCGAGATGGCAACGCTCCACGTGCACTGCACCAGCATCACTTCGTAGGTGGATAGGCCGTCCATGGTTAGTTCAAATCAATTTATGATCGCGCGCTTTTAGAATGGCTTTCACCTGCGATCGGACATTAAGCTTTCGATAGAGATTTCGGATGTTCCATTGAACGGTGGAGAGCGCTACGCCCATCTGAGTGGCTGCTTCTTGATAGGAGAGACCATTGGCTAGGTGACGTAGCGTCTCGACTTCTCGGGGCGTCAGTTTGAACTCGTTCTCCGTACTAGGGCTTTCATCGACCGTCCCGCTGCCAAGTTTCTTGAAAAGAAACCGGGCGAGTGAGGGGCTTAACGGATAGATGCCATCGAGCACTTGCGTAATGCCTTGCGTGATCGCTTCGATCGAATCACCTTTAAGAATGTAACCTTTGGCGCCCGCCTCGATGGCGCTCAGAACGACGGGTTCGGAAGCTACTACCGAAATCACCACGACGGGCATCTCCGGCGACTGCATGGCACAGGCTCGGATGACGTCGATCCCGCTGACGTCGGGCAAGCCGATATCGACGAGTGCGAGGTCGAAGGCGGCATCACGATCTTTCAATACGTCGATCGCTTTGCAGCCCGCACTAACCGTAGTGATGACCCATGCCTGCGGCAGCCGTTCTATGGCGTGCCTGATTTGAGCTGCGAAGGTGGGATTGTCTTCGACGACGAGAAGACGGTGTTGTCGGTTCAAGGCATTATTAAGATGTTGCTGCGCAATATCGAACCCTAATTCAGTCGCCGGATGGGGTTAACCCCATAGATATAGAGTTTTCGGCATCCAAGCCCCCCAATAGGATTCCATCCATTCTGGAGTGAGCGGATCGGTCGAGAACATACCACCGTATGCGGCCGTATCGCATGAGTTCGAAGTCAGCATGAACGTTGGGTCTTTGACTATGCCGATAGTCGGTATCGTCAG
>JACCDZ010436227.1_pt1 | contig 17805 bp, 23 predicted proteins | sample 7449551 | NCBI WGS metagenome assembly JACCDZ01 (sample SAMN15323452, study PRJNA562643) | freshwater metagenome | isolation source: river surface water | place: USA:Blue River Watershed | collected 2017-08-18
ACCGATAGGTTTTTGGTCGCTGCGACACTGGGGGCATCAAGTTTTATCTTGGATGGCGAAAATACAAACAGACCATTATCAGCAAATCGGATGTATTGCGTAGGCGTGCCATTTAAAAAACCGCCGATGTACAGCCCGTCAGACCAATTGTACTTGCGCAGACTTGCGGGTAACGCGGCTTTGCGAGTGGCGACCACCGTCGAGCTATCTCGACTGCAAAAGCCGCACATGCCAATGTCGCCAATCTGCGGATCTAGGATGATGGCATTCGCCCCGCCCTGTAGTCGCATGTATGGGATTTTGTAGATAATGCCGTGCGGTACTGCTGTGCGATTGCCACCCATTTGATGCACGAGCGGACGTACATCGACCGTACCAACGGGTGACAAACCGCCATTATTGGACACGCCGACCACTTCGACAAGCGCGACGGTCTGCATATCGGCAATCATCTGACCGACAACAAACTGTAGACGCGTGATCTCGTCAAACGTGGTGACTAGTCCGGCTTGTCCGGCATTAGAGGGCTGTGATTGCATTACCAAACCTCCCTAGCTCAACTTGACAAAACCATGCGCCACTTGGGTTTTCCGACTCTAGACGGTACGACAGGGCGAGCACAATCCAACGGCCTTTAGCTATGTCAATATCGGTTTCAAGTTCAACTTGACCTTGCATCTTGATTGCAGGATTAAACAGCGTTGAGATGGTGATTCCGTTTTGACTCCACGCGGGATAACCAATCAGACCTGTATCAGCATTGATTAGCGGTATTTCACCGGCAAGCGGCAAGCCTTGCTCGGTGATCGTCATACTGTCGCCATCAATGATCATAATCGCATCAATGGCCTTGACGATAGCTCGGGCTTGATCGATCAGACTGCCCGACAAATAGGGCGTGGTCAGAAACTTTTTAACGCCGTTGTTTGTAAACGTCATGCCCATCTGTTTAGCGAGCGCGGCTAGTGCTGTGCCTGCATCAATGATGGTCGGGTAGCTGGTTGGCTCGGCTGTGGCGATTTGCCAATAATACGCGGGGTTGGCCTGTATAACCAAGGCCACTTCGGGCATGGCTGAATAGTCTGCCCATGCGTTAATGATTTGACCCGCAAACACGTCAAACATACCGATTTTGTCGTCACCGGCTGACACGATGATTTTGTTACGGCGCACCGCTAAAGCGTTGAAATTCAGTAGGCTTAGGCGGTTCATATCTGATTGCGCCATGCCGAATATCTTAACGGTTGACATTGTGCCCTGACCAAACGCCCCTACGTTTTTAATTTCGGCAAGCACTCGATGGCCAGTGAGCAGCAGCGTGTTTGATCCGTCGCTAAACTGATCAGCGTCTAGCACGAGCGTGATGTCGATCTTTTTTTGAGTAAAACTGCTCATCAGACCTCCACGTATACAAGACGATATCGACTGCCCAATTCGGTGTATACAGGGTCGCTTGCTCCCTCAAGATCAACGATAAAAAAGTCGCCGACAAACCCGCTGTACTCAGCCCTTAGCATTGGTACTGCGTTGCGGATCATGCGGCCACGGCACAGCGCACCACCATTGACGGTCAGATCAAAATACAGGTTGTCGCCCTTGACGTACAGCGTCATAACGCACTGCTGATTGGCAGCAACAAAACTCAGTTGTTGGGAGGGTAGGGGTTGGATCGGGATGACTTGCATATCATAACCCCAGTGACTGCGTGATACCCGACGCCAAACCCAGATCGGGCGTTTGGATTTGCACTCGACCAATGCTCACCGTCGGGGCGGCTGTCGGGCTTTGCGGGTTGGTGATGGTTGTTTGTACGCTTGACGCTAATGCGGTTTTGACGTATCGCGGCATAGTCTCGCGCACTTCCAACAGATTAACACGCACCTCAATCCGGCGCGCACCGTTGGTCTGACTGCGCAAATAGTCAATGCTTTGGATGTTGGCGTTAATGTAAGTGCGCTCAGGCGTAACGACGTGGTATAACTCAAGCGATGCCGCTGCCGCTTCGATAGCTGTCAAAAAATCACCACGGTTACGCTCGGACTCACCTGCAAGGCCGCCACCGGTGAGCAATGACCCGATTGTGCCTAGTGCAGTCAAGCCACCGCCTTTGGACAAGATGACCGTGGCTTCGTAAGGCGTGGCAACTTTGTTGTATGACGCAAACGCCCCTGCCTGCACCGGATAATTAGAGATACGCGACTGCTGTTTGTACGTCACCTCCATGACTGTATCGGCTTCGACCAATAGTTTGCCGTCTTTGGTGTAAATCCCCCACCGTGACCCTGCCGTCAGTCGATCCCACAAATAGCTCTCAATTTTACCCAAGATCGCGCGACTAATCTTGCTTTTGCCACTGCGCTTGAGTTTAGGCACGCCAGCCACATCGGGCACGTTGGGGAATTGCGATTTGACGACAGGGGTTAAGGCCATTACGGTTGCACTCCAGTATCAAACGAGTATACCGCACCCGCACCGTTTAGCGACTGCTGTAGGGCAAGTGGCAATGCACCTGCAATGCCCTTTGCATCGGTGGCTTGGGTTTGGATAACAAGATTAGCGATGTTATTTTCAACGGTGGTGATGTTGCCACCCGATGCCGCCTGTGGTCGTGCAATGTTGGCTTGAGCGGCTGCATTTGAGCCTAAAAATTGTGGAGACATGGTGCTGCCGCCCATGCGAGCGCGAATCTCTCGGATGTAGTTGCGAGTCTCGGACGGTGCACGCATTAAGCCTTTTTTCTGTAGATTGCCCGACCCCCAATTGTATGCAGCCAAAGCCATGTCTAGATTTCCGCCGTACTGCTTGAGCAAATCGCGGTACATGCGAGCGGCTGCATTTGATGATTGATCAAAATCGTATGGGTTTTTAAGGCCATATGATTTGGCAGTGTCAGGCATAAATTGAAAATGCCCCTCTGCCCCCGCGCTTGATTTGCCCATGTTGCGTCCACGCGCAGACTCTTGCGCCCACACCGAGTCAAGCAATCCTGCGGGCAAGCCGTACTGCTGCTCTAGTGATTTTAATTTTTGCGCTTCTGTGCCCTTGGGTGCGTACATAGCGGTTTTGGGCGCAGCAACGTCTTTTTGCTCGGCTTTAAGGCCGCTAAAAAACGCATCGCCCACACGCTGCAAGCTATCAACAATCCCAAGCGTTGCGGATACTTTTGATTTATCGATGATGCCCTTGGCGATGTTTTCGCGTGAGTCGGTCGAGATTAGCGACGCGATGGCCTTTAGATACTCACCCTTGCTGAGATAGTTGAGCGCATCTGCAACGTTGGTGATCATGTTGATCAGCTCACGAAACTCTTGCGCAATCACCGACCCAATGCCGCGAAACATGCTGATAAACGAGTCTTTGCCGCCGGTCAGGCCGAATAGTTTGAGGATGGATGACGCTAGGTCGTTGACCGCATTGTATGCCGCTGTTAACTCCTTGCCCCACGTCGCCCAATCAATGATGCTTTTGCCACCACGCCGCCACACTTGGTAGTCCTGCCACAGTGTCGCAAGGCCACCCGCAAGCAAACCAACAGCAGCAATCAGCGGCAACATGGCAACAACAGCAGCAATCATCGGCGGGATAAAGTAGGCGGCCATGATTGAGCCGATACCGACAAAAAAGGCTTCGACCGTGGCTTGATTGTCGCGCATCCAATTAAACGCGCCTTGCAACTCTCGCAAAAACCATTGCAGCGACGGGATGATGCTGTTGACAAAATCCCGCGTCATTGAATCAAAGGTTTGGCGTAGTTGAGTGGTTTCTTTTTCAAGTTGTCGGGCTTTTTCAGCCTGTTCCTTGGTGACAAGGCTTGCTCGTTGCTGCTCGGCAAACATCTTGCTCACCGCATCTTTGCCCTGCATGAGCACAGTGATCATACTTTCATTCATGCCCGCCGAAGATGCAAGGCCAAAGAAGTCTGATTTTTTCATCTTTTCGGCGCGTGCGGCCAAGTCGATCATCAATTCCGTTTGCGTTGTCGCGTCGGTGATCTGTACGCCAAGCTGCGAAAAGAACATCAGCAGGGGCGACATTTCGCCACGGTATTTTAGATTGACAAGGGCTTGCGAGATGCCCGACATGCCTGCCTGCATCTCTTGGGACTTACCGCCGACTAGTTCAGCGATATTGCCCCATGCTTGCAGGTCTTCGGTGGATTGTCCGGTTTGGTTTGATAATTTGCCCAAGCGCGACTCAAGTTGAATCACGCCCGTGATCAGTTGCGTAATGCCCGTAGCACCAGCAAGGACTGCAAAAAACTCAACAGCAGCGCGTTGCATCTGTCCAAAAAACTGAGCACCGCGCTTGCCGTAGGCTTCTAAATCGGTGGCGGTTTTCTTGGCTTCGTTCTTGGTTTTGACCATTTGCTCATTGGTATTCTTCGCATTTTTAACAAATTGCGAATTATCCAAGCCAAATTTTAAAACCAACTCATCAATGATTGTTGACACGCTTAAGCACCGCCCTGTTGTGATTGTTGATATTGACAATCTCTAACAGATTGTACACGTCCTCAACGCCGTAGACCGTCTGTAGCTCGTGCAAAGTGGCTAGGCCACTTGACACGACAATCCCGATGATCGGCGGGACGTTAAGATACTCAATCAGCCTTACTGACTGCCCGTCTGCTGTGACCCCGTAGTCGGGGCAAGGACGGGCAAAGAAAAACCCGTGTGAAGCTCAAACCACGCTCGACGCAGTTTCAAGCGTGTTGCCACTTCTTCGATGTCGCCGAAATCATCATTGACAGGGCGGGAAACAGCACCCACTTGGATATTGACGCACGTCATCATCTCAGCAAGCAACGGCTCAACAACATCAAAATCAAGCAAGCCGAACATTTGAAAACCGATGTGAGCGATACCTGCCATACCTGCGCCCTCAATCCCTTGCGGGATGTGGACACCAGTATTGGTCAGGGCGAGCAGCGCACGCATTGCCCACCGTTCGGCCTTATTGGATGACATTTCAGTGATTTCAAACACCTTGCCTGCATCGCGGTTTGGCTTGCCGTTGGGCAGTTGCGCATCGTCAATCGTCACCGTCACTTTGTTGCGCATGTCATGCCCCCAACAAAGATTGAGTGACACGCTCAAACGTCAGGATGTACTTTTGAGCTTGCAGGGTCTTTTTGGCGTCGGCAAGCAAATTAGCGTTGCGGATTACACCATTGCTCAACGTGTACGACTTGCCGACCGATGGCAATGTGATTACGCCATCTAAAAAGATCACGTCGCGGGTCGCCTTGGTTGCAGCAATAATCGCGTCAAACACTGCAATACTTTTACTGTCCGGCATGATGGCAATCGTAAACTCGGTTGGGTTGGGCGTGTAACCCGCCGACATTTTGCCATCCACACCCATGACAATTTCAGCCAAATCGACCGCGTTAGCCATAAACGCATCATCGGCTGCGTAACCCTCAAGCACCTGTGGGGCGGGGAAAACACTCGTGGCTGTGAGGATAAAGCCACTGTTTGCACTGGTAATCGAAGCCATGTTTTATCCCCTTACAGCACGTTAATGGAATCAAGTTCGATTTTCTGAATGCTACCGCCGTCAGTGTACCAAATCTTGATTGGTGGAGTTTGTCGGGCTTCGCGCACCTCGGCACTTGCCGTCAAGATTTGCACATAGTAGCCGTTGGTCGTCAGCAGACCGTCAATCTTCAGACCCGCCGCACCATTGACCGCCGCCGCTTGATCAAGGCTTAATGGGATGCCGGTGCGGATGCCACCGAAGTTAATCATCTCATTGATCGGCGACATGCAAGTTGCTTGGATGATGTCAGTGCCAGATCGGTTGTACGGCAGTGAGTTGACCGATGTCAGCATTTCAACCAAGCGTTGTTGCAACCGACCGTTGAAATAAATCTGATTGAGATAGGTGTCGAGCCATTTCCATTCGCCGCTCACCGACCCGTTTTGATACATCTTAAACTGCTGATTTGCCGTAGCATATTGGCCGTAAAAGTTGTAGCCGTTGGCGATCAGGGCGTTGGCGGTCGGCTCATCAGTCACGGTGACAGTCAGACCGGTCTGGCCTTTGAATGCAAATGTGATCCGCCCGTTAGTTTGGCTAAAATCAATCGACGCGCCCGCACCCATGACAAACGCTGCAATCGCCCGCGCATCGGTGTCAAGATTGCCGTAAATTGCAGCAATGCCATTCCACTCGTTTTCAATCACGCGCAGACCGAAGTTGTCAGTCAGACCACCAGTGGCGGTTGCATCCTCGTCGGTGTCCCATGCGATATACGCATAGCGACGGGCAGATCCATCCGTCCACACCGCAAGCGCATCTTTGCCGTCTGCGTCAGGCTCAAACATTGTGGTAAAAGTGGCAAAGTCTTGGCTGATCAGTGTCACATTGCTCATGACCGCAGATAGTGCAAAACCATCCGATCCTTGCGACGTATAACCGCCCTCGCCTGCAGACAGTTTGATTGAGTCGGCAAGCGCACCAGATGCAAACGTGATGCTTGAGTCGGCGCCGATGGTGGGCGAGTTGATCTTAAAGCGATTAAACAGCGCCTCGTACTCGACCGGCACACTCAGCGCAGCACTCAAAATATCGGCAGCATCGGCAAAATCGGTAGCGGCAGCAAAATCAACAGCGTCGGTCGATGATACGCCATCAATCATGATGGTGATTGAGCCGGACAGGTCTTGCAGATCAGCCAAGGTCAGGCCGCGCAAAGATCCTCCGCGCAGATATGCTGATGCCCCACCACTAGTCTCGGGGATCAGTGTCGGCACATATTCATAAAAATAAATCACCGACGGCTTGATGTTTGAGTTGTCGAAACTCTTGAAATACACGTCAGCAACTGATTTTTCTTGAGACTCAGCCCCAAAAAAATCACCGACCGCTTTGGTTGTTGCAAAGCCAACGACTTCGCCGACCGGCACAAAACCGGTGTTTGTCAAAAATAAGCCGTTCAGCGATGGGGCGTTACTACCCGCCCCAATCACCTGCGGATTAACTTTTACGAGATTACTCGCTGGAATGCTGGACATTGATTGCTCCAATCAAATGACGGGGTAGAGAGTGAGTTCGCCCAGCGCGTTGGCCGTTTGAATCCCTAGTGTTACTGCTGAGTTTACCTGAAAATTCGCGGTAAACATCCATCGTTTTTCGTATTGCTGCTCAGAATTGATGATTGGCATCAATCGAGCGTCATCGGCGTATAGCGGGACAATGCCATCCGGAAAATCACTGATCGACACATCGTCGCGTAGCAGCGTGCAAAGTGTGTTTGACCACTTATACGATTGATCGCCATAGCAGTCAATTTGTACCGCCACATCAGTCGGTTTGAGTACGGTTAGTGAGTTGTCGGTGTTGCTATGCGAGTTAGTCGCTAAGCGGTTGCTGTACACCATGCTCATCACTACAAGCCCACCTGTCGGCATAGCTGCGCGGTTGTTGTACCCTTGGATGACATTGCCCGCATCAACGCCAAGTTGAGCAACAATAAAGGCTTTGAGTTCGACAAATAAATCCCGCGCCGTGGTGTTTATTGTTGCAGACATACAATCACCTTTGTCCAATCCGGCCACGACTCAACAACATCGACGACAAGCCATTCCGTGGGGCATTTGCTCACCACATCATCAAAGCAAAGTACATCGCCGCCGCGCTCGCCTTTACGGATTACACCAAACCAACTGCCATAGAGATAGACCGCCCGCAAAGTGCCTTGTAGGTTTAGGTTGTTGGCGTGTTGCAGCATACCGCCGTCAAGCGGCTGCACTTGGATCGACCCGCGCAGGGTCTTAAACTCTGGTGTTTGTTCGCCCGCATCGTCATTTTGATAGCCCAACGACCTCCGCAGTGTTGCAGGGATGTCGGGGTTGACTGTTTGGATTGCGCCACGCACGATGCTATGTAGATTCATTCGTCGCGCACCTCGTATCCGACTGCACGCTGCATCTGACCGGTATCGATCAACGGATTATTAAAGCCTTTTAGTCTGATCGTCAGCGGTGCGTTTGGCGGGGTGTCAAAATCAATGATGGATTTAGTGAGTTGGTCTTTGATGCCCTCACCCATCAGCGCGAGCACACGTTCAAAATTATAGTTGCTTGACACGGCAAGGCGACCAAATGCCACGCCCCATCCGCTTTGTTTTGTTGCAATCATCTGTCTAAAAAAGGGACGGGATGGTACACGCGCTTCGCCAAATTCATTTTTATAAGCCACTTGAGCCACGGGTGTTCCGTCAGGATATTTTTCGGTTTCTAAAAAACCGACATACAGCGTTCCGGCGCTTTCGATCTGCCGCACCAAGTTGTCTAAGACGGATGATAGACCACGACCACCGGTGATTGTTGCCATGCGTCATCTCCGATACCGAAACGTCCGATATTTTGCAGTCATTGCCCAATACTCAGCGCCGTACTGCGTCTGAATATACCACGCTTGTCCGTAGGCGATCTGACCGTAGTCAGCAGACACCGACACACTGCCCTCGGTTGCTGACGATACCCGACCGACCAAACCACCGCCGTTAGCAGCGTTTTGGCGCAGTCGAGCAATGTGAGCAACAAGCAGACTGAGCAGGATTAGCCGCTCAGTCTCATTAACAACTCGGCTGCTGTCGGTGTTGTCCACAAACTGCTCGGCCTGTGCAAAATATTGCATTAGCACAGCATCAGCCACCCCTGCAAATTCGGGATAGCCTTGCTTAAACAGCACGGGATCAAACACAACAACAGCCATATGTTACTCCGCTGCCTTAATGCCAACAGGGGCTTTATTTGGATCAAGCTGCTCTAGGCCGCTCTTTTCCTTGGATTTCTCTTTGGCTTCGGCCTTGGTGTTCTTGGCCTTTTCGTGAGCAAAAACCTTGCCGTTGCGAACAAACGACAAGCCTTTATTGCGCTCAAGCCAAGCATCCCAAAACTCAGCATCAACATCGGTCAGGCCATGCCCACCGATGACAGTCGAGCTATTCGAGCCGTTCAGCGTCACGTTCACCTTGCCAACGGTCAAGATCAGACCGTTGGGGAATCGACAACCTACAGTAACCTTGCTCATCAGACACCTGTCATGCTAGCGATTGCGAAGGGGCGGAAAATCACAGCGCCGAAACTACCTTGTGATTTCTTTTGTTTCCAGTTCGATGTGCCGATGATGATCGGGTGAGCGCGTAACTTTTCAGTAAACGCACAAGTACCGGTTACTTGCCCATCAATGTTTTTGGCGATCAACTGCACCAACTCATCACCATCAACCAAGCCGTATTCGGGCGCAGTGATAACCGTCAGGTTGGGGAAGTTTTTCTTGAGTTGATCGGTCACATTGACGTTGAATTGGTTGGTCTTGTTTAGCGCCACTGCAATAGTAGGCGACAGACCAAGCACCATTTCGGTTTCAGCGTCAATCGTGCCGTTGCATTGGGTTTGCAGTTGGACAAACAAACGCCGAATGTCCTCGTACACCGCAGCGCCGTCGGTAGCCGCATCATTCCACGGATCGGTCGCGGCAATGCTTGCAGGCAACGCAGGATCGTTCAACAAGCCATGGTTTTGCAGACCTGCCACGCCGTAGAAGTACGTTTTGTTTTGGTACTTGTTCAGGGTCAGGATAGACGCTTGATTGATGCGGTTGACGTAGTCAATCCCCGCCAAGCCCGCTTGCATTACTTCACGCTCGCCCCATTGGCTCATGGTTTGATAGTGGAAGGATTGACGCTGCGGAAAAGTTGGGTTGATACCGGTACTGCCGTTTTCGTTGTGGTCGCCATACGCGGATGTTTCACCGGTCGGCTCAATGGTCACAAACGTCGCGGTGTCGGTCGTAAAGTCGCCCTTTTTCTGCTCGCCCAAAATCAGGGCGGCTTTCATCGGGGCAAGAATAACGTCGATCAGTTTGGGATCAAAGTAATTGGCAAGCCATGCAGGAATACCGCCGTTCGGCGCGGTCACAAGTGTGGGTTGCGCATCTTGAGCGATGTATTGCTGCACTTGCACGCCGTAGGGCAAATGAATGCCCGCGACGTTGGCAAAATATTGAAGATCATCCATTGTTAAGCCCCCCAAGTGGAGATTTTGACAAGTTCGTCAGCGTCAGCCGCCGATGCGCATTTGAAGTTGGTGGTTTCGTAGCTGCTGGTCGTGGCGGCTTGGGCGCTGATCGTCCCCGGCGAAGTCGAAAGGGTGTAAGTGCCAGTCCCGCCTGTGCCAGTACCCAATGCAGTCACGGTAGTACCCGCGGCAACACCCGCGCTAGTGACATAATCACCAACCTTGACAGTGCCGCTAGTGACGGCGGTCACGGTCATCACGTTGGTGGCAAAAGATGCCGTACCTACAAAAGTTGACGGCTTGGCACTGCCTGCGGCCACTGCACCGGTGTTGTGATCAGCATACACGTTATCACCACGAATGGCGGTGGTCAGGGTTTTCGCCCAAAAATCGCCTTCGTTGTACACAGTGACCGGATAGCCCTGCAACACAGTGTTTGAACTGTCAGCCAAAAAGGTGGTGATCAGCGCGTTCATTTCGCGATGGACAAAACCCGCAGGGCTGCCCGTACCGGTATTGCTGGCTTTTTCGTCATCAATCCACGCAAAGCGACCAACAACACAGCCGCCGGTATCAGCAACCAATGCGCCCTCACCCGCCAAAACATTGGCTCGAGGGTTTGCGCTTGCAAAATCACCGGCAACCGCAGGGGCTTGTTGCAGGTTTACAGTAGTTTGAAAAGACATGCTTTTCCTCCCTTACGAGCCGAAACGGGCGAGGTGTGGGTGTTTGTCAGTGATCGACTTGACCGACGCAGCATCGGCAGCCATGCGCGGGGCAGGGGCGGCAGACTGCTTGAGTAGCAACTCGACCATATGTTTGTATGCGCTTGGGTGTACGCCTTTGGTGGCTACGCCTTTTTGATCAAGCGCAAACTTGTACACGTCATCAGCACTATCCATTGCCACAGCACCGACCAATGGTTTGACAACTTCGCGGGCTTCGTACAGCGCGGTCACTTTGGCGACTGCGGCGGCAGTGGCTTGATCTTGAGCGATCTTGATTGCTGCATCCATCGCGGCCTTGGTGACTTCTGGCTTCATTTCTGGATCTTCATCCTTGGCCTTCGGGTCGTCTTCGTCGCAAGCATCCTCAGCCTTCGGCTTGATAGGATCAGGATCTTCGTCTTCGACTTTGCGAATTTCTTCGGCTTCGTGCTCAGCCATTTCTTTGAGCACTTTTTCGACCTGATCGGGATCGGCGTCGGCTGCCATCATTTTGCGCAGTTTGTCCCGCGCTGTGTTGCGCGCATTGATTCGAGCCAGCGCGAGCTTTTCGGCTTTGGTCATCGGTTTAACCTCGTGTTTAAATGGTGATTGGTCTTGCACAACAACGTCATGCCCAGCCCGCCCAACGTCTACAAGGGCGACATGATTGCCCTGTATATTTCGCATGATACCATCATATTTCACACCTTCATATTCGCCTGATGTCATGTCGGCGGTGTAGCGGTATCCGCTTGATAATTCAGCTTGTTCTTTCGACTCAATACCCGCAATTGCTGCTGCATCCCAAAAACTCATCGACACAAGCAAATAGGGCGACTCAAAACGCGCATCGCTGCCGGTTGTTCCAACGGTCAACTCACGCGGGTGGTCGTCAGCAGAGACGGGCTGATGTTTGATCAGAATCGGCAGGTTGTTAAAAGTCGGCGCAGCTTTGGCAAGTTCGTCGGGGTCGCGCAGCAAGTAATAGATTTGATTGGCTTGCAGGCCGAGCGCGTCGGCGTTTGGGATCTCGCGCCCATAATACGGATTAACCGTAGCTTTGCTGATCGGCGACACGGCCACGCGCAAATGCCCATCTGATGTCGTGGTGCGGACGCTGCGGTCAAATGCAAATGTCATCAAAAGCCCTCAATAATCGCCCGACTCGTGCAACGGCAGTTATATTCCTCGGCCGGTTGCACCCATTTACCATCTAAATACATCCCCTTTTCAATGTCAAATGTTTTTCCATCTGCTTTGACGTGAGAGGGGCGGGGTCTTTTACCTGCGTGCGAGTGTTGCCATATTGCTTGGGTGATTCCCAACTCGAGCCGCCGCGTCTTTTCAATCGTCGCCTTGGCTTTGTTGTTCTGATCGCGGGCGATAAAATCAGCCTTGCGCTTGGCAATGCCATATCGGTTTTGCAGGTTTTCGGTGAGCGTTTGCAAGTCGTGACCGACGCGGATTGACTCCCATACGTCCTGCTGTATCTCATCAAAATAGCCGTTTGCCCACGAGTTGATCAGGCTGACGTTTTCGCCAATGGTGGCTTGTACGTTCTCGCTGACTTTTTCGGTCATCTTAAAGTTGACAGTAAATCCCGCCTTTTTCAGCGCCGACTTGAACGCCTGATCGGTGTGCTCAACCGATTGACCAACAAACCTTTCAATCAGTTTAGGTGAGATTGATTCGATGTTTTTGCGCCATTTGCTTGACCATTGACCAAAAAACTCCTTGAGAAATGTCGGCACACTCATGTCCTGCGCCATGGTGCGCGGGGTCAACTCAGTACGCAAGCCAATCAGCAAATCGGCTTGCATATCGCTGAGTATGTCAATTAAGGCTTTGCGGTACGCCGCCTCTACGCCCACGTTCGGGCGTATGGCTTTAAGCGTTTTCGGTTTCGGTTTCAACATCCGGCAACGCCCCCACGTCCAACCCGTTGTATCCGCTTGCAGGATCGGCAGCGATACGCGCCCGCTCCTCCTCAGCCGAAACAATCCCGCCCTCAATTAGCACCGCACCGGTTTCCGCCTTGAGTTTTTGCGTGGTGGCTTTTTCTTCGGGCGTCTGCTGATACAGCGGCTTAAATTCAAATGTCACGCCGTCGTAGATCTGACCGAATAGCGACAGTTGGATGATGTCAATCATGGTTTTGATGTTGTCAAACAACAGCGCGGTCTGCATCGCGTGGACGTGATCGTAAAACACGCGGATCTCACCATCGCTTGATGCGTTTAGCCCGCTTGGCGTAATGCCCAACAGTTTGACCAACGGGATTTTTGCAGGGGCTGCCATTTGCTCTTGAGATTGGGCTTGCAGTGCGTCGAGCGTGGATAGCGGGACGTTGAACTGAAAGAACTCCTCGGAATCCTTGTCAAGCATGAACAGCCCACGGTTATCCCGCATGGTATTGTAAAGCTCGACGCGGTCAAGCAAGTCGCCTTCTGCCCCAACATCCGATTGCAGCATGGATTGCATATTGGTCTTGATGCCGCTAATCGAAAACGACTTAACAATGTCGCTCACCGACTTGCGAGTACGCAACCAACTAAACACATACGGCTCAATCAGTTGTGACATGCTCATGCCGCTAAAGTTGTATGCAGGTTTGAGCATATCCGGCAGCGGGTGGCTGACAATCAGCATCAAACGGCTTGCGTGCACATGCCGCCCCATGACGTACCATCCGGTCGGTCTGTAAAAATCGGGTGCAGTAGGATCAACCGCATTGTATTGAGCGGGTGTCGTCCAAATTGGTTCGATGGATTTAAAGCCTTTGAGCGAGCCTTTTTTGATTGTGCGCGGGTCGATCACCAATGGCGTTTCGTCAATGTCACGCTGCCCCACGTCAATGTAAATTGTCCCGCGTCCAAAGAATCCGTCGGTTTCAAGCGCTTGTTTGATCACATCACGGACGTTTAGCCGATCCATTTCTTCAGCAATGGCTTTGAGCACATCGCTATGGTCTTCATCACCCGTGCTTTTTAGCTCAATCCATTCGCGGGTCATCTCGGTGGCAAGGGTAGTAGTAGGCGCTCGAAACTCGCTGATCTGCGCATACTGGGCAAGCAAACCATAACCACGAAAGTGCGGATAGATCCCAAAGTCACTTGTCGATGCAAGACAGTTGCCAAGGCTGACTGTCGATGAGTCGGTGGCGATTTGTGGCGTAACGCCTTCGGGCACAACACCTGCTGGCAGTTTCGGGGCTTCAAAGCGCGGCGGTGCAGGTGCGTCAATCACTGGCATGCGCAGCCGCTGAATCATTGCACGGATAAAATTGGGCTTGGTCTTTTTCATACGCGGCTCAGTAGTGATTTGCTCACCTTGAGCGGTGGGCGGGCGAGTGGGTAGCGCTTAGCGAGGAAATATCCGGCAGCATCGGTAACGTGGTCAAAACCGCCTTGCTTGTCGGGCATTCCGTTTTTATCATACGCTTGCTGCTCAAGGGCTTCAACCAGCGTGGGGCATCTATCTGGATTCACCTTCAGTCGACGCGCCCCGTCGGCGTTTAAAATCATCGCATTGAACCCGTTTACACGGTCTTTAATGCTTGGGTTTGTCCCGTTGACGCTCAAAACAAAGCCCGCAGCCCGCAGCAAATTATGATCCGATACGCTCGCCGACTTGCTGCTAGTCGCTTGGCCTGCTGCATCGGGATAGACGGTAATATGGTGATCAGGGTAACGCTCCTTGATCAACTCAATCATCTGCGGGGTATCACGCACGCCCGTCAACTCATCCACGGCAATAGGCAGACCGTCACGAATCACAAACACCACAGCAGCCATCTTAAGCACGTTAAAATCCATGCCAACGTGTAGCGGCTCACGAGCCTGAATGGTCGCATCTGACCCATTAAGCACGCGGTTAAACTCAGGATATACACCGCCCGCTGCCAAGTTGACAAACAAGCCTTCTAGGTATGCGTCTAGCAGTTGAGGGGGATAGGTGTCTCGCAAAGCTTGCACATAGCCATCGGGCAAAAACGGGTTGGATGATGTTGATGCCCGATATAATTGATAGTTGCCGCCGCCATTGCGCACCCATCGGTCATAGCAAAACCGAAAGCCTTCAGGGGTTGTGCCGACCGCGCTAGTATTGGGCAAGTCATCTGGCTTCTTTTGCCGACCACGGGCAACAATCTTGTTCCACGCGTTTTGTGCATGGTCTGTTTTCAGTGTGTCCAATTCGTCAATGACGTTATCGGCAGTTTCAAAGCCAACAATCCCGTCCGGCTTATCCATTGACCGAAACACAATCTTGCCTCGCCCCATCACCGTGATAGTGTTGTCGTTTTTGTTAGGTTTAAACGGGATACCCCACTCGTTCAGGATGTTTTGATAACGATCCCATGCGATCAGGCGGATCAGGTCAAACGTGGGCGCAAAATATCCTTGGTCAAGATCAGGATAACGCAACTTTTGCAGGATTGATCGCTTGATCAGCGCCTCTGATTTGCCCGCGCCAAAGCCCGCAACGATCAGCGGAAACTCAGCCTCACTAAACACAAACTGTTCTTGAGGATCGGTCAAGACTAGATCAAGATCCATTTTTGGCCGCTCGGATAACGGTGATTGTGATTTCAGTGTCGTCTTTGGGTGGTTCTGGCTTTTCCATTAAGCCAAGCTCACGGGCAATGATGCTAGCGTTAAAAATACCAACTGTTGCACCTGCAAATTTCTGCTCATAAATAACTCGTTTTATCCGCTCAACGATTCCAAAAAAATTATTGTTTTTGGCATAATTAGCCCATGACTCGTCTGAAATATCCAAGTACAAACACAACCCTTGAATGGTCATCGGACGTATTTTTTTAGCCTTGTGCGTGGTGATTGTACCCTGAAAATGGAATACAACCTCGTCCTCAATATCGTTATTTGTTGCCCACTCAAAATATTCACACGCCGCATCCCACAATTCATCCGCATCATGGAAAATCGGCTTACGTCCATGACTGCTACGCATCTCCCAAAAACGATTACCCTTTGGCGCTGCCATACGTCACTCCAATAAAAAACCCACACCCGAAGGCATGGGAAAGGGGTGTATGAAAAGAATATCACAAATCAACCGCCGCCTACATGGTAGGTTGCTTCGTCGCACGGATGGCGCGGAACGCTGTCCACCCACTCAGAACCGTCATAGCAGACAGGAAAATACACTCGGTTTTTAGTCCACAGCGTAAATTCACAACCTTCCGTGCCACCATATCCGTTATCAAAAAACACATCTAACTGCTCGTCTGTCAAGGTCTTGGCTTCGACATCGGCCATTGACTCGCCTCGCAATTGCATCTCGGATTCAATCAAAATCCGCCAAGAAACTTTACTCATCACGCACCTCGCTGGTTAAATTTGATTTGCCGCTCTGTCGCCCATAGCGCGGCTACTATGTATGATTGACTGGCTTGCACATTGTACGCTCTGCTTTGGTTTTGCATTGTTTGCAGCCAATGCAAAAGATCAGTAGGAGGCCAACCACCAAAACATCCCCCATGTGCCATAGGGCGATCCGTCACAAATCCAACAGTAACCGATCAATGTCAAGCTTGTGCTGATTCAGCGCGTCAACCAATTGCACCGACAACCAGTCAGGCACGCCCCTCACGTTCTTAATGGCTTTCTTAAGGTTTCCCTCATGCATTGGCTCGCCATTCAAGTTTTTGACCATGGTGGCGGTTTTGCGTGTCCTGCATACGGCATTCACGCTCGACCATTTCACCAAGTAGATTCACGTCGGCATAGCGTTGGCTAAACTCCTGAAAACTAAACGAACGGTGGCGCAAAATCTGACGGGCAATGTCCCGTGTCGTGTTAATTTCCAGACAGACGTTTGCCATCTCAAATGGCGATACATGGCCGTGTTCCATGCAATAATGCAGCAATCGGGTGTTTTCGCTGTTCTGGTTGGTCGGATTGCTGACACGCGCCATGTACATGATTTGCTTGTCGATCTCAGGCGTTGCCCACTGTAGTTTGATCATTTGCTTTGCTCCAACTCAATCAGCCGCTGCGCCGTATCTGCAATCTCTTGCACGTCCTTTGCCCAATCTTTTGCCCCACGCTTGCCCGCACACAGCGCCTTTTTAATAATATGTTGCAAGCATGGGTCGGTCACTTCAAACAGGCGCAAAACCGCGTACACGTCGATCTGATCAACACCCGACACATCTTTAAAATAGTGCGAGTGTTTGCGCTCAACTGGTTGATTTTGCTCCGATACGGGATTTTCCGTAGACGTGGGGCGGGGGATGGCGCCCGCAAGGTCGATTCGATCAATAGTGCGTGACACCTTGATCCAACCATCACCAATCGACGGCACAAAAACAGACTTAAAATCATCTTTAAAATACCGATCCAGACGACCACGTCTGTTGGACGGCTGAAAATGCGTCGCCCCTTCAGGCGCTTTACTCCAATCAATGCTCATTTTTCATACTCCGTTGCTCAATCACACCCATGCTTGTCAGCAGTACGTCTGCGACAAACCCATTCATTTTTTTGCAGCCGCTCAACCACTTGCGGATGGTTTTTGGCTTGTAGCCCGACACTTCGGCAAGCTGCTGCACCGTGCCGATACTCAAGCTTAACCATGCGCGTAGCAGGTCGATAAATTGGTCAATCATTCAAAATCCTCCATGCTGTTGCAGCCACTGCCGGAACTTGTCCGTTGCCAATGGCTTTAAGTCTGTCCACCCGATTGGCCACCCCATTAGCCATTCGACCCAATTCGGATTTAGGGTTGTCGGCTGGGTCTGACCCCCACCACGTTTGACCGCTGTGGGCAGATCCATTTCCAAGCCCTTTAAACTCCGACCGCTTGACCCCTTCCAATCTCTCGCCAATGGAGTCGGCCAAGTCTTTTTCTTGACTGCCGTTGCCAACCCATCCCCGCTCGTCTTGCTCAGCCCCTTGCGGTTGTAGTTGCCGCACACTGTTGGTGTAGGCCACGAGCCACAGGCGCTTACGCTCAGGGGGCGCACCCACGTCATCCGCTCCCAACGCTCCCCACTTGCAGTCATACCCCAGCGCGGTAAGATCACCGACGACTCGTGCAAGTCC
>JACCDZ011010610.1_pt1 | contig 17804 bp, 12 predicted proteins | sample 7449551 | NCBI WGS metagenome assembly JACCDZ01 (sample SAMN15323452, study PRJNA562643) | freshwater metagenome | isolation source: river surface water | place: USA:Blue River Watershed | collected 2017-08-18
ATCGCAAGGACGGTGGTGCAGAAGTGCGGCGCATGTTCGAAAAGGATGTGCTGCCTTTCATCGGTAATATTGCCGTCGAGGACGTGAAAAAAGGTCACATCACCGAGGTGACCGACGCCCTCCTCGCTCGCGGCGTCAACCGAATGGCGAAGATGATCTTCAGTCTGATGCGCCAGATGTTCCGATTTGCTGTGGACCGGGACTTAATTGACCACGACCCGACGGCAAGCATTCGCAAAGCCAAGATCGGCGGAAAGGACGTCGAGCGAGACAGAGTTTTGAGCGAGGAAGAAATTCGTACCTTAGCAAAGCTCACTCCAAAGGCAGGCCTACTGCCTTCATCTGAAGCTGCCATATGGATTGCGTTGTCGACCTGCTGCCGTATCGGTGAGCTACTCAACGCCAGATGGGAAAACATCGACCTCACCAAAGGCAACTGGCACATTCCCGCAGAGCACAGCAAGAACGGTAAGGCACACAACGTCACGCTCTCTTCGTTTGCCATCCAGCAGTTCAAGTCTGTCCGGGTCTACAGCACTGCCAGCGAGTGGTGCTACCCCAATGTCAAAAACGACGGCCCTGTCTGCTCAAAAACTGTAACCAAGCAGCTTGGAGATAGACAGCGCCTTCCAGGTGAAGGGATCCTGAGCAACAGAAGCGCCAAAGCTCAGGCTCTTCTTCTGCCTGGAGGTAAATGGACACCTCATGACCTAAGACGAACGGGTGCCACCATTATGACAGCGCTGGGCGTCTTGCCAGAAGTGGCGGAACGCTGCCTGAATCACACCGAAGAAAACAAGGTTAAGCGTACCTACCAGCGCCATAGTTACATAATGGAAATGGCGGAAGCATGGCAATCTCTTGGTCAATATCTTGAAAAAATAACTTACTCTGCATATTTGGATGACGTCACATGAAGCACTTATCTGGACCACTAGATAAACCCAAGTCATTTCTGGGCTGAAACGAGCATTCTCGCCTTAAATGGGCGTCCGGGTTCATCCTATCCAATAAAAATAATAACCATGAAAAATAAAGACACAACAAAAATAACAGACCATCTCTCCACAAAGAGCCTTATAAAAAGAGCCTTGTGGTGGGCAGCCACTACTCTATTCGTAATGATATCGATTGGCTTAAATCATATGCACGCGAGACTAACAACATTAGCCTACGTCCAAGCCTATGATTTCATGCTTCTTAAAAGAGCCTTTTACAATCTTGACGCAAGAAAAGCTGACGACTTAGAAACGATAAAATCCACCATAAACACTCTTTCAGCACCTAATAGATCCATATTCCCAATAGCACTTATCTCAGACTCCTCATGCGTTGAAAATAATGAACTTAAAAATATCTGCAAAATATTCCCGAACACTACGGAGTTCTCCAGAGAAAGAAGTGAAAGTCATACACACAAAATCGACAAATACAATCTAAAAATAAATATAATCAAGCCATCCAACGAAAAATACTTCGCATATTCAGTTCTAGAGAACGGGGATCTTTTAATAGCGGAAACCAATCATTACCTCACATCTTTCGACTCTGCAATTCCTAGCGAACTGACCTTTTTAAAGAATGACTCTTTCAAATACCTAAGCAACAAACAACTTTTTAATTTGATGTACCGTAAAAGCTTCTGGTCCTGGATTATTATAAGCACAATATCCTTAGCATTATTCACGCTAAAAGAAACCCTAGATAGAAGAAGGATCCAGGAGTTCAGCTCATTAAAAAAACAGGAAGAGTCAATCGAAGGAGTTTTGATTGAATCACACTCCTTGTTGCAAAACACGAACACTGCAAAAGACGCACTAGAAATTGAAATTTTAAAACTCAAAAATGAAATTATTGAGCTTGAGGGAGTTACCCACATAAAATCAGAGCTAGAAAAAAATCTAGCCGAGAAAGAGCGCGAGCTAAAGGCAAAGGAACTTAAAATAAAGAGTATTGAGGACCAGTATTATACTGACCTAGAGCACAGGTACAGGCTTGAGGCTGAATTAAAAGATTTACGCAGCAAGCTCCCAAGCACTTTTAATCTAGATATTTCCAATCAAGAAAGCAAATCACTCAACCAACTAAAGAGCCTATGGATTAACAACAAACTATCTTGGGATCAAAGAAGAAATATTGAAGGAATGGTTTCATTATCAACTCTCAAAAGAACTCCTTTCACCGACTACCTTGTCTACACTTCAATCGAACAGTGGGTTGAAAAATCATGCATTCTTCACAGACTAATCTGGCCAAATGATAAAAATGACCTCCACGATCAAATTAATCTACTAAAGAATAACTCAATAATATCGCCAGAAGAATCAAACCTTCTTCACGAAGCAAGAATCGCAAGAAACGATTGGTTTCATTCAGGTCACACTCCAAATCAAGCGCTAACACTGAGAGTTATTAAATTCTTAAAATCCAAAAACAAACCAAACATTGTTCCAAGGCTTTAGTCTGCCAGACAAATTACGATGCACCACACTTGCCTAATTAGCAGATTAATGACTACTTATAGCGCCCACCTGACACCTCATAGGTTTTGGAATTTCAATATACAGGAGTGCTTTTACCAATGCACGAGCACAAAGAATATCGATTGATTCTTCAACCAGACTCGCCCCAAGGTCCAGTCTGGAATAACTCCCGGTATTTAGCGCTCGTCGGTATGCTTAGAATTGATCACCCAGATAGTGACTTAAGCGAGGAGAATCCGCTTCCATACGGGCATACGGCCTTTCTGGATGAGAAAAGCGAACTATGGGTTTGTCGTGCTTGGCTGGAGGGTGCGCCTGTCGCGTACTTAACAATTCAGACCACTCCGGACTGGAGAACCTTTACTGCTGTTCATGATTGGCAATTTGATTCCAAAGTCAACGAACAGCTGTTGTCTATCTTGCTAGCTTTGATCGCCACGGCTACCGAAGGGATAAAGACCATTGCAGTCCCCGAGGCACGGCAAGATGAAATTCATAAATTGATCGGTCCCGTGCTATTCGATATGCACGGTAACGCCTGTTTGCAATGGAGTGACTATGAACGATATAGGCAAAGAACTAGCCAATAGACTCAACGCTAGGTTTTGTTTCGATGCAATTTATCAAAAAGCGGCAACCAGGCTTCGAGACGACAGCGCGCTACGCATGAGAATGTTGAAAGGACAAGAACTTAGTGAAACAGTGGCAGCCCGTGCCCGATCGCGGGAACTTGAGATGCAGTCTTTTGTGGAGAAAGACAAAACCATGAGGGTCATACCTTGGGCAGACATCTCAACCAAATGGACATCTTCTCAAGACAATGAGTATTTGAAATCAATCGGTATTCCATCGCTTTCCAGCCTTCCGACTATCTCAACAGGGTCAAGGTTTTCCGGAGGCCGTTTGGTAACTGAAATTATAAAGAGACACCCTCAACCGCTAAGGCTTGCTGATGGTCTTGTAGTGAACATAGACCGGCTTTCCCAGTGCAACAGATACTCGCATCTTTTGCTGGGCGGTATATATTCAGTAAAGATCGAGCTAGAAAGGGCGCTTCAAGCTATACGGGAAAAATTCAACTGGGGAGATAATCACATCGTGCTTGTTCCACCTGTGTTATTCACGGGCCACATACACATTAAAGTATCCAAGGATGAACTCGCTAACGGCGAATACGCAGCACTCCCCCCTATCGAGTCAGTTATGATTCTTTCAGCTCCTGAGACTGGAGCTGACTATGATTGGAAAGAAGTCATGGTTGTCTGGTTTGGAATGGAATACGGCATTCCAGAGCAAGTAATTGCTCACCTGAAGGATGTCGACTGGAACTCAGTTGGAGTTGCAAGCGGGTGGTGAGTGGGTTAAGTGGAATCCGCGTTGCTTTGGTCGCGCCTATTTAAAACGTATCTCCCGACCAAATCAGCAACTTGGATGCGGCTATGACACAGGGGACGACTTATTTTCAATTTACCATAGAGCGTTTTAGTAGTTATGCCTCCACGCTTTCACTTTGAAGTCGTACTCATAATTGGCGAAAGCGTCTCCCCGCGCAGATGGGATGGCTAAGCGAGGCCTTTCGTCTCGAACCGTATAGGTAATTGATGGCTGGATAACGGCCGCTCTAACAGCTGGCATCTCAGCAATGTACTTAGGGCTTAGCTCAACAAGTGAGGCTGGGTACTTCGCATTATCAGTTTTATACTGGATGATTGCCTCTGCAATAGGAGTGGCCATGCCGGGTGTGAGCTTGTCGGTCTGACTTACTGCGCAAATTGTGATAAGAGCTATTGATCCAAGCACTATCAGTCGACGCCACAGTCGCCTGCTCCACCATTTGTCCTTGAGCAGCATGGCGCAAAGTCCTGCGGGGACTCCAAAACCGACTACGGCAAGCAAAAGGAATACTGCCTGAAAAGACGCGCCATAAACTAGTGCAGGTGCCACACAGATCAAGAGTACGATTGCCCATGTGTAGCGAATCTCATAGCCCCATCTTTTCCAAGCACCTGCACCTGGGCCCTGTACTCGTGGATCATTACTACCATCCGTAATTTCTGCTTCTGACATGTTTTCTATGAACTCAAAAAAGTCTTAATGTTCGCTATTGCTTTGGATCTGTTTCGACTGTTGCAAGCTGAGGAAGTTGATCAATGACTCAATATGATGGGGATGTATTGGGCGTTCTGGGGTTACCAGCACCTCCTGTTCTACCATCTTTACTTTGCCACCTCTGAAAAATTCAGCTAAGCCACCAAAGATAAAAAATAGCGAAATACCCAACGTAAATGGAATCAGAATCACACCAATGATGACACCTAAGCACCCATCAAGAGTTTTTTGATAGTCCTCACAGCTTGGTACCAAGGTGGTTTCTATCCTAGGCGCGTAGAGTTCGGCATCCAGACCAAGGATGTCGGACGCAAATAATTCGGACTGACCGTTTTTGTAGAGTGGCATTGCGGGGTCATTGCCACTCTTGAAAGCCTTTTTTTTATGGAAGTGGTCAAGCAAGTCCTGTTCAACATCCCAAGCCTTAGGGTGTGGAGTGAAAAATAGAATTTTTTCGATCAGCCTTTCATCGCCCTTTCCACTGTATGCCATGCGTTCATGAAGCGAGAACTTGGTTGTATAGCCAATCTTGTAGAACTTACCTTGTGAAGTATTTAGCTTAGCATAGTAGACATTACCGGCAGACTGCCGAGGTCTACGAAAATATCGTGATATCCTAGTAAAAGTCGAGGCTTCTGGTAAATCCATTGATTTATTCGTCCTTTATATTTTTTGCCTACTCATATCCAAGTCTTTCATCAAGAAGCCTCGACTGACTCTCCAATCAACTCATAAATATTTTCTAATAATTTTACCCAAGTGCTAAATATGTGATCAATCCAGCTAGCGCAAGTACACCCAAGACAATCATTACCTTCAACGACTTTAGTGTTTTTTGATTCGCGGTGTTGGCCTTCTCAAAACTCTCCGCTAGCTCACTAAGCGTACGATTAAGTGTTTCAATAGTAGTCCGACGTCCTACTTCGTACTGAGCTGGGGTCAAGAAATTTAGCTGAGTAATTTTTAACAGGATTTCGTCCCGGCCAAGCTCGAACTGGTCGGGGCTTAGGATTACCAGGTCGCTGATGGCGTGCTGTACTCGCTCTTGGCCCTTTGTTAAATCGACCAGTTTCTTTTCGAGCACAGAAAGGCGCTTATCAAGATCATCAAACTTGCTGTAACTGTCGTTAATTAACTGCCTGTGCTCAGTAGAGAGTGATGACAGAGAGGCTTTGCTTGCCTCAATCTCAGTGCGCGCATCGTTTACAGCCCGAAGTACCCCATTGAACTCTTTTATCTGGGACGCCTGTTCCTCAAGCGAACCGATGGCCATGTTCAGTTTTTGTAAGTCGTTCACCACTCGATACCTTTATAAACAGTCGTTAGCTTGTCCAGCCTCGCAAGCAGGGGAGTCAAAAGCTGACGGTAGGAATAGGGATCCTCGAATTCTGCATTGATGAGCTCGAGAAAGTTTGACTCGGGGAATTTCTCATGGATCAAGCGTGCGAACCGGCACTGCGCGTCAACCGAAAACAGCGGTTTGAGCAGCAGGGTCTGCCGAACCAAGTTTTCGACCAGATCGCTACCCTGTCGCTTCAGACGCTCTAGGGACGCCGCCATTCGTCTTTCTCCATCCGCGTCATCAAATTCGTCCGTGGTCAGGCGAATTATGCCGCTCAAGTAATCCAGACATGTATTGTCCTTGTAGGACTCCAGAAAGCGAGAGAGCTGTTCTTTGAGCGTGCCAAGCTTTGCTGGACTGATGATTTCTTTGAATTCCAATGAGGGATTCTCTTCGAAAAATACAGCCAGCCAGGCGGAGGTATCATCAGGATGCTCCGCCAGGTGGGACAGAAGCTGGCTCGACTCATTGAACTTGAAATAGCCTTCCAAGCGCTTCTTGAAGCCCTCTTCGCTAATCTTACCTGCCGCTAGGTCGCTGCATTGCTCATACACTGTTTTCAGCGACTGGCGGCGATTGTATACAAAGTGATCGTATGACCAGAGCAGTAGAACAAGGAAAATGAACTGGGTCTTGTCGATCCCTCCGTTTTGCAGGCGCTCACATAGGATCCTGTGGAAGGAGTTACTGCTTTGAAATATTTCGCTGAGCTTGAAGCCGGTATCGTACTTCCTGAGTTTTTGCTCCAGATTATTTTGCAGTTGATCTTCATCAGGGCAACAAAATTCTAGGGTCAGCTTGCCTTTGAAAAAATCCTCTACAGTCCAGTCTGAAACGATTCCGAGTTGGAAGAGCCTGTAGACTGCCTTTTCAAACCTGAATTTATCGGTGCGAAACTGGCTAGCGGCTGCAGAAATGGTCTGGAAATCACTATTCAAAAGGAGATGGTGATAGATCGCGCTAAGCAGCTTGAACTCATCATTAATGGTGTCGAGACTGTTCGTCATCAGGAAGAGATTGATCTTCACGTCGCTTTCGCTACTCAACCCCTCTACAGAGGTCTTGAGTTCAGCGACCGTTGTAGATGCGTCCCAGATTTGATCCAGCAGGTTGGTATTGCTCTCCTTAGTCAGCAGTACGTAGCAGTCGGCTGGTTTGTCTGTGAACAGTCGTTTGTTTCTGCCTGCCCGGCCAGCCTCTTGGTAGAGGGCTTCCATGGAGCCTGGTATTCCATAATGAACGGTATACGCAATGTTCCCCTTGTTGACCCCCATGCCGAACGCTTTGGTGGCGGTCAGCAGGCGGTACTTGTCGGACTTAAAGTCGTTTTGAACCTCTCGCTTGTAGGTGTCGAATGCATCGCCTCCCATACCTGCCTTTGCGGGCGCCGAACCAGAAAAATATCGAACATCCATGCCCAGGGAGGTGGCGAGTCGTCCTGACAACTCATAACAACCTTTATGTCCGTTGACAGTCGGGGTAAAAACTATACCCGCCTTCGATCCCGACGCTGCCGAGTCAGAACCGTTCCACTTGACCTCCATCTTACCCACCAGCTGGATCAGTGCGTCAGTCTTGCGGCCTCGGTCATCAACTATGTGGAATGACAGCTCTTCACGTGTGTAATCGAGAGGCGTGCGCACATTTTCATCGGGAATTTCGAATTCCGATTGAATGTCCTTCAGAACATTTACTGAAGCGGTTGCGGTCAATCCGATGTAACTCGCTTCGGGAGCCAGCCTGCCGATGATGTTGGCCAGATTCAGGTACGAGGTTCTGAAGTCGTGGCCCCACTCGGACAAACAGTGCGCCTCATCTATCACTGCATAGGCAAAGGCATGATCAAGCCCGATGGCGGTCATTTCGCGACGGAAGCCCTGCGTCTGGAAACGCTCGGGGGAGATGAACACGAAGAAGTATTTGCCACGGCCGAAGTCATTTTGAATTCTGACTTTATAGTCAGATCTCAGATCACTGGTGATGAAGTTGCTGCGTGTAAATCCGATGGCATCCAGGTCTGCCTTCTGGTCATACATCAGGCTCTTGATAGGGCAGACCACGAAGCTGATGGCGGGCTGCAAGACAGCAGACAACTGGTAACAAATTGACTTGCCGGCACCGGTAGGTAACAGGCCAATAGTGCCTTTTCTCGACAATGCGGAACCGATGATCCCGATCTGCCCCTCGCGAAAGTCCACATCGTCCAGAAGAGGGAGGAACAGATTGGCGAGGAAGAACTTAAGCGCCTCTCGCTGCTTACTTCCTTGGCTCAAGTCAAGCTGGTAGGTAATGGGCGCAGAGCACGACATCCGGAAGAAGTCGTAGTCAACCAGCTCGCAATTCTCCAAGGATAGTGCATTGGTGTTGGCAAAGTATCGATAGAAGTCGAGATAATGCGTTCGTGTGTAAATTACACTCTGGTTGACTTGGAACGCATCATCAAAGCGTCTTAGGATACTGAAGTCGATAAATAGGGCTTCGTCTGGGAAGGAGTTTGTTGGACTTTGGATTTCCTCCAGATCGACCATCAATGTCAGCTTCGGTAGCCCCCTGAGCGTCATTAGCTGGGACAGTAGTTCTGCCAAGTCATCGATGGCCTGTTGCGCGAAATCGATGCCATCATGGTTTAGGAGGATGAGTTTCCTTGCCTTGCCCAGGCGAATTTCTCCACTCTCGATCAACTCCAGAAGCAGCAGTTGGAAGCGGATCGCTGCGGTCAACCTAATACTAGGAGCTCTGGTATCGACACCGGCGTTGTAGGCGAGTCGGTAGGCCTGCAACGTGAGCCCATTGGGAGGGTTCAATATTCCTTCTTGCTCAAGCCTGTCGACCATCTTCAGATGATGGATAACGGCTGATATTTTTTCGATGAAGCTCTCGTTTTCGGTGTCAATCTCTTGGGTAGTGAAGCGTATGGTCTTCAAACCAAGTGTCTGAGTGAACTCATCGCGCCTTTCGTCAGCCTGAGCAGACGCCTCATGTTGCTGACCATCAATCTCTATAATCAGTCCCACCTGCGGGATAAAAAAATCTACCTGCCGATTGTTGAACTGATCAACGTAGACTTGAGTCATGTCGAAAATGTTAACTTCGGGCAGGGTAAGCTGTTTGACGAACTTATATTCACCAAAATACTTGGTTATCAGTTCGTCGAAAAAACGCTTGGCGGGATAGTTTTCATTTCTGACATCGCCTCTGATCAATCTTTGCCATTCAAGAGGGTAGCTAGAGATAAGTGCCTGGGTTGGAAATTCAAGCCCGGTTTGTGACTGCTTGAGCCCAAACGCATTCCTCAGCCTGCGTGAAGAAATAGTGGGCTTGCCACGTTGCAGCATGTTTCTGAGAATATAAATTGTATCTAGAATTGGCTTAGAGGCTGGTTCTGATGCAATAGAGTATGACCTGAGATTCTGAAAAATAAAGTTGTGGTTGGTATTTGCGTAGTTTGCACTAAAACTTTTACTGATCAGTCGATTTCGGCCTGAGTAGAGAGCAGCATCAGTTGTGACGCTATCTGCCTCGAGCAACAACTCGTTTGCGCTATATAGGTCGTAGAAGAGCTGAGCGTTGTGCTGAGCCTCAGCACTCTCAGACTCACATTCGGCGCGGTAAAGCGTCTTGACCAGCGTGAAAATGAACACCCGCGCCCCGGGATACCCCTCAGAAAGCGCCCGAACGATGTCGCCGGTTGTCGCACCAGAAGTCAGTACATCGTCGACAACCAAGAAGGTCGGTCCGCTCTTGTCTCGCGAGACCACTAGGCCTGAGGTTGCCTGATAAACGCCGTGCACCTGCTGTGCACGTTCCTTGGCCGAGCATGACGTAGACTTCGCGAGCGAGCGAGTCTTGTGTAGGCAATCAGCACGATACTCGGCGCCGATCGAAGCAGCCAACCGCGCACCGAGCAGATCCAGCGAAGTGTCAATATGAGAAGCATCCTGTTCCGCATGACCGAGGGCTCTGACAACAAAATCGATGTGCGGTAAGGTGTCAGCAACCTCCATCGCCTTGTTGAGCCAGCGTTCGACCGCCCTCTTCTCGCGATTCTTAAAGGCCCAGACTTCCTGCTTTATACCGTTCAGGTAGTAGCCCAAGTAAAATCTGTGGCCGTCCTGGATCAGTTTTGTGCGAGATTGTTTCTGCCGATGAGCGATTCCAGTCCCAATGTACTCGAGTATTTCAGCCGCGCTTGAACCACGATCTTCATTCTGGAAAGCCTCTCCCCAGCCCGCCCAAAAGAACTTCACCCGGGAATTCAGCGCACATTCTCTGTCCAGTTCGCTATCGCCGATGAAAATCGTTTCTTCGCAGGATACACCGAAATGATTCCTTATCTTTTCGACGCCTTCGCTTGCTGGCTTGTGATCCCGGACATCGTGATAAGCAACAACGTAATCAACAGCAAGCTGAAAGTGCTTGAAAATTATCCGGACATAGTTCGCGGGGGAATTTGTAAAAAGGGCGACCTTGATGCCGGCGGCGCGAGCGGTGTTAATTAAATCAACGGCATCAATATATGGCGTGCAGCGATGGATTTGGGATTCCACTTCCCTCCATTGCCTCTGGAAACGTAGTTCCGCTACAGCCGAGGTATCAACAAGCGTTCCATCTAAATCGACGATAATGCATTTGATCATAGAAAACTGTCCGCGCCCCTCGGTGTATCTACAAATGATGATGCTGCATTAGTGAGCGCTTGCGATATTTCCGCGTAATTCTCGCGGGTGTAAGGCTTTGCTACCCCAGAATGCACCAACTCCTGCGTACCACTGATCTGTTCAATGCCAAGATCTGGATAGCCTGCGGCGCTAGCATTTGGAACAAAGACCTTGCGATGCATTGAACTGGCTGCCTTGACCGCGTGCATGGTTCCACCGTCGATAGCCGTTTCGATGGCGAAAACGGCCATCGCAAGGCCAGCCTGAACTCGATCGCGCTTGGCGAACAGCGCTGGAATGACTTTGGTGCCGGGAGGGTTTTCGGAAACCAGCAGGCCATCCTGCCGAAGTATCTGTTCTGCCAAGTCCCGGTGACTGCTCGGGGCAATACTGATCAGGTCAACCAGAACCGCTATCGTACGACCTTTGTTATCTAGTGCGGCGCGGTGTGCAATGGCATCAATGCCAAGGGCCAGGCCGCTGACAATGCAGAAGCCCTCGTTGGAAAAATGCTCCACAGTCTTATAAGCAATCTTTTCACCCAGCCTAGTGTTGTTTCGAGTGCCGACAACCGCTATGGACTTGGTTTCTTTTAAAAGGTCACAGTTTCCTTTGCAGAAAAGCAGTGCGGGAGGGTCGAGCAGAAAGTTCAGTTGAGAGGGATAGTCGCTTGAGCCGTAAGCTAAGACATTGATTCCTGCATCACGCCATGAGGCTAGCCTTTTCTCACACTTCAGACTCAAGACGTCATATTCTCCGCCGGTGAAAAAATCTGAAGCCGCTTGCGCGATAGAACTATTGAGCTTAGGTACCTTGGTGAAATCAATCTCGTGTATCGTATTCAGTTTTTTGGCGCGGTAAAATTCAATGATCTTCACCAAAGTGCGGTTTCCGATACCTTTCAGGCTTTGTAGCACAAGTACATCTTTAGTTTGCACTGAATTTCCTTGCTTCTCTTTTTCCCTGCCAAGGTCCTGGAATGACAACTACACATCTGTAGCGTCTTTGAATTTGCCGTTACCGAGACTGAGAACAATTTAAATATTATCTGTCGACGCCCCACCTGCCTTGAGCACCCACGCGGATTATCTAAACAAAATGAATTGAGATAAGAAGAACCTCAGCTTATGTAAATGCTCGATGACCGCAATTAGCTAATTCTGAATCGCACCCGTATTTCCTGGGGTCCATTTCATTTATGTCAGGCCGCCATAGCCTGACTTGCTTGTTGCGGTGGAAGTTTTCCTCAGCATCCGCGGGCGGAAATAGCCTATTGAGCTGAGCAACCGCTGATGTTTGTACCAATGCAACCATTTCAAGGTTGCCAAATCAACCGCCTCGCGACTCTTCAAAGACTGATGGTAAATCAGCTCGGACTTGCACAGGCCATTGTTGGTTTCGGCCAAAGCATTGTGGTAACTGTGGCCCTTGCTGCCAACCGATGCAATTGGTGCGAAGCCATCCAGCCGACAGACAGATTTACTCCGGCTACCGCTGCTCGTTCGCACAACCTGACCGCATCTTATCCCCTGCAATCCAGCCGGATGCATCAACCGTTCCACATGCATCTGACAGCCTCGATACCTTCATGCCCCAGTTGCTTCCAGTTCCTTTCCGCACATTAGCAATGCTGTCATAAAGGGCCGGCGCTACTTGATCATCAGACACGTCTATAAGGCGAGCATCCTAGCGCTAAGGATGGACTGAAGACCCAATTTTTGCAAAAAACACCCTGTAAACCGCATGGTTAATGGGTGGTTATTTTCTAACCGGTCTTTTCCAGACCATCCTTAATTGGGAGTCAGGCATCAGTAGGCCACTATAATTCAGAAGCAGCTTCAACAAGGCCGAGACGATCGATTCGGCGGCGTGTCGACTTTCAATTAAAGTTGAAGTAACCTTAGATTTGCAGGCTGTCATCTCCAGCTTATGGAGGTCATAACGGTGTTGATGTTTCGTCCACTTTATTATCTGACCTTCAACGATTCGCTGCCCTCGGTTTGCGCTTTCGCGCACCATCGGGCGGTGCTACGCACTCGGGCGGAGTTGTGGAGATGCAGCCTGCTCCTCCTTAAATTGAGGTAGGGTATATGTCGTCTCAGGTGACCCAATCGAATAACGCAATCAATTTCAAGCACTGCTCAGTTATACGAATAGCTAAATCACGTTGTAAGTTTAGACTGATTTACATCCCTAACCCAGCCTACAAGACTAAGCTTCAGGAGTTACTACCCAAGCTCGAAGAAATACTTGAAACACATGATGAATGTCAAGCCAATTACGCTTTTTCAAAAGGAAGAAATTCCGCGCTGAATGCTTTTCAGCACATCGGATATAGATACACTATTTCTTTAGATATACAGGATTTTTTCGACTCTATAACCACTAGACATGTGGTCGAAACAATTCCATCAGACATAGTCGAGCTATGCTTTGTCGATGGTGCTCCTCGGCAGGGACTTCCAACGAGCCCTATAGTTTCTTCGATAGCCTTCCTGGCCTGCGACAAGCAAATAAAAAATCTTCTAGAGCGACATCGTATTCAGGCAGTTTATACAAGGTACGCTGACGACTTAATTTTTAGCTTTAACAAAAAAGAAGACTCAGGAAAAATACTAACCCTAGCACGCCAAGTATTGAATGAGCACGGATTTCATTTGAACGAGAATAAAACCCGCCTGCAAGACTCGAAAAATGGCAGGGTAGTTATTACCGGGATAGCAATAGACTCTCGAGGCCTTCACCCAACGCGTCGCACCCTCAAGAACATTCGCGCCGCCAAACATCAGAACAACAAATCTTCGGCACGAGGCCTCGAGGAATGGGCAAAATGTACCCTTCCGAGAGAAAAAAGTGAGCAGCCAAAGCGAAAAAAAATCAAACGTGAATATCTATTTGAGGCTAAGGACGGTCTCCGCCCCAAAAAGCTCCCCCGAATAGTCACTCGGTCCTCCCAAGATCCTTTGGACAGTTTGAGCGAGTTTTTCGGGGAAAAAGTGGATCTACCCCCTCTCAAGGAGGGGTACTCGGGGAGTCCGGAGTGGGGGGGACCGTGTCTGCCGGACGACGTATAACCGTCTCAGCCCAAAGCGAAACCGTTGCCGACGAAGCCATAGATTCTTTTGAGGCCGATCTTTTTACCAGGAATTTTCTAGAGCCAATCCCTCTTCAAAAAACATCGTCAGCCTAACTATATCGGCGACAGATTATAATTGAAATCATGCCGCCTTGGTTTGAGCAAATGTCTTAAAATCAAATATTACAAGCTCAAAATCTAGAACAGGAACGAAAATTTAAAGTTTCGCTCAAGTGCTTTCTAGAAAGGCAGATCATCCGGAAAATCGTTTGGAGGATTATTAACTTTAACTTCTTTTAACTCAGATAACTCTTGACTTTCATTATTCCTATTTTTTATGTCGCGGCCATCGTCGCGGCGACCGCCTAGTAATTGCATTACGCCCTGCGTATCAACAACAATTTCCGTGCTATAGCGCTTTATTCCGTCTTTTTCCCATTCCCGGGTTTGCAACTTACCCTCAATATAAATCTGCCCCCCTTTTTTCACATACTCACCAGCAATCTCTGCAACCTTGCCGAAAAAGACAACCCGGTGCCATTCGGTCTTCTCAATTTTTTGGCCCGTTTGCTTGTCGATCCACTGATCGTTGGTAGCCAGGCTTAAATTGGTGATGCAGTTTCCGTTTTGCAGATAGCGAACTTCCGGATCCTGCCCGCAGGTTCCAATTAGAATCACCTTGTTTACGCCTCTTGCCATCAAATTTTCTCCCTTGCAAATGTAAATATGGGATCGTCGGTTTTATCCCAACACGCCTCTGAAGCTTGCACGAAAATCCGTTGCTTTTAAATGTACATGTTTCCTAAGATCGCCATTGAGTGTAAACAAACGCGGACCATCTCTATACTGAAAAACTCTGTACAGATAGAACTGCTCACCCACTTCCTTGGAAAATTCGAGTTCATTGTGGCTCACCAGAAATGAAGAAGCCACACTGCCATTTGTGGTTTTCACTTCTATGTACCGGTGAGTCGCTTCATCAGTGAACGAAAGGATGTCGAAGCCAGCTCCATCCCCTTGAGTATCCGCAACCCAATCTAGACGCTGAAAGAGTTCTGGATTACCCAGGTCTGACAGCCGCTGCTGTTCAAATCCAATCACCCACTGCTCCCCTGCCCGGCCTAGCTTGCGGTTGGCTTCGTCGCGAGAGGCATAGTCCAATTTACGCGGTAGCCTTTGCCTTGGAGATACGGGGCCGCGCAGCAAATCTTCGCGCACAGGCGCCTCTACTAAAGCGGCTAGATAGGACTTCTCTGCTGGAAGTTTTACCTCCTCCAGGGAGTCGACAATGGCCCCGATCTCCTGCCGATTTTTTAACAAATAGGCTTGGACGGTTTTACGCAGCAGCAGCTGGCTATTGCCTCTGGGCTTATAGCCATTGATGTAAGGAAGCCCTAGCGCGTCGAGGACAGCGCTTATGTTCTGGTGTTTGAGCTCGACTGAGGATTTACTTCGACCGCTCAAGAGTCGTCGAAGAGCCTGATTGTGCTCACTCTTGTTGAACGGTACGCCAGCTGCTTCGGCACGCAGCATTTCAAAGTAATCGCGGACAGTCGCCTCCACCTCCGCCTCAGACCAGTCCTCTCCAATACGAATAATGGTGAAGCCGAGCCCCATCAGTAAAGGTACGACGGTTGCCTCACCACCCGAGAAGCTATCAGCCGTTAGTGCTCCCTGCTCTGGGAATTGCTTTCCGAAGGCAACCCCTGCGATGGCTTTGGAGTCGCAATCTGTTCCAGTCTTGGGATCACGCACCAGGAAGTCTCGCGATTTTCCAAAGCCGTATAGCGCCAAAAACTTAGTGCGGCCGAGTTGAACGAATTCATCAATCGCCGCTTGAACGGCAGCAGGGCTTCGAATTTTTGATAGCTGCGACATCGGTATTCCTTTCCTCAGATGGCGTTAGGCAGTTGTAATACCTGTAACTACTCGACCAGCAATCCTTGGTACGATCAGTTCCCACTTTTCAGAATGGTGGTTTTTCCGATAATCCTCCTCACACCAGTCAGTCTGCCGCACCAACACAGCAGCTACTTCACACTCCTCAATTTCCAGTTCGAGCTTGAATGACTTGGCTGTACGGCCCACCACGTCACCATCGACATTTTTAATCAGATACTTGCCCTCATGGGCGCTGAAGGAAAGGCTGTCACCGGGTTCAAGCTTTGCCAACGCTTGATGAATAGCATCTACAGTCTTCTTGCGGCCAGCATAATCAAGATCGATATCTTTCAGTGACAGCTGCAGGTACCGCTTCTCCAGTTCGTCTTGAAAGGCCCCTTCGAAGGTTCTGCCTATGACGTTCTCACTCAGGTTCCGGCTGAACAAGTTGCCATTCGAGAACTCGCAGAGCGTCAGTGTTTGCTCTGCCCGTGTCATGCCCACGTAGTAAAGTCTGCGCTCATCATTCAAGGCCTGTGCTTGCGACGACCAGCCGCCGTCAAGCAGCATGACGTGCCGGAACTCCAAGCCTTTTGCTGAATGTACCGTACCCAGGTAAAGCCCCTGCTTGGGTTGATGACGCAACTCACGCGCGTAGTCATACAACCACTCGATCACTGCGTTAGCACCCAGTTGGCATTGGCCAAACTCAGCAGTGAGTTGCATGAAGGCCGTTGCGAAGAAATGATGCCAGTCACTGGCGAGCCCCACCTCGCTCAGATACTGCCAAGCGGCGGATGAATCTAAAGGCTCAGTGATACCACGCAAGACTTCAATTGCTTGTGCAAAGCCTCGCTGTGCGGTCAGCGATAAGGTGCTGTCTTTATCGGCTGCCAGGTAGTAAGGAACACCGTGCGCTTCGCACCAGGCCTGTACTGACCATAAATACTGGTGAGTGCGTGCCAGCACAGCGCAGCCCTGCCACTCCTCACTGCTCAGATTCAGTAAGCGTTGCAACTCAGCCATGACTGCCTGGGCCTGCAGATTGGCTAGCGCTGCCTCTTCACCTTGAATGCGCAGTCGCAGTACACGTCCAGCGCGCTCTGGGTCGACGCTTTCCCAATTGCCGCCCTTAGGATGATCACGCCGCGCCGCATTGATCTGAATAGGATGATCCTGCTTCAAACGCTCGGGGTTGCGCGCGATAACCCGGTTGGCAGCGTCAATAATCAGCCCCGTGGAGCGATAGTTATCAATGAGATAAGCGTTGGCGGCCGAATAGTCCTCACGAAAGCGTTCAATGTATCGATTGTTGGCATCTCGCCAGGAATAGATGTTCTGATCGTCATCGCCCACAGCCAGAATACATAGACGGCCCTCCTCATCAGCCTTGCGCCCAGCCAGGGCGCTGACTAGACGGTACTGCAGGTCATCGATGTCCTGATACTCGTCGACCAGGATGTAGCGGTAACCACGCATGAGTTGTTCGCGAAGATCATCCTCGCCCTCTACCTGACGCTTGCCTTCTAGAAGCTCAACCGCCTCACTCAGCACTTGGCTCAAGCGAGCTTCCTCAACCGCCTCGCCTCGTTCGAACCGCGTACCGGTAAGGCGCATGGCCATGCGGTGATAGGTCATCACATTGACCCCGTAGGCATCAGGGCCAACCAAGTTAATGAGTCGTTGCTTGATCTCGTTTGCAGCATGACGATTGAACGTCAGCGCGACGATACTGCGCGCGGGTACTCGCCGAACCCGCAGTAGGTAAGCAATTCGGTGCACAATCACGCGAGTCTTGCCCGAACCAGGCCCGGCAAGCACAAGCCGATTTACATCGTCATCATCCGCAACAATCACCCGCTGAGCTGCACTTAGGTTTTCAATGATGGTGCGCCATGACTCTTCACTGGTGGCTAGCTTCAGCACCTCCTCACGGCCAGAGAAGTAGCGGCGGATGAACTCCGACTTCGACAGCGTGAAGTAGTGCATCACCAGGCGCAGGGCATCGGCCATTTCGCCAAGAGCTGTCTCTGCGTACTCACGCATCACATGCACCTGGATTCGTTTCTCCCGGTAATGCTCATCCAAGCGCTGGTAGTCGTCTTTTAGGTAGCCGGTGCGCTTTTCCGGGTCGACCTCAATGGTCATCGCCCGCCGCATGACCGTCATGCCGTGATTGAGCGTCAGCACTTCCTGTTTATGTAGGTAGAGCAACACGTGCTCAATAGCACGACGCCGCTCTGGCTCACTGATAC
>JACCDZ011005223.1_pt1 | contig 17801 bp, 18 predicted proteins | sample 7449551 | NCBI WGS metagenome assembly JACCDZ01 (sample SAMN15323452, study PRJNA562643) | freshwater metagenome | isolation source: river surface water | place: USA:Blue River Watershed | collected 2017-08-18
AGGGCTTGGGATTGGTCGTTGCTGATTTAACGGACGCGCAAAAAACAGAACTCAAGATCAAAGGCGGCGTCCGTGTCGAGAGTTTGCAAGAGCCAGCCCTCAGAGCTGGCTTGCGTGAAGGCGATGTGATTTTGGCTGTCGGCAACATTGAAGTTGCCCAGGTCAAAGACTTTGCTGCGGCAGTGGCCAAGATGGACAAAACCAAATCGGTGAGTGTGCTGTTCAGAAGGGGAGACCTTACAAGGTTTGCCCTGATCAAGCCGAATTCTTGATCCCTTCATTGTCAAGAGTCCCTTTTCAACCACAGGGTTTTCTCCAGCATTGAAAATATTTTTTATGTTGGTGCACGCTAACTTTAAAGCGAGTCGATGATTAAAAATGGTTAAAATCTAAGCACTTGGACCAAGATTCATGGCTAAAAAAGCAGGTATGGCTTCACGATGTGGGATGTCCCTCATCAGTCCACCGGTGATCCACAGAACACCCACAAGTTATTCATCAGACCAAGTCTCTAATTGTGAATAACCTGTTTATAAGTTTTCTGTTGTGAGCTTGCAACGACCTGCGCTGTGGTTTTTTGGGGCTGTACGTGTTGGGCTTTTTGCCTACAATGAAGTCCCAACTATCGCAGTTGCCATTGATTGTTGGTTCAGGGCGCGTCCTCATTCGACGCGCCCTTTTTTCTTGCCTAGTCTTTTGAATCTCAAACACTTGTAACTGGTCCTTGATGAATCACATCAGAAATTTCTCCATCATTGCGCACATCGATCATGGCAAATCGACGCTGGCCGATCGCTTGATTCAACGTTGCGGTGGTTTGCAAGAGCGCGAAATGGAAGCGCAAGTTTTGGACTCGATGGACATCGAAAAAGAACGTGGCATTACCATCAAAGCTCAGACAGCTTCGCTGCAATACAAAGCCAAAGATGGCCAGATTTACAACCTCAATTTAATTGACACACCTGGCCATGTCGACTTCTCTTATGAGGTTTCACGCTCCTTGTCAGCCTGTGAGGGTGCTTTGTTGGTGGTCGATGCCAGCCAAGGTGTGGAAGCGCAAACAGTTGCCAATTGCTATACAGCACTCGACCTCGGCGTTGAAGTTTTACCTGTTTTAAACAAAATGGATTTGCCGCAAGCAGATCCTGAAAATGCCAAAGCTGAAGTCGAAGATGTGATCGGCATCGATGCCAGCGAAGCCATTCCGTGTTCTGCGAAAACTGGCATGGGCATCGAAGAAATTCTGGAAGCCATCGTCGCCAAGATACCGGCACCGAAAGGTAATCCAAATGCACCGTTGCGTGCCATGATCATCGACAGTTGGTTTGATACGTATGTCGGTGTTGTCATGTTGGTCCGAGTTGTCGACGGCCGCTTGGGTAAAGGTGAGCGTTTCAAGATGATGGCAACCGAGGCTGTGTATAACGCAGACACGATGGGTGTTTTTACGCCAGCCAACGAAGCTCGTGACAGTCTCGAGGCAGGTCAGGTCGGCTACATCATCGCCGGAATTAAAGAGTTGCAAGCTGCCAAGGTGGGTGACACCATCACGCTTGAAAAGAAATTGCCTAACAACTTGGGGCCTGCTGAAAAAGCACTGCCAGGTTTTAAAGAAATTCAACCGCAGGTTTTTGCAGGCTTGTATCCAACGGAAGCCAATCAATATGATTCGCTCCGCGATGCCTTGGAAAAACTCAAACTCAATGACGCTTCCTTGCATTACGAAGCGGAAGTATCTCAGGCTTTGGGTTTTGGTTTTCGATGTGGCTTCTTGGGTCTATTGCACATGGAAATTGTGCAAGAACGCTTAGAGCGCGAATTCGATCAAGACTTGATCACCACGGCACCCAGTGTTGTTTACGAAGTGGTCAAGGGCGATGGGGAAGTTGTCATGGTTGAAAATCCTGCCAAGATGCCTGACCAGGGCAAGATGCAGGAAATCCGAGAGCCCATCGTGACGGTTCATTTGTACATGCCCCAAGATTACGTGGGCCCCGTCATGACCTTGGCCAACCAAAAGCGAGGTGTTCAGATCAACATGGCCTACCATGGCCGCCAAGTGATGTTGACTTACGAGATGCCTCTTGGCGAGATCGTTCTAGACTTCTTCGACAAGTTGAAATCTGTCTCTCGCGGCTATCCCTCCATGGATTACGAGTTCAAAGAGTACCGCGCATCCGACGTGGTGAAGGTTGACATTTTGTTAAACGGCGACAAGGTGGATGCCTTGTCCATCATTGTGCATCGCACCCAAGCGGCTTACCGCGGGCGTGCGGTCGTCGGCAAAATGAGAGAAATTATCAGCCGTCAGATGTTTGATGTGGCCATTCAGGCGGCAATCGGTGCCAATATCATTGCGCGTGAGACGGTCAAAGCCTTGCGTAAAAATGTCTTGGCCAAGTGTTATGGCGGCGATATCACCCGCAAACGCAAACTGCTTGAGAAGCAAAAGGCAGGTAAAAAGCGGATGAAACAAATTGGTTCGGTTGAAGTGCCACAAGAGGCATTTTTGGCCATTTTGCAGGTGGAAGATTGATGCAAGTCCTAACGGCATTCATTTTGGCTGCGTTTTGTTCATACGCAGGCGCATGGTACTTTGGTTTTATAGAAGGCAACTTTGCGTTGCTCATGTTGATGGCGGTCGTCATTTCCGGTGTCTATTGGCTGGCTGAAAAATTTTATTTTTGGCCGCAACGCTTGAAGGCGGTCGAGCAATTAGACCTGGACAAGGCAAAACGACAGCAAGACTTGGCCAAAATGGGCATCGAAAGAACCGATACAGAGACAGGCGAGGCTCGCAATCAGTTGCTGATGCAGCCATGGTGGCTGGACTGGACGGCAGGACTGTTCCCGGTCATTCTGTTTATTTTCATATTGCGCTCCTTTTTGTATGAGCCTTTCAAAATTCCTTCAGGCTCCATGATCCCCACCTTGTGGGTGGGCGATCTTATTTTGGTGAACAAATTTCACTATGGTGTGCGCTTGCCTGTGGTCAACATCAAGGTGACGCAGGGCACGCCTGTTGCACGGGGTGATGTGATGGTTTTTAAATACCCCCCCCGTCCCAGTATTGACTACATCAAGCGGGTGGTTGGCATCCCTGGCGATGAAGTGGCTTATTTGAATAAAAAGCTCACCATCAACGGACAAGCTGTTCCAACCGAGTCGGTGCCAGAGTTTTTTGACGAATCTGTCATGCGCTATTCCAAGCAGTTCCAGGAAAAATTAGGTGCCAAAACGCACAATTTGCTGGTCGACGACGATCGTCCGGCCTTCATTCCTGGTGCAGATGATTTCCCGTTCAAAGAGCGTTGCAACTTCACCGTAGAAGGGGTGACATGCAAAGTACCCGAAGGCCATTACTTCATGATGGGCGACAATCGCGATAATTCTCTCGACTCCCGTTATTGGGGCTTCGTGCCTGATGCCAATATTGTGGGTAAAGCCTTTTTTGTCTGGATGAATTTTGGTAATTTAGGCCGTATCGGAAGCTTCAATTGAGTTTCAATCCAAGCGAAGTTATGCTTGTCACTCATTTCATTTTTTACGGGTCATCAGTTTGAACGACGGTCTCAGCCAATTACAAATTCGCTTAAAGCACAACTTCAAAGATTTGAGTTTGTTAGAGCGTGCTGTCACGCACCGAAGTTTTTCTGCCGATCACAATGAGCGGCTCGAGTTTTTAGGCGATTCGGTCCTCAATCTGGCGGTTGCACATCTCCTGTACGCCTTGATGAACGAGTTGCCCGAAGGCGATTTGTCTCGCGTCAGGGCCAGCTTGGTCAAGCAAGAAACCTTGCATCAATTGGCGTTGAAACTCGACATCGCAAGTTGTCTCAAATTGGGCGAGGGTGAGCTCAAGTCGGGTGGACAACGTCGCCCATCCATATTGGCTGACGCTCTGGAAGCACTCATCGGCGCCGTTTATTTGGATGCAGGCTACGAAGCTGCCGAAAAATTGGTGCATGGCTTGTTTGAAAATGTAGAAATCAATCCAAGCTTGCTGGCCGCCGCCAAAGATCCTAAAACTGAACTCCAAGAGTGGTTGCAAGGTCGTAAATTGCAACTGCCCCAATACAGTGTGGTCGCCACCACAGGTGCGGCGCACAGGCAAATATTCGATGTCGCTTGCGACATCCCCGAACTCAGTCTCTCACAACACGGCAGCGGTCCCTCGCGTCGTGCAGGCGAGCAAGCCGCGGCAGCTGCCATGCTTGAAATTTTGAAAGTCAAGGCACGCGGATGAACACAGAAACCAATCCTGCCCAACGTTGCGGTTTGGTCGCCATCGTCGGCAAGCCCAATGTGGGTAAATCGACGTTGCTCAACGCCTTGGTGGGTCAAAAAATCAGCATCACGTCTCGCAAAGCGCAAACAACGCGTCACCGCATCACTGGCATACGCACCGAAGGTGCAACCCAGTTTGTATTTGTTGACACGCCTGGTTTTCAGACCCGTCACAACACGGCATTGAACAAGTCTTTGAACAAAACAGTTTTGGGCGCTGTGGGCGATGTCGACTTGGTTCTGTTTGTCGTTGAGGCAGGCATGTTCAATACGGCAGATGCCAAAGTGTTGGCATTGCTTAAACCCAATGTGCCAGTTTTGCTCATTGCCAACAAACTCGATGCCATCCATCGCCGAGAAGATTTAGCACCTTGGCTCAAAGAAATGCAAGAGCGACACCCCTTCACAGAATTTGTGCCCATGTCGGCCAAAAACGCCAAGGACATTGAGCGCTTGATGGGCTATTGTGAGAAATACTTGCCAGAGCAGGCATGGTGGTATGCCGAGGACGAACTCACTGACCGAAGCGAAAAGTTCTTGGCCAGCGAAATTGTGCGCGAAAAGCTCTTTCGATTTACGGGTGACGAATTGCCCTACACCTCCACGGTGGTCATTGACAAATTTGACGAAGAACCCAGTCGTTCTGCCAATCGCATGATTCGCATCGCTGCCACCATTGTGGTTGAGCGCGAGGGCCATAAGGCCATGGTCATTGGCGACAAGGGCGAGCGCCTCAAGCGCATTGGCACTGAAGCGCGTCAAGAACTGGAAAAACTCATGGATGCGAAAGTTTTCATCGAGTTATGGGTCAAGGTTCGATCTGGTTGGGCTGACGACGAAGCGCGTGTCCGCTCCTTCGGCTACGAGTAAAAAGTCAAGGCCATGGCCGCTGTCTTGAAGCGAATTTCGGATGAGCCGGCCTATGTGCTGCACCGCTATGACTGGAGTGAATCCAGTCTCATCCTCGAGGTTTTCACACGGCACCATGGCCGCATTGCTTTGGTGGCCAAGGGTGCCAAAAAACCCAGCTCTTCTTTCCGACCCGTTTTGCTGCCCCTCCAAGCCATTCAAGTGGCCTATGGGGGTGACGCCGACATCAGAACCTTGAAATCGGCTGAGTGGGTGAGCGGGCATGTGATGCCGACTGGCGACGCCTTGCTCTCTGGCTATTATTTGAATGAGTTGCTGCTTAGATTGTTGGCCAGAGAAGACCCACATCCCCTTTTGTTTGATGCGTATGCCGCAACGGTCCGTGTCATGGCCTCTGAGCCGGCAGAATTGCTTCAAGCGTCCCTTCGGGTGTTTGAGCTTTTGCTTCTTCGAGAGATTGGTTTGCTGCCGAGTTTGAATTGCCAGACCCTCACGATGGCTGACTTGGACGATACGAAGGACTATTGTTTGGTGCCCGAAGGTGGCTTGCGCTTGGCACACCGAGACGATCGCCATGCAATGAATGGCATGCAGTGGTGCGCTCTTCAAAGTGCTTTAGACGGCGCCTCGCCCTTTACAGACACGCTTCGCTTGAGCTTGGACATGTTGACGCCGTTGCGCACCCAACTTCGCACTTTGCTCAATTACCATTGTGGTGTCGGCACTTTAAAAACCCGGCAAATGATGATCGATATTCAAAATTTGTGAGCCCTTCATGACCCATCATTCCAAAACGGCCTTGTCCGTGAACGTCAACAAGGTGGCCTTGCTTCGAAATTCACGTCACTTGGGCATTCCCAGTGTCTTGAAAGCGGCGCAAATGTGCTTGGAAGCTGGCGCACAGGGCATCACCATTCATCCTCGGCCAGATGAGCGGCACATTCGAGCTTCTGATGTGATCGAGTTGGCCGAATTGATGAAGCAATGGCCAGACCGTGAGTTCAACATTGAAGGCAATCCATTTCACCAGTTGATGGGTTTTGTTCGTACCCACAGGCCTCATCAAGTAACTTTTGTGCCAGACAGCGAAGGTCAATTCACCAGTGACCATGGTTGGTCGTTTCCCAAAGATGCAGCGCAGTTAAAACCCTTGATCGAAGAGTGCAAGTCTTTGGGTGTTCGCGTTAGTTTGTTCATGGATCCTGAGCCTGGTCAAATGCAAGCGGTTCACCAAGTGGGGGCTGATCGAGTTGAGCTTTACACGGAACCCTATGCCGCTACTTTTGGCACAAACGCCAATGAAGCATGCCTGTTAAAGTATGTAGAAACAGCAAAAGCTGCCTTAGCACTTGGCTTGGGCGTCAATGCCGGGCATGATTTGAACCAAGACAACTTACCCCAATTTGCACAACAGGTACCAGGCCTTTTGGAGGTGTCTATCGGTCATGCATTGATGGCAGATGCGTTGGAAGTGGGCTATGCAGCCACTGTCCGTGGCTACTTGAAGGCCTTGGGCCAATAGCACAATATCCACCATGATTTACGGCATTGGAACCGACCTCTGTGATGTGCGACGCATCAGGGCCAGCTTGGAAAAGCACGGTGACCGCTTTGCCCAAAAAGTACTGAGCGATGCAGAATTTGCTACGTACAAAGCACGCGGCGCAAGGTGGCCTGAACGAGGGGTCCGCTATGTTGCGACACGTTTTTCGGCCAAAGAAGCATTCAGTAAAGCCATCGGCATGGGCATGCGCATGCCAATGACTTGGCGTGCTTGTGAAATTGGCAAATTGCCCTCGGGTCAACCGGTGATTATTTTGCACGGTGACTTGAAAATCTGGTTCGAGTCCCAACATCTAAAAGCACACATCAGCGTCACTGACGAGGCGGATTACGCCGGCAGTTATTGCGTGGTGGAAAGAATTGAATGAACATCCAAGCACCGCTCATCATCGACATTGAAGGTTTTGCCCTGACGGCAATTGACAAAAAGCGCCTCAAAAATCCTTTGACGGGTGGCATTATTTTGTTTGGTCGCAATTGGCAAAGTCGGGATCAACTGACGAAGTTGTGTGCCGATGTCAAAGCCATTCGAAAAGATTTATTGATTTGTGTCGATCACGAAGGCGGTCGTGTTCAACGATTCAGAACCGATGGCTTTACCCATTTACCGGCCATGCGTCGTTTGGGCGAAATGTGGTTTCAAAATGGCAAGGGTTTAGAGGGCGAGGGCGTCTTGAAGGCCTGTAAAGCTGCCACAGCCGTTGGCTATTTGCTGGCAGCTGAACTCCGCGCCTGCGGGGTTGATTTCAGCTTTACACCCGTGCTCGATTTGGATTACGGCGAAAGCAGTGTCATTGGCGATCGCTCTTTCCATCGCGACCCTAGACACGTGAGCTTGCTGGCCAAAAGTCTGATGCAAGGTTTGCTTCGTGCGGGCATGGGCAATTGTGGCAAACACTTTCCAGGTCACGGGTTTGTCAAAGCAGATTCGCATGTGGACATGCCCTTGGACAAGCGCAGCCTTCAAGCTATTTTGAAAGACGATGCCAAGCCCTACATGTGGTTGAACAACGACCTCACAGCTGTCATGCCGGCGCATGTCATCTATCCTAAAGTGGACAACCGACCCGCAGGTTTTTCTCAAATTTGGATTCAAGATATTTTGCGAGAACAGTTGGAATTTACCGGGGCAGTTTTCAGTGACGATTTGTCAATGGCCGGTGCGCGCATGCTGAATGGCCAGCCCATTACCTTCACTCAAGGTGCTTTGGCTGCCCTCAATGCGGGTTGTGATTTGGCGCTCTTGTGCAATCAATCTCTCAAAGGCAGTCATGTCATTGACGAGGTCTTGGAGGGGTTGGCCGAGGCTCAGCTCAAAGGTTGGTGGCAACCTGATGAACTCAGTGAAGCGCGCCGCTTGGCGCTGCTACCAACTTCTCCGGCATTGGCTTGGGATGATTTGGTGCGTTCTGTCAATTACCAACAAGCTTTAGCCTGCTTGCCTTGATATGCAACTGATCGCCTGGATTTTTAAAATTTTCTTCAGCTTGCTCGGCTTGGTTTTTGTCCTGGGTATGCTTTGTATTTTGGTGTTCGCTTTGTTATTTGGCACCCTTTGGTCTTTGGTGCGCGGTCGAAAACCAGAAGTCTCCGTGGTCTGGCAGCGATACCAAGACATGGCGCGTCGCAAGGCACCGTTTGGCAATTGGAACAACAATGCCAATCAGGGTGCCGACGTGGTGGATGTTGAGGCGCGGGAAGTGCCAGACAAGGCCAAGCAACCTCATCAATTGCCTCGAGAATAAAAAAAGCGCCTAAACAATTTAGGCGCTTTTTTTTAATCGTGTTCGCGTTTCAGAGCGGGGAACAAAATCACATCGCGAATGCTGGGGCTGTCGGTTAACAGCATCATCAAACGGTCAATGCCAATGCCACAACCGCCCGCGGGCGGCATGCCATATTCCAAGGCGCGAACGAAGTCGTGGTCAAAGAACATGGCTTCATCGTCGCCGCTGTCTTTGGCATCCACTTGGGCTTGGAAGCGAGCGACTTGGTCTTCTGCATCGTTCAGTTCAGAGAAGCCGTTGCCAAATTCCCGTCCTGTGATGTAGAGCTCAAAACGCTCTGTGACTTCAGGGCGCTCGTCATTGGCGCGAGCCAAAGGTGAAATTTCAGTGGGGTGCTCCATGATGAACGTGGGTTCCCACAATTTTTCTTCAACAGTTTCTTCGAAATACAAAACTTGCAAGCCAGCCAAAGATTTTTTCGACAAATTGTTTTTGGCTTCGCTCATTCCTAGTTTTTGGAGCGCTTGAATGAGCCATGCTGCATCGTCAACTTTGTCGCCAGCTTCAGTGTGTTTGACAATGGCCTCACGAATGGTGAGGCGTGCGAAAGGTTTGGCCAAATCAACGGGTTTGCCTGCGTAAGAGAGTTGCAGGTGGCCTACGGCCTTCATGGCGGCATCGCGCACCAACTCTTCGGTAAAGCCCATCAAATCTTGGTAGTTCCAATACGCAGCATAGAACTCCATCATGGTGAATTCTGGATTGTGGCGAACAGAAATGCCTTCGTTGCGGAAGTTGCGATTGATTTCAAAGACGCGTTCGAATCCACCCACCAACAAACGTTTTAAGTACAACTCTGGTGCAATGCGCAAATACATTTCTTGATCCAGCGCGTTGTGGTGTGTCACGAAAGGACGTGCGTTTGCGCCGCCGGGAATGGGGTGCAACATGGGTGTTTCAACTTCCAAGAAGTTGTGCTTCACCATGAAATCGCGAATGCCGCTGACAGCCTTGCTGCGTGCGGTGAATCTTTTCCGCGCTTCCTCGTCCATCATCAAGTCAACATAACGCTGGCGGTATTTGATCTCCTGATCGGCCACACCGTGAAACTTGTCTGGCATGGGACGCAAGCTCTTGGTGAGCATGCGAACACTTGAGGCGTGCAATGAAAGTTCGCCCATTTTGGTTTTGAACAAGAAGCCTTCTGCGGCCACGATGTCGCCCAAGTCCCAATGTTTGAAATCGTTGTAGGCTTCTTCGCCAATGTCATCGCGAGTGACATAAATTTGGAAGCGCCCAGTGGCATCTTGCAATGTGGCAAAACTGGCCTTGCCCATGACGCGTTTGAGCATCATTCGACCTGCAATTTTGGCCGTGACAGGCGTGATGCCTTCACCTTTCAAGGCCTCAGGTGCTGTCTCGCCATGGGCTGTGGTTAAGTCGCCTGCATGGTCTGTTGGCTTGAAGTCATTGGGGAAGGCCACGCGTTTGCCTTGTGCTTGCGCTTCCCGCAGGGCTTTGAGCTTGCTACGGCGTTCTGCAATCAGCTGGTTCTCGTCAACGACGGGGGTATTTTGATTTTCTGCTGGCGTGTCTGACATGAAGTGCACTTTGGTAGAGAAGGGCTTTGAAAACCCGTAAAAACGCTGAATAACAGCGCGAACCCGTTATTTTACGATTCCTTCAGGCTGCCGCTATCATGCTCACACTTGGAGGACTTCTGTGTTTCTACAAATTATCAATTTGATCTTGGATGTGCTGACGGGTTTGGTGGGCGGTGCCTGTTTGCTGCGTTTGGTGATGCAGTGGCAACGTTTGCCCTTTCAAAACCCCATCGGTCGTTTTGTTTTTGCCGTGACCGACTGGCTGGTCATGCCCTTAAGGCGCTTTTTGCCAGCTGTCGGCCGGCTAGACACATCCAGTTTGGTGGCAGCTTGGCTGATGAAATTGACTCACGTCACAGCCATGTGGTTTCTGGTGGGTGCGCAAGCTGCTTTTGTGGGTGTGCTCATTGCCAGCCTTTTTGGCGTTCTGCACTGGTTGGTCTCGGGCCTGAGCGTCATTATTTTGCTCTACGCCATTCTTTCATGGGTCCAACCCAACAGCGGTAGCATGATGCTGTTGTCACGCATTGTGGCGCCTTGGTTGGCACCTATTCGAAACGCCATTCCTCAACCGGGTGGCATCGACCTCTCGCCCTTGGTGCTGCTGCTAATTTTGCAAATTGTTGGCATGTTGCTGGCCGGTTTGCAACACGGTGGTTTTTAATCGCAGCGGATTGCGGTCCGCTGTCAAAGGCTAAATTAGCTGACAGCGTCGGCCGATTGGCGTGTCAACATCGCCAGCGTGTTGGCCACAGTCATTTTCAATTCGCGTCGATCGCAAATGAAGTCGATGGCCCCTTTTTCTTGCAAGAACTCAGCACGTTGGAAGCCTTCTGGCAAAGTGACTCGCACAGTGCTTTCAATGACGCGGGGACCCGCAAAGCCAATCAAGGCCTTAGGTTCTGCAATGACCACATCGCCCATGAAAGCAAAGCCTGCTGACACGCCGCCCATGGTGGGATCGGTCAACACACTGATGTAGGGCAAGCCTTTTTTGGCCAAGCGGGTGAGGGCTGCATTGGTTTTGGCCATTTGCATCAAAGACAGCAAGCCTTCTTGCATGCGTGCACCGCCTGTGGCGGTAAAGCAAATGAAGGGCACTTTTTGTTCGATGGCAGTTTCGACACCCCGCACAAAACGCTCGCCGACAACAGAACCCATACTGCCGCCCATGAAGTCAAATTCAAAGCAAGCGGCCACCACGTTGATGCTGTGAATGGCCCCCCCCATGACGACCAAGGCGTCGGTTTCGCCGGTGTTGCTCATGGCTTCTTTGATGCGCTCGGGGTACTTGCGACTGTCCTTGAATTTCAAAGCGTCAACCGGCACCACTTCTTGACCAATTTCGTAACGGCCTTCGTTGTCCAAAAAGTTGTTCAGACGAGCACGCGCACCAATGCGATGGTGATGGCTGCAGGTAGGGCAAACGTTTTGGTTTTGCTCTAAGTCTGTTTTGTAGAGGACAGATTCGCACTGGGGGCACTTGATCCACAAGCCTTCAGGCACACTGCGGCGATCGGCCGGGTCGGTGTGCAGAATTTTTGGGGGAAGTAATTTTTCAAGCCAACTCATGTCGAGGTCCTTATGGGTTGATTCAGGCGTCCATGGCCTGACGAATCTCACGCAAAAAATTGCCGGCCACATGGGCTACTTTATCGCGTGGTTCATTTTCTATCAATTGGATGATTTTGCTACCAATCACGACAGCATCGGCAACTTTTGCAATGGTTTGGGCTGTTTGGGCATCACGAATGCCAAAACCGACGCCCACAGGAATGCTGACTTTTTGGCGGATCCTGGGCAACATGGCCTCCACTTCGGCCGTATTGAGTGCGCCAGAACCTGTGACGCCCTTGAGAGACACGTAATACACATACCCACTGGCCACATCGGCCACTTGCTGCATGCGCTGATCGGTACTGGTTGGTGCCAGCAAAAAGATCAGGTCCATTTGGTGTGCACGAAGTTTGGCTGCAAATTCAACGCATTCTTCAGGTGGATAGTCCACCACCAAGACGCCATCGATACCTGCCGCGGAGGCGTCGCGAATGAAGCCGTCTTTGCCGTGCTTCAGGTCGTATCGTTCAATGGGATTGGCGTAGCCCATGAGCACCACGGGGGTTGTGGTGTTCTTTTGTCGAAAGGCCTTCACCATGTCGATGACATGCGATGTGCCAATGCCAAACGCCAAAGCTTTGTCGCCAGCTTTTTGAATGACGGGGCCGTCTGCAGACGGGTCACTGAAAGGGACACCCAGTTCAATCACATCGGCGCCTGCTTCCACCATGGCATGCATCAACTCGGGCGTGACATCGGCAAAAGGGAACCCCGCTGTGACGTAGGGGATGAGTGCCTTGCGGCCTGTGGCTTTCAGTTGTTGAAAGGTGGATTCAATGCGGCTCATTTGACAACCTTCACAATTTGCTCGCTCATGGGCAGGCCACCTTTAACACCCTGTCCTTGGCAGCTGGGTCGGCAATAGAAATCGGCTTGGCTGAGGTCGGCGACAGTGCCAATGTCTTTGTCACCACGACCTGATAAATTGACCAAAATAGATTGATCGGGCTTCATGCTTGCGGCCAATTTTTTGGCGTAGGCCACGGCATGGCTTGATTCGAGTGCAGGAATGATGCCTTCTGTGCGGCACAAATAATGGAAGGCATCCAAGGCTTCTTGGTCGGTGATGCCAACATATTCAGCACGGCCAATGTCTTTGAGGAAGGCATGTTCAGGGCCAACGCCTGGGTAGTCCAAGCCTGCGCTGATGCTGTGCGTCTCTGTGATTTGGCCGTTGTCGTCTTGCAAAATATAAGTGCGGTTGCCGTGAAGCACACCTGGACTGCCGCGCTGCAATGAGGCAGAGTGCTTGCCGCTTTCCAAACCTTCACCTGCCGCTTCGACACCGATCAAACGCGTGTTTTTGTGGTTGATGTAGGGATAGAAAATGCCCATGGCATTGGAGCCGCCGCCGACGCATGCAATGACGGCGTCGGGTTGCTGGCTGTGCAAACCTGTTTGTGCCAATAGTGTGGGCATTTGTTCCAAGCATTCGTTGCCGATGACGCTTTGAAAGTCGCGAACCATCATGGGGTAGGGGTGAGGACCAGCCACAGTCCCAATGATGTAGAAAGTGTTGTCGACATTGGCCACCCAGTCGCGCATGGCTTCGTTCAAGGCGTCCTTGAGCGTTTTGCTGCCAGAGGTAACGGGTACCACGGTGGCACCTAAGAGCTTCATGCGATAGACATTGGGGCTTTGACGTTTCACGTCTTCTGCACCCATGTAAACCACACATTCAAGGCCATACCGGGCGCAGATGGTGGCGGTGGCCACACCATGCTGGCCGGCGCCAGTTTCGGCAATGATGCGCGGCTTGCCCATGCGTTTGGCCAGCATAGCTTGGCCGATGGTGTTGTTGATTTTGTGCGCGCCAGTGTGGTTCAGGTCTTCACGCTTCAAATAAATTTGTGCGCCGCCCACTTCGCGGCTCATGCGGGCCGCGTGATAAATGGGCGAGGGACGACCCACAAAGTGCGCCAGTTCGTACTTGAACTCGGCCAAAAATTCGGGATCGTTTTGATACTTGGCGTAGGCTTCGCGGAGTTCAAGGATGGCGTGGGTCAGGGTTTCACTGACAAAACTGCCGCCATAAATGCCAAAGTGGCCAGAGACATCGGGTTGTTGATAAAGGGACATGGTGTTACTCAATGGCATCGGCTGATTGGACTGCAGCCACAAATTCTTGGATTTTTCGAGCGTCTTTCAGGCCTTTTTGGCCATCTAACTCTACGCCCGAGCTTACGTCAACGGCCAAAGACAGCGCTTTAGGCCGAAGTTGAAGAATGCCATCGGTCACATTTGCAGGCGTCAATCCACCACTCAAAACGAGGTGAGCGTTGACGTTTTGAGGAAGCTGTGACCAATTGAATGTTTTCCCGCCACCCCCATAACCGTCGACATGAGCGTCGAGCAGAATGGCCTGGGCATTTGAATAATCGTGTGCGAATTTTACCAAGTCAAACGAGGCTGTGTCGTCAGTTGGAATTCGGGCCGCGCGCCAGTAAGGGCGTTGGACCGCTTGGGCCAAGCGCTCGCATTCGGCCGGTGATTCATCACCATGAAATTGCAACAGGGCATTGGGCACGGCCTGACAGGCTGCCTGAACTTCTTCTAACTGCGCATTGACAAATAAAAGGACCGGTGTGATGCCCTCTGGCAATTGTTTGGTCAAGTGACCGGCTTGATCAGGGGTCACGTACCTTGCGCTTTTGGGGTACATCACAAAGCCAATGGCATGGACGCCTGCATTCACGCAAGCCAAAACATCTGCCTCGCGGGTGAGGCCGCAAATTTTGATGAAGGTGTGTCGTGGCGACGAGGTCATGGTGGTGTTAGATGGCCAATGAAGTGGTTTTGAGGGTCAAGGCAACCAATGAAAGGGTGGGGTCGATGTGGGTAAGCCCCATTTGGGATCGTACACCGGCCCCTGGAAATACAAACCGTCAGGCGAGAAGGTGGGCGCGGCGGCATCACGACTTTTGCAAGCAATGACCTCGGCCATCCAATCTGGCGGCTGAAAACCTTGGCCAATGGTGACCATGCAGCCCATGATGTTGCGAATCATGTGGTGCAAAAAAGCATTGCCCTCAAATTCAAAGCGCCAATATGGCCCATGTTTGTGGATGTCGACACGTGTCAGAGTTTTGATGGGCGACAAGGCCTGACAACTGCTGGCTCTGAAGGATGAGAAGTCGTGTTCGCCCAACAAATGCTTGGAAGCCTTTTGCATCGATTCTTCATCAAGGGCACGGTAAACCCAACCCGCACGCCCAGTTTCTAAGCTTGGCCTGACGGGTGATTCCAACAAGATGTAGGCATAGCGGCGCGATAGCGCACTGCCGCGCGCATGAAAATCGGTGGGTACTTCTTGTGCCCATTGCACAGAAATATCATCGGGCAAATATCGGTTGGTACCGCGCACCCAAGAGCCCATATCGCGTTCAAGTGGGGTGTCAAAATGAACCACTTGCATCAAGCCATGGACGCCTGCATCAGTGCGACCTGCGCACAGGGTGGTCACTTTTTGAGTGGTAAATTCTTTGAGCGCCTTTTCCAATTTATCTTGGATGGTCAGGCCCGTGCTTTGGCTTTGCCAGCCTTGATAGGGCTGACCGTTGTAGGAAATGCCCAGGGCGATTCTCACTGAATGGTCTTTGTAGATGCGGGCGATTGAAAACTACCACCCAAGGGGTTATTTTGCGGATTGAGGTCTAAGTTCAATGCCGCGATTTCTGGGGGAAGCTCAAGGGGACTGGCACTTCCTTTGACAACTTGTGTTTCAGGTTGACGCGCAGCGGGCGTCAATGTGCTCAAGGTAGATGAAGACTTGCGCGTCTGAATTCTCAATCCTGCGCCCAGTAGCAAGATGCCCAGCAGGGCGAGCGCACCCCAAAGGAAAGAGCTTTGATGCGGCGATTCGAGCAGTCGGTTTAAGTTGAGCCAACCTGAACCCGCATCGACTGCTGCTTTTTGCTTGGCGGCGTTGGCGACAGTTTGGGTATTGGGGGAGGTCAATTGAACCAATTGATCGACATTATTTTGTAGTGCATCCAATTGTTTCTGAGCATCTTGCAGCGCGCGTTGTGCAGCAATGCGTGTTTCTTCATTTTGCTTTTCGATTCTGGCTTGGGTGAGCCTGAGTTGATCGACGCTTTGTTCAGGATTTTGCGGTGCAGGCGCGTCCTGGCCGACCTTGCCAACAATTTGTTTCGAGGGCGTTTGGCCCTTGACCTGTTGTGTATTTTGAGAAGCCGCTTGAGAGTAAGCAATGAACTCTTTTTGCTGAACCACTAAAAATTGACGCGCTTCGTCAGGATCAATGGCTCGTACGGCTGTTGAGGTCGGTGCCTTGAGTACCGCGCCTGCACGTAGCAAATTGACATTGCCTTCAATGAAAGCATCCGGTTGATTCTTCAACAAAGCCACCAGCATTTGCTGTGTGCTCATGTCCTGGGTCAGCCACTTTTGAATGATTTGGCTTGCGCTTTCACCTTTTTGCACCACATGCTCTGCTGGTGGCGTGGTCGATTGCGGTGTGGAAGAGGGGTCTGGCGCAGTGGCCAATTGGAGCGGCGATTCGACCCTCGCTTGCGGCGCTTTCAACATCAAAGTGAAAGCCTTGACCCATTTTGAGGATGCTGTTTGAGCCTCTAGCAACAAATCAACAAAATTGTCTGAAAAACTTTGAGGGCTAGAAAGAAGAATTCGTTGATTGCCTTCTTTGGATTCAAACAACTCTATTTGGAGTTGGCCAACGGCGGGTGTGTAGACCAGTCCTAATTGGGAAAATCGATCGGGTGATGCAACTTTCACGACCAACTGCCCCCATTCTTCAGGGCTTGCATTGAGTACAGTCACCTCAGCTTTGAGGGGTTCGCCTTTGAGTGACTTCACTTCAATGCCCGCCAGGGTCAGTGCTTGCGCACTGAAGCTCAAACTCATCAAAAAGATAAGGCGGGCAATGAAGAGAAAGCTTCTTTGCATCAAATCAAGGCGCTTGCCAATTACGCATCCAACAAAATACGGAGCATGCGGCGCAATGGCTCGGCAGCACCCCACAGCAATTGATCGCCGATGGTGAAAGCGCCTACATATTCTGGCCCCATGGCCAATTTGCGAATGCGGCCCACTGGAATGGTCATGGTGCCAGTGACAGCAACAGGTGTGAGGTCTTTCAAAGTGGCTTCACGGGTATTGGGAACCACTTTGACCCACTGGTTGTCGGCTGCGATCATGGCTTCGATATCGGCCAGTGGCACGTCTTTTTTCAATTTGAAGGTAAGCGCTTGGCTGTGGCAACGCATGGCACCGACGCGAACGCAGAAACCATCGACTGGAATAGCTGGCTTGCCAAAGTCATCGCCCAGTCCCAAGATTTTGTTGGATTCGGCCATGCCTTTCCACTCTTCTTTGGACATGCCATTGCCCAGATCTTTGTCGATCCATGGAATGAGAGAGCCGCCCAGGGGCACGCCAAAGTTGGCGGTTTCGTCGCCTGTGAGTGCGCGTTGTTTGGCAATGACCTTGCGATCGATTTCCAAGATGGCGCTCTTGGGATCGTCGAGCAAAGCTTTCACTTCAGAATTCAAGGTGCCGTATTGCGTGAGCAATTCGCGCATGTGTTGTGCGCCGCCGCCAGAGGCTGCCTGGTAAGTTTGGGTGCTCATCCATTCGACCAAGCCGGCTTTGTACAAAGCACCCACGCCCATCAACATGCAGCTGACTGTGCAGTTACCGCCAATCCAGTTCTTACCGCCGTTTTTCAGGGCGTTTTGAATGACGGGCATGTTGACGGGATCCAAGATGATGATGGCATCTTTGTTCATGCGCAGTGTGGAAGCTGCGTCAATCCAGTGACCATTCCAGCCCGCTGCGCGCAGCTTGGGAAAGACTTCGGTGGTGTAGTCGCCGCCTTGTGCGGTGATGATGATGTCGCAACGCTTCAAGGCATCGATGTTGAAAGCATCTTGCAGCGTTGTTTCGTTTTTGGCCATGGCAGGCGCTTTGCCGCCAGAGTTGGAGGTGGAGAAAAACAAAGGTTCAATCAAACCAAAGTCGCCCTCAGCTTGCATGCGGTCCATCAAGACGGAACCGACCATGCCGCGCCAGCCTACAAGTCCTACCAATTTCATGTCATCACCCTTTCAATGTTAATTTTGAGATTCCGACTCGTCGAGCCGGAAGGGCATGA
>JACCDZ011265872.1_pt1 | contig 17790 bp, 12 predicted proteins | sample 7449551 | NCBI WGS metagenome assembly JACCDZ01 (sample SAMN15323452, study PRJNA562643) | freshwater metagenome | isolation source: river surface water | place: USA:Blue River Watershed | collected 2017-08-18
AGAAGTTCAGCAGCACGACCTTCCCGCGAAACTGGTCCAAGGTCACATTGAACCCTTCGGAGTCCTTGAGCAGAAAATTCGGGGCCTCTTCATCAACCTGCGGCGCCCGATTGACCACTGTGAGGGGAGCAGGAACTGAAATGGACGGCCCTCCGCGGGCATCGGCGAGAGTGGCTCCGCCAAGCACCAAGCCCACACCGATCATGGAGAGTGCCGACCAGGGCTTCATCATCACAGTTACAAAGCCGGTGCCGCCTGAGGAGAAGCCGCACTCGCCGCCTTCTCGGCGGGCTTTAACAGTTGAGTGAGTATCTTGAGGTTGTCCAATCGCGTCCAATCCCTGGGCCCAATCACTTTTTCACGCAGGACACCTTGCCGATCGATGATATAGGTTTCAGGAACCCCCATCAATTTGTAGCGTTTATCTGTCTGCCCCCAGGAATCGACCAGCACGGGAAAGGTGAGATTCAGGCCCTTCACGAACGGCGGGATTTCTTTCTTCGTGGTGACCCGGTCGATGCTGACCGCCAGAATGACCAACCCATCTTTTTCAAAGTTCTTGTACAACACTTCCATTGAAGGCATTTCTTCGCGACAGGGCTTGCACCAGGTGGCCCAGAAATTTAAAAAGACCACTTTGCCCCGGTAGTCCGACAGCCTCAGTGGCTTGTCGTTTAAATCGGGTAACTGAAAATCAGGCGCCTCTTTACCTACCACCAGCGGCTCGTACTTTGAGCTCTGCAGCCACACGACGAGAAACATCACGCCAAGAATGGCACCGGCGGCAAACACAACCACCGCCCGAGATGGACCGGTTCGTGTGGCTGAGCCGGCTGAACTCTGATTTACGATATCACTCATGGCCTAGGCGTACGCATGGAGACCAGACAGCAGAAAGTTCACACCCCAGAAACAGAAGACGACCATTAAAAACCCGAAGATCGCATAAATTGCCGCCTTATGCCCCTCCCAGCCACGCGTCATGCGGGCATGGATATACGCGCCGTAAATCAGCCATACGATCAACGACCAGGTTTCTTTCGGATCCCAACTCCAATAACCGCCCCAGGCGTAGTTCGCCCACATGGCGCCGAGGATGATGCCGAACGCCAGCAGCGGAAAGCCCAACATAATCGCTTTATATCCGAGCTCGTCGATGGTTTCGAGGTCGGGGAAAGCCGCATAGAAGCGGGACTGACTACCCCGATTGACCGCCCTCTCTTTGAAGAGATACATCAGGCCCAACCCGCCGGCCATGGCGAATGCCGCATAACTGGTCAAGGTGACGGAGACATGAATGTAGATCCAATAGCTATTCAATGCCGGCACAAGCGGTTCCGCCGTCTGGTAGCGATAAGGCAGGAGAGACGCCGCGCCCATCGCAATAAACCCGATTCCCACCACGAACGCTCCGACCGCCTTGATCCTGTACCGAAACTCCAGGAGCACGTAGCCCAGAATGATCGCCCAGGACACATACGCCATGGCCTCGAACTGATTCGACCAGGGGGCAAAGGTCCCTGAATGCTCCATCCGCTCGAACGCCCGGGTCGTCAGGGCCATGGTGTTCAGCACCCACCCGAACACAGTAACCAGGGTTGCGACCTGTCCCAATTGAGTCGCCCAGGCGCCGTCGCGATCTTCAAGGTTGTCGATGGGATGCCCGGCAGGAGCCATTTGCATGGCAGGACGTTTCGCGAACAGATACGCCACATACAGGCCCAACGCTGCCAGGTAGAGCCAGAATGTCATATCGAAAAGAAACAATGATCGCATCATACGGGCCTCCGTCTATCGTAGAGTGTAGTGCCGTCCTGATGGAAAGCTTCTCCCAGCGGCGCTGCATCGGGCTTCAGGATAAGGTCTTGGCTTGGATCTTCTCCGTCAATTTCTTGAACTCTTTTTGGAAGTCGATCTGACTTTTGTGTGTCGTTCCACCGAGATGAAGCGTGACGCCGGACTCGCCGGGAAGGATCTTCGCCCACAACCGCCGGTGATAAATGAGCGACGAGAGCGTCATCCCCACCACCAACATCGTACACCCGATCCAGACCATCATGATGCCAGGATTTCTGGCAATCTGCAGGCCGGTGAACTTCTTCGGCTGATAACCGATGAACTCGAACTGGTACGCAGAGTCCTTGATCTCGAACAGGTCCGGGTAATGATAAAACACCCAGGGGGTGGATTGCACGGTGCTGCGCTCATCGACCGCCAGACGAATGGCAGGGTTGGCATGTTCGGCGGTTTTGGAAAAGACCTTTTTCTCAGTGGAATTGAAGGCAAAATCGGCCACGAAATCGGTCATCTTCATCTTTAAGGGAAGGCCCTCGACCGATTTCTCCTTGTTCCACTCCAAATCCACCGTCGCCACGACCTTATCCGATGTTTTATTCTTGATATTGATTCGCGCGGCCTCAATCTGATCCCACGCATCACCGTAACTGGACTGGTAGAACCAGATGCCCTTGTAGACCAACGGATCGTTGACCGTGATCGTCTTCGTCATGGCCGGCGCACCTTGGTCGATGACCGTCAATGTGCTGTTGTAGGATTTGACGGAACCATTTTCATGGTAATCGATCCAGAATTTGTCCACGCGCAGGTCGAAGTTTCCTCTGGGGATATGGTATGTCTGGCCTTCAAGGCACACGCCGAATTCAGAGAATCCGTAATAGCTGCCGAGCAGACCTCCGAGTACGATAACCGTCGCACTGAGATGAGCGACATGGGCGCCGACCCGGCCCATGATTCCTTTGGTGGCATAGACAGTGACTTCGCCGGGGTCGCTTTTGGCCAGCACCTTGTAGCCTTTTTCCGCAAAAAGCCTCACCAGTGACTCCGCCACCGTTTCTTTACGTTGATTGAGCGAAAGAGTGGTCTGCTGCTTCATCCCCTGGATGAATGCCAACGAGACACTAACCTTGTCCTGACGCATGGAACGCCAGACGCTGGGGAATCGTTTATGGAAACAGGTCAGCGAGTTGACGCAGAGAAGGCCTAGCAGACTGGTAAACCACCAGGTGTGATAGACGTCGGTAAAGCCCAGGCGAAGAAACCAGCGGTAAGCCTCTTCCCCATATTCTTGCACATACGTTTCCGGTCGCTCGCCTTGCTGGATCACCGTGCCGATAGTGGCGGTCATGGCGAGCACAATGAACAGGAACATCGCCAGCTTGATCGAAGCGAAAAAGTCCACGACCTCGCGCGAAAACTCCTCCCATCCTAACCCGGACGTGGAAGGGCCGGATGCGCTCATCTCGGATGCTGCGTCAGGTTTATCGTTCATGAATCAACACACCTAGCTGCTCGACCTGGCCGTCATACAGACCCCATCATCATATCTAATGACGAGCTGCGTGTGGGATCCTGCGCCAATGCAGGCCGATACCACGAGGTTGGAAGTGCCGAGGCAGAGCGTTTACGATGAAAAATGTTCCAAATGCGCGAAAAGTAAGCTATCTTACAAGTCGGCTCGAAGAGCTGTCAAGCAAGACACCGGCCCGGCGAAAGAGGCCATCAATTCGGTCAGAACGGTAGACAAAAACCGCCCGGTCAGCTACTATTGCCATAGCTTTTTTGCGGGGTTGCCTGAGCATTGCAAGCGTAGAATCTCCCACGTTCAATCGTCGTGCCGCCCAATTCTAACCGCCGCATCCTCGAATCACTTCACTTCCAGGGGGAACAATGAGACATAATTATCTGTTTACGTCTGAGTCGGTCACCGAAGGGCACCCGGACAAAATCGCCGATCAAATTTCGGATGGAATTCTAGATGCCATCATCGCGCAAGACAAGACTTCGAGAGTAGCCTGTGAAACCATCCTCACAACCGGAATTGCCTTCGTCGCCGGAGAAATCTCTACGAAAGCCTATGTGGAGATTCCCGATATTATTCGCGACGTGATTAAGGATGTCGGGTATACAGATGCCTCCTGGGGGTTCGACTCCAACACCTGTTCGGTCCTCACCTCTATCCATCAGCAATCCGGTGATATCGCCATGGGCGTAGATTCCGGCGGCGCCGGCGATCAGGGACTGATGTTCGGTTATGCAACCAACGAAACAACTGAACTCATGCCCATGCCAATCGTCCTAGCCCATCGCCTGACCAAACGTCTGGCCGAGGTACGGAAGAAAAAGATTTTGAAGTGGGTTCGCCCCGACGGCAAATCCCAAGTGACGGTTGAGTACAAGGATGGCAAGCCCTTCCGTATCGACACCATCGTGGTCTCCACGCAGCACAGCCCCGATGTGACGAATAAACAAATCGAGCGAGATCTGATGGAGCACGTCATCAGGCCGTCCATGCCCAAAGGCCTGTACGATGCGACCAGCGTGAAACATCATATCAACCCCACCGGTCGATTTGTCGTCGGCGGCCCGATGGGCGACACCGGCTTGACCGGCCGCAAAATCATTGTCGACACCTACGGCGGACACGGCAGTCACGGCGGCGGCGCGTTCTCGGGAAAAGATCCCTCCAAGGTCGATCGCTCAGCCTCGTACATGGCCCGCTACATCGCAAAGAACATCGTCGCCGCCGGGTTGGCGTCAAAATGCGAAGTCCAGCTGGCCTATGCGATCGGAGTGGCCGATCCCGTCTCGGTATTAGTCGATACCAAAGACACCGAGAAAGTAGCCCCCGAAAATCTGGATAAGTTGGTCCGGAAGCATTTCCCGTTGACCCCGCGCGGGATCATCGAACATTTGAAATTGCGTCGTCCCATTTTCAAGAAGACTGCCGCCTACGGACACTTTGGTCGTAACGAACCGGAGTTCACGTGGGAGAAGACCGACAAGGCCAAAGCCTTGCGGAAGGATGCAGGCCTCTAAGGTCTCGTACCGCGTGGCATCAGCCAAGGGGGCGGGTCATAAGCCCGCCCCTTTTTTCTGTCATTGAATATCAACCATCACCGTTCATGAGCACGACACAGGAGGAGGAACCAGTGGATTACGATGTGAAAGACATGGGCTTGGCAGATCAGGGCAAACTGAAGATTGAATGGGCCGAAGCGACTATGCCGGTCCTGCGATTGATTCGAAAGCGGTTTGAGCGGGAACAACCGTTCAAAGACATTCGCGCCACTGCCTGTCTGCATGTGACGACCGAAACCGCCAACCTCATGAAGACCCTCAAGGCCGGCGGAGCCGATGTTCGCCTCTGCGCTTCCAACCCTTTGAGCACGCAGGATGACGTTGCCGCCGCCCTGGTGCGACACGAGGGCATCCCGACCTTTGCGGTCAAGGGAGAGGACAACAAGACCTACTATCGGCACATTGAATCGGCCATCGCCCACAAGCCTCACCTCTCGATGGACGACGGCGCCGATGTGGTCTCGCATCTGCACTCGAAGCGAAAAGATTTGCTTCGCCATGTGATCGGCGGAACCGAAGAAACCACCACCGGCGTCATCCGCCTTCGCAGCATGGCCGAGAAAAAAGTCCTGAAATTTCCCGTCATTTCCGTGAACGATGCGGACACGAAACATATGTTCGACAACCGGTACGGGACTGGCCAAAGCACCATGGACGGCATTGTCCGTGCCACCAATCGGCTGGTATGCGGCTCGACATTGGTCGTCGCCGGCTATGGCTGGTGCGGGCGGGGCATTGCCACACGCGCGCGCGGCATGGGTGCCAACGTCATCGTGACCGAAATCGATCCCCTCAAGGGCCTCGAAGCTGTGATGGACGGATTCCGTGTCATGCCCATGGATGAAGCGGCTCCTCTCGGAGATTTCTTTGTCACCGTCACGGGCAATCTGAAGGTCATTCGCGGCGAACATTTCGCGGCCATGAAAGACGGGGCGATCGTTTGCAACTCCGGACACTTCAACGTCGAACTGGACATTCCTGCGCTGGAAAAGCTCAGCAAGAAAAAACTCGCCGCACGCTCAGGGGTGGACCAATACACCTTGAAGAACGGCCGCCGCGTCAGCCTCTTGGGAGAAGGACGTCTCGTGAATTTAGCGACTGCTGAAGGGCACCCTTCCAGCGTCATGGACATGAGCTTCGCGAACCAAGCCCTCGGCGCGGAATTTATTGTGAAGAACTACAAGAAACTGGAAAAGAAGGTCTACCCGGTGCCAGCGGATATCGACAAGGAAATTTCCCGGCTCAAACTCGCGGGCATGGGCGTAACAATCGACAAACTCACCAAAGAGCAGGTGAAATACCTGGCTTCGTGGGAAATGGGAACCTAATACCCATTCTAAGGGAAAGCCGGAGCTGCTCTCGTAGTGGCTCCGGCCCTCGCCGTTCTTGGTGAATTCTACCCTGCCTTCGCTTACCGATTACACCCTGCTCGCTTCAAGGCCACGCTCATTTCAACAAGGGATCACGGTTGCGATAAATGCGTGAACCCCACGCCGCCGTTTCGCAAGCTGCCGGAACCGGGCCGAAGTGATTTGAGCCCAAGCCTGCACTGGAAACTGGCGGTTGATCCCCGTCCAAGCAGATGACTGACAAAAAACAGACCCGAGCAATCGCCCTGAGTTGAATCAAACGGCGTAGTTCAGGATTGGGAGGAAGGGGCAGATCCTTGGAGCCCCTGGAGATGCACGCATCGAGCTGCCCATGACCGGCGACCTAGCGCATATTGACCATCGGCAGTTCCCGGGACCCTTCGGCTTCCTGTTGGATCCGCTGCCGTTCGGCTTTCGACTCTTCCAGCACGCTGTGCAGCAACTCATCGCTAAGTTGGGTGAGTTGCGCCGCCGCGTCTTTCATCTCGGCATGCTCAACAGCGCGTGAGAGGACTTCGGCCTTAGTCGCTCCCTTCTTCTGCCCCAAGAATGGCTTGATGATCAGGTAGGCGACATCGCGGAAGGGCATGTAGCGCAGGAACCGACGCAGCAACTTGAAGGTCTGAATCGGATATCGGGTGAGCTTATAGATGAAGAGTTTTTTAAGCCCTTCCTGCCGTACCGAATTGATGGTCGCACCCGGCAAACAGGTTGGATCGATCTCCGAACACTTAAAATATTTGTACCAATCCTTGGCGTCGCTGACTAAGCCGCGTTTGATGTATTCTTGCCACAGGGGCGTCCCTCGATAGACGCAGAGTCGGTTGAATCCGAACGTATCCAACGGCAGCTTCGATGCGAAGTCGAAGGTCTTTTGCATATCCTCCACCGTCTCATCGGGATTGCCTACGGTAAAGAAGCCGTGCACAATTTCAATACCGGCTTTCTTGGCGTTTCTGACCGCCGTCTCAACCTCTGCCAGCGTCTGTTCCTTCTGCAAGCGATCGAGGATTTTCTGGCTACCGCTCTCAATGCCGAACATCACCGTTCGGCAATGGGCCTTGGCCATGGCGGGGAAGAGGTGCTGAGCCACCGAATCTACACGGCCCTCAATCCCCCACTGAATAGAGAGCTTAGCGTCAATGATACCTTGGCAAATCGCATCAATCCGCTTCGGCTGGAGCAGGAAATGATCATCCACAAAATAGACCGATCCGTAACCGTTCGATTCCAGATATTTCAGCTCGTCGACGACGTGCTGGGCGCTGCGCGCGCGCCACTTACCTTCGTTAAAGATTGGAATATCGCAGAACACGCAGGGCCATGGGCATCCTCGCGAGGTCTGCATGGTCGTAAACCGGTCCATCGACAGCACCGCTGGCACATCCAACGGCATAGACTCGACAAAGTCTAACTCCAAACTTTCTCGGTCCGGAAAGGGCCATTGGTCCAGGTGACGCTCCATGCCCCGGTTGGGATTATTGATGACCTTGCCGTCCCTAGCCCAGGTGAGGCCGCCGACATCCTGCGGATCATCGATGCGTTCGAGCAGGTCCAAGAGCAGTTGCTCTCCGTCTCCTCGGCAGACAAAATCCACCTCCGGGCATTGGAGTTTCACCAGGCCGGCGTTCAGGCTCGCAAACACGCCACCGAATGCCAGTTTCACCGTGGTATCAGCAGCCCGAATTTGGCGGGCAAGGATCTTCGCGTAGGGATAACTGGTCGTGCTGAGAAAACTCAGCCCGACCAGGTCTGGTTTCCGCCGCTTGATTTCCTCAATGATAAAATCATTCGGCGTCTCAGGATGTGCCTGGTCGAACATGACACACTCATGCCCTGCCCGCTTCAAGACCGAGGACAGGGACATGATGCCGATAGGCGGAAACCCCATAACCCGAATACGCCCATTCTTGGCGCGAGTTTTCGCCGGAAGGGCATAAAACTGGGGATCACGCACATGTATAAGAAACACGAGCATAGCGATGTCCTTTCATAGGGACAGTACAGAGCCCCTGCTTGGCAATTGCCCCTCTGGTATGACCCCGATCCTATCGGTCAGGCCAAATCACTAGGGCCATTCGACTCTCTTGTTGGGCGCCATACAGTAACACGTCTAGTGCGAGGGAAAAAGGGAAGATTCTGACACGAGTGCCCAACGGCGGAGCGCGCCCCCTCCTTCGACCAGAAGACACACGCCTATCCCGAAAAACAAAGAGGGCGTCGGACTGACTCCGACGCCCTCTTTGGAATGCATACCGCAGCTAGTTAGCGGCCCAGCGCCGCCTTCACAGCATGGCCGATCTCGGCTGGATTCTTCACAACGCGAACACCGGCGGATTCGAGCGCTTTCATTTTCTCCGTTGCTGTCCCCTTGCCGCCTGAAATGATGGCTCCAGCGTGGCCCATGCGGCGCCCCGGAGGCGCCGTGATCCCGGCGATGAAACTGATCACCGGCTTTTTGACGTGCTTCTTAATATATTCTGCGGCCTTTTCTTCCGCATCGCCGCCGATTTCGCCGATCATGACCACAGCCTGCGTTTCAGGGTCCTTTTCGAATAGGGGCAAGACATCGACAAACCCTGTGCCATTAACCGGGTCTCCACCGATGCCAACGCAGGTCGTCTCCCCCAATCCTAAAGTGGAGAGCTGGTGAACCGCTTCATAGGTCAAGGTCCCGCTGCGGGACACAACGCCGACTACGCCGCGCTTGTGGATAAAACCCGGCATGATGCCGATTTTGGCTTCATCGACCGTAATCACCCCGGGGCAGTTCGGACCAATCAAGCGGACATCACGACCATGCAGGGCCCGCTTCACCTTCACCATATCATTGACGGGAATACCTTCGGTGATGCAGATGATCAGCTTCACGCCTGCATCAGCGGCTTCCAAGATTGCGTCTGCACAGAAGGGGGGTGGTACAAAAATCAGCGAGGTATCGCAATCGGTCTTCTTCACGGCATCGGCCACGGTGTTAAAGACGGGAATGCCTTCAACTTCCTGTCCGGCTTTACCCGGCGTCACCCCCGCGACCATCTTCGTGCCGTAGGCCTTGCACTGCGTCGCGTGGAAGGATCCTTCCTTCCCCGTGATCCCCTGTACCACCACTCGCGTATTCTTATTGACAAGAATGCTCACGGTCTTCTCCTTTACGCCGCCTTGCCGGTCAGCTTCACGATTTTCTGCGCCGCTTCCCACAGGTCGTCGGCGACCTCCAGCTTAAGACCGGATTCTGCCAACAACTTGCGCCCCTCATCTGCATTCGTGCCTTGGAGGCGTACGACTAACGGCACCGTGATCTTCACTTCCTTGGCAGCTTCGATCACCCCATGCGCGATTCGCTCGCACCGCACAATGCCGCCGAAGATGTTGATGAAAATGCCCTTGACGTTCGGATCCTTGAGCAAAATCCTGAAGCCCGCCGCCACAGTATCTTTCGTCGCGCCGCCGCCGACATCAAGGAAATTTGCCGGCTCACTACCCGCCAGCTTAATGACATCCATCGTTGCCATCGCAAGACCGGCGCCATTCACCATGCAGCCGATGTTGCCGTCAAGCTTCACATAGTTGAGATTGTTCGCCGTCGCTTCAATTTCCAGCGGATCCTCTTCATTGAGATCGCGCATCTTCTGAACATCTTCGTGCTTGAAGATGCCGTTATCGTCGAAAGACACCTTCCCGTCCAACGCCACCAGGGTCTTTTCCTTGGTGATGATTAACGGATTGATTTCCACCAGCGCTGCATGTTTCTCCATGAACAAGCGATAGAGATTGCCGAGCATCTGCACAAAGGGATTGATGACGGCCGGCTCCATGGTTGCAAGCCCCAGAGCGAAGGCCACGTTGCGTCCGTTATGCCCCTGAAATCCCACCGCCGGATCAATCGCTTCCTTAATGATCTTCTCCGGAGTCTTCTCGGCCACCTCTTCGATCTCCATGCCACCTTCGGTGCTGGCAATAAAGGTTGGCCAGCCCGTGTCGCGATCTACCAGAATGCTCAGGTAGAGCTCCTTGGCAATATTCGCGCCTTCCTCAAGCAGCAACCGATGGACCTTTCTACCTTTGGGTCCGGTTTGATGCGTAATAAGGGTTTGGCCGATCAGCTCCTTGGCGAGACCTGCCACGGTTCCCTTATCTTTCGTGATCTTGACACCACCGGCCTTACCCCGTCCACCTGCATGGATCTGAGCCTTGACAACAAAAACGGGGGTATTCAGTTCATTTGCCCAAGCGGTCGCTCCCTCGGGCGAGGTAATTTCCTTTCCGCGCGGCACCGGTATCCCGAACTGTGCAAATAGCTGTTTGGCCTGAAACTCATGAACGTTCATTGGATCCTCATAAGAGCTAATGGCTCATAACAAATAACGTAGCGCGTGCCGCCGCTGGCGTGGCCTCCCTGCTCAAACCCCACCATCACTTGTTCGCAGTACGTTCTGGTTCTTTGCGCGTATAGGCAGGAAGAATCATCGGAGAGATCACACCGCTGGAATTGCCGTGCGTCTTGGCCTCAGCCCGGAACTGCTGCAAATGATTGACCGTGAGTTTTCCTTGCGGCATGGACCCGGCACGCGAGGCGGCCGTCAGGCCTGAACGTTTGCCGAAGACCATCAGGTCGAGCAACGAATTGCCCATCAATCGATTCCGCCCATGCAACCCCCCGGATGCTTCGCCGGCGACAAACAGATTCTTGACGTTGGTCTCTGAATTCGCATCAATCTTCACCCCGCCGTTCTGATAGTGTAAGGTCGGGTAGATGAGCACCGGGTCCTTACTGATGTCGATACCAAATCGTTCGAATTGCATCATCATGGCGGGGAAATGCTTTTCCACTGTCCCTGGTCCATGTTCCGCATCCAGCAACGGCGTATCCAGCCAAACCCCGACCCGACCAGACATCGTGCGAATACCGCGGCCTTCCTCACACTCCCGAATAATCGAGGAGGACACGACGTCACGGGTATCAAGCTCGTTCACAAACCGCTCGCCCTTGGCGTTCACCAGATGGCCGCCCTCTGACCGGATCCCTTCCGTGACTAAAGCGCCAATCAATTGTTCTGGATATACCGCGCCTGAAGGGTGGTACTGAAACGTATCGATATGATCAAGTTTCGCGCCCATACGATACGACAGGCAGAGACCATCTCCAGTGGCGCCGTAGTGATTGCTCGTCGGGAAGCCCTGGATATGTAGGCGGCCGATGCCACCGGTCGCAAGAATAACCGACTTAGCTGCAACAACGACATGTCGATGATTGTCGAGGTCCTTAAAAATTGCTCCGGTGCACTGACCATGGTCGTCGCTGAGCAATTCAACCGCCGCGCAGAACTCAAGGAGCTGAATTTTTTGATTCAGCACTTCGTCCTTCAAGACACGCATAATCTCAAGGCCGGTATAATCCGAGCAGGTGAGCAGACGCGGCTTGGAGCTGCCACCACCTTTTTTTACATGTAGATTGCCGTCGGCTTGCCGATCAAAGAGCACGCCTAGTTCAATCAGCCACTTGGCAATCGACGGGCCATCCTCAACCATAACCTTGAGCAAATCATGGTCGTTCTGCATGTGGCCACCCTTGAGGGTGTCGAGAAAATGGGTGACCGGAGAGTCCTCGGGGGCAACCGAAATTTGCATGCCACCCTGAGCCATTACGCTATTGGAGTCGCCCAACCGCAACTTTGTGGCAAGGATAACCTTAGCGCCGATTCCGTGCGCATGAAGCGCGGCGGCGCAACCGGCACCGCCGCCCCCGATAACTAAAACATCCGTCGTGTATTGCGGCGTCAGATCCATATTCTCGGGAATCGAGCTATCGCCCTCAAGCAAAGCGGCCAATTCAATAACCGTTTTGTCGTCCGCATTTGGGCCGAATCGAATCGGACGGTAGGCACTGGCTCGATAATCCGGATGATACTTATGAATGAGCTGATCGCGATCGGAGGGAGAAAACTTCGGAATGGTCTGTTTGCGACGCGCATCGCGGGTTTGATGAACAATCTGCTGGAGTGCGTGAATATCCATGGTTTCGCTTTCAGCGCGGAGCGCAGTCCTCGAAAATATTCGCTCAGGACCGGCTGACGGCACAATGCATTACTTCACTGTCGCGCAGTGATCGGCCAACTCTTGCTCATTCATCGCGAGCACCTTATTCCACTCGTCGTTGAAGCGGCCATCCTGAATTTCTTTAATACGTAAATCGAGGCCCTGCGGCTTCTCGGTAAAATGGGCGCCCTGTGCCCGACTGACGTACAAGGCCACCAAGTTGGGAGCAATGTCGGCAATACATACCGGCGTGCACATGCCGCACATTACACAGTCCATGAACATTTCCGACACACTCTTGAAGTCACCGAATACGGCTTTCCACACTCCTTCCCGCACATCGATTTTCTGGGGACAGGCTTCCGTGCAGGCATTGCAATTCCGGCAGAGTGGCGCCTCAGGGTATAGATTGAAGAGATCTTGCTTGGGATCTTTGAGCGACTGAATGTCATACAGTGCTTTACGCGCGGGGAACGGGGGCATGATGGTGAAAGACATACCGTCTTCAACAGCCATCTGGCAGGCCAAACAGGTTCGGACCTTCGGATCGTCCTTGGTTCGATAGTATGTCGCACAAGCACCACAGAAGCCTCCGAGACAACCGGCACCTCGCACCACCTCCTGCCCCGTGTGCCACAAGGCCTTGATCACGGTGATCCCTTCCGGCACTTCATACTTCTTGCCGGAGATTTCAATCGTCACCATTTTATGGCGCAACACTTCCGGCTGATCGATTACATTGGTGTCTTCTTGTGCCATGTTTCTCTCGCGAACCGTTGAGAGCCAGGCGCGAGGGAGAATTTCATCTCCCCTCGCGCCCGACGCTTAATTAGCGGATACGACCTTATGCGATTGCGTCGATGATAGCATTCAGCGTGGCACTCGGGCGCATCGCCTTCGAGGACTTCGCGTCATCAGGATGATAGTAGCCGCCGGTATCAACCGGCTTACCCTGAGCTGCAATCAACTCCCCAGCTATCTTGGCTTCATTATCCGCCATTTCCTTGGCAACCTTGACGAAGCGCGCCGCCAGATTCTTATCCTGCGTCTGCTGTGCCAGGGCCTGCGCCCAATACAGCGCCAGATAGAAATGGCTGCCGCGGTTGTCGATTTCGCCGACTTTGCGGGCGGGGGACTTGTTGCTCTCAAGGAACTTGGCATTGGCTTGATCGAGTGTATCAGCCAGCATTTTTGCCGCCTGATTGTTGGCGACTTTGGCCAGATGCTCCAGCGAGGCGGCCAACGCCAGAAATTCTCCGAGCGAATCCCACCGCAGATAGCCCTCTTCCTGAAACTGCTGCACGTGCTTCGGAGCGGATCCACCCGCACCGGTCTCGAAGAGACCTCCGCCGTTCAACAACGGCACAATCGAAAGCATCTTGGCGCTGGTTCCGATTTCGAGAATCGGGAACAGGTCCGTCAGATAGTCGCGCAACACGTTTCCCGTCACAGAGATCGTGTCCTTGCCTTCCTTGATCCGCTCCAGCGAGAGGCGTGTCGCATCCGCTGGCGTCATGATCCGAATATCGAGACCTTTCGTATCGTGTTCCTTCAGATATTGATTTACCTTCGTAATCAACTGCGCATCATGAGCCCGATCCTTGTTGAGCCAGAAAATCGCCGGAGCTCCGGTCGCCCTGGCACGCGTTACCGCCAGCTTAACCCAGTCACGGATCGGGGCATCCTTCACCTGGCACATACGCCAGATGTCACCTTCTTCGACCTTGTGCTCCAACAGGCTCTTGCCCGAGACATCCACCACGCGGATCGTGCCGTTAGCTGGTGCCTTGAAGGTCTTGTCGTGTGAACCGTACTCTTCCGCCGCCTGCGCCATGAGGCCGACGTTGGGCACGCTACCCATCGTCTTCGGATCGAGGGCCCCGTGCGTCTTGCAGAAGTCGATGACTTCCCGATAGACCGGCGCATAGCTGGCATCGGGGATCACACACTTCGTGTCCGCCAGCTTCCCGTCTGGTCCCCACATTTTCCCGCTGTCACGAATGACCGGCGGCATGGAGGCATCGATGATGATATCGCTCGGCACATGGAGGTTAGTGATTCCCTTGTCTGAATTCACCATCGCCATCGGCGGCCGCTTTTTGTAGACCTCTTGAATGTCGGCTTCGATCACTTTGCGCTGACCTTCCGGCAATGCCTTGATCTTCGCATAGAGATCGCCGATCCCGTTGTCCGGATCCACACCCAACTTCTTCAGCGTCTCGCCGTGCTTCGCAAACACATCTTTATAGAAAACCGTCACCGCATGACCGAAGATCTTGGGATCCGAGACCTTCATCATGGTCGCTTTCATGTGGAGCGAGAACAACACACCCTGCTTGGCCGCATCCTGAATTTGTTCTTCGAGGAACGTTCGCAAAGCCTTAACGCTCATGAAGGTCGCGTCGACCACTTCTCCCGCCTGCAAGGCCACTTTCGGCTTGAGGATCGTTGTCTTGCCATCCTGGCCGACGAACTCGATCCGCGCATCGGTCGCCGCGGTCGTGGTCATCGACTTTTCGTTCGAGAAGAAATCGCCGCCCTTCATATGGCTGACATGGGACTTGGAGTCCGGACTCCAGGCGCCCATTTTATGCGGATGCTTTCTGGTGTGAGCCTTGACGGAGAGAGGCGCGCGGCGGTCGGAGTTACCCTCGCGCAACACCGGATTGACGGCGCTGCCTTTGACTTTGTCGTAGCGCGCCTTGATGTCCTTTTCCTTGTCGTCTTTGGGATTTTCGGGGTATTCGGGAAGCTTATAGCCCTGGCTCTGCAACTCCTTAATGGCCGCCTGCATCTGAGGCAGCGAGGCGCTGATATTGGGCAACTTAATAATATTGGCTTCCGGCTTCTTCGCCAGTTCACCTAATTCAGACAGAGCATCCGGTTGCTTCTGTTGAGGCGTCAGGTATTCCGGAAACACCGCGAGGATACGCCCAGCTAGCGAGATATCCCGCAGTTCAACCGTGACACCAGCGGCCTTGCTGAAGGCATTGATGATCGGCAAGAGCGAATAGGTCGCAAACATCGGCGCTTCATCAGTCTTGGTATATATGATCTTATCGGCTTTCGTAGTCATGATTCTCCCTCTCTCATTCCCCCATGAGTTAGTTCAACGCGTTCAGCGCTGAACCCGCCTTAAACCACGCAATCTGTTGCTCCGTGTTGCTGTGGTTCGTTTGGATGGTGAGCGTCTTACCATCCGCCTTATGAATAGTCACTTGTACTGGCTTGCCAGGAGCAAAATTACTCAACCCCGTGACGCTGATGCGATCCTGCTGCTCGATCTTGTCGTAGTCCTTCGGGTCCGCAAACGTTAGCGCCAAGATTCCTTGCTTCTTTAAATTCGTCTCGTGAATACGCGCAAAACTCTTGGTGATGACCACTTTCACGTTCAAAAAGCGTGGCGACATTGCCGCATGCTCACGGCTACTGCCTTCGCCATACTTTTCGTCCCCCACCACCACCGAGCCGATACCCTGCGCCTTGTATGCGCGAGCGATCTGAGCAATGGTGAGATTGGTCTCGCCACTGAGAACGTTCGTCCCCTTGCCTGGTTCCGAGGTAAATGCACTGTTTGCACCCAGGAACATGTTGTCGCTGATCCTGTCGAGATGTCCACGGAATTTGAGCCATGGACCAGCGGGGGAAATATGATCGGTTGTGGTCTTACCTTTGGTTTTGATCAGGAGCGGCAACTTTTCGAAATCCTTTCCATCCCAGCGCGGGAATGGCTTTAACAGCTGCAACCGCTCACTCGTGGGAGGAATGTCGACAGTCAACCCCTCGCCATTTTCAGCCGGGGCCACAAACCCCTCTTCCCCTTTTGCAAAACCTTTGGCAGGAAGCTCTTCGCCTTGTGGCGGCTGGAACTTGAACGTTTTTCCATCCGCCCCTTTGAGCGTCTGATTGACCGGATCAAAGCCCAAATCACCGGTAATGGCATAGGCGGTTACGACTTCAGGGCTTGCCAGAAACGATAAGGTCTCACTAATGCCGTCGTTCCGACCTGGGAAATTACGGTTAAATGAGCTGACGATCGAATCAGCCTTACCTTTTACCCCGTCGGCACGCTTCCACTGTCCGATGCAGGGTCCACAGGAATTGGAGAGAACCGTCCCTCCTAGCTTTTGAAAGGTATCTAAGAACCCATCGCGCTTCATAGTATGGTAAATCCGCTCGGATCCAGGAGAAACGAGGAATGAGGCCTTCGCCTTCAACCCGGCCTTCAATCCCTGCTCTGCCACATGGGCGGAACGACTGATGTCTTCGTAAGAAGAGTTAGTACAGCTGCCGATCAGGGCCGCCTTCAGCTCAACGGGATATCCCTTTTCCTTCGCTTCCGCGGCCAACTTTGAAATGGGCCGAGCCAAATCCGGCGTGTGCGGTCCGACTACATGCGGTTCAAGCTTCGACAGATCGACCTCAACAATTTGATCGTAGTACTTCTCGGGCGATTGATAGACTTCTGGATCGGCCACCAAAAGATCCTTATGCCCTTCCGCAAAACTCGCTAAATCGGCGCGATCCGTAATGTTCATGTAGGCGACCATCTTCTGGTCAAAGGGGAATACCGAGGTGGTGGCCCCAAGTTCCGCACCCATATTGCAGATCGTGCCCTTGCCGGTCGCGCTGATGGTTTCAGCGCCTGGGCCGAAGTACTCAACAATCTTGTTGGTACCGCCCTTCACTGTAAGCAGGCCGCACAGATACAGAATCACATCTTTCGGAGAGGCCCAGCCATTGAGCTTGCCGATCAGTCGCACGCCGATCAATTTCGGATGAAGCACTTCCCACGGCAACCCCGCCATTACCTCGCCGGCGTCCGCACCGCCGACACCGATCGCCAACCCACCCAAACCACCGCCATTCGGGGTGTGCGAGTCCGTCCCGATGATCAAGCAGCCGGGAAAGGCATAGTTTTCCAATACGACCTGATGAATAATTCCCGCACCCGGCTTCCAGAATCCAATACCGTACTTCTTCGCGGCCGAAGCAAGGAAGTTATAGACCTCCCGATTCTCATCCATCGCACGAAGCAAATCTTTCTCGGAGCCCATTTCGGCACGAATGAGGTGATCACAGTGAATTGTGCTCGGCACGGCGGCCTTCTTTTTGTTGGCCTGCATAAATTGCAGCATGGCCATTTGAGCCGTAGCGTCCTGCATCGCAACCCGATCGGGCCGGAGAGCTAGCATCGCCTTGCCCCGTTCCCAGGTCTGCGTGTCAAAGTTGTCCGCGTGAGAGACTAAGATCTTGTCAGCCAACGTCAACCCTCGGCCGAATTTCTTTCTGGCCTTGGCGAACACGTCCGGCATCTTGGCATACAGCTTCTTGGCGAGATCCATCGACATGACTTGTCTCCTTAAAATAGGTCGGCCTTCAAATGCCAACTGCAAATCCGTCAAAGCGCTACAAACGGATCACGGACAGCAGATGAGGACTGACCATTGACGCCTTATTTTAATGGCGGAACTTCCCGCCGCTTAGGTGCTGCATAATTCACGAG
>JACCDZ011759139.1_pt1 | contig 17788 bp, 12 predicted proteins | sample 7449551 | NCBI WGS metagenome assembly JACCDZ01 (sample SAMN15323452, study PRJNA562643) | freshwater metagenome | isolation source: river surface water | place: USA:Blue River Watershed | collected 2017-08-18
CTCCCGTCGTGCACCCATAGCTCAGCTGGATAGAGCGCTGCCCTCCGGAGGCAGAGGTCTCAGGTTCGAATCCTGATGGGTGCGCCATATAAATCAACCACTTAGAGGAAACTCAAGTGGTTTTTTTGTCGTTTTAAGCATAAGTTGAATTTTTTTAAGCATAACTTGCACTTTTATCATTGTCTGCCACGCTTATGTAACTTTGTTACGAATGTGACTGGGCATGCAGAAACGAAAAATCACTAAATCTGCAGTAACTAATATTTTCAGGTTTGTCTCCTGCCACAAGCCCGACCCTGTCACCGTCGAAGGTTACAACGAATTTCTCGCTTGCCACTACTTTGAATTCTCGCCGTGGGTCGTCAATTTTGATGCTCAACCTGAGCGTTTTGCGTTTCCGCAAGAAAACAGCAACCGGCCGCTTATCTACACTCCTGACTTTTTAGTTCGCATGAGTGACCAGCGGGAAGCATATTTCGAAATCAAACCCTACAGTGTCACTCTCACCGATAAGTTTATACAGAAGTGGAGGTTGTTACAAAAGGCATTTGGCGAAAGAGATCTTCGCTTAGAGCTAGTAACTGACAGGCAATTAATGCGTGGCCAGATGGCTGAAAATCTAAAGCTAATCCATCGGTATATGACACGTGAAGACGTAACTGAACAGCAACAGCGAGTTCTCTCGCTTGTTGCAAAAGGCCCGGAATCTCTACGTAGCATATCCGCTGGAATTGAAGAATCGGAAAGCATTGTGAAAACCTTACTACTTAATCTGGTAGCTAAGAAGCTGGTGTCGTTTCCGCTTTATGCTGATTTGAACTCTGACACAGTCTTTACGACGGTAAATCATGGCTAACATATTCGAACAGCTTTTCCCGGTACCCGCAGATGTGACCCATGATGTTTCAAAAGAAGTGTTTCTTGAGGAAGTAAAACAGAGCCTAGATAAAACTGATGCTTATGAACATCTTGACGCTTTACCAGAGCGAGAGCGTGAGCAAGCTGTGTTCCGCTGGAGAGTGCTCAGCAAAGTCACTGAGCTATGCAATGGCGTTTTTTCAGAGCAGCGTATTAAAAGCATTTACGCTGAACTTGAGTCTGAGTTTGTCATGCAAACACCCTCAATCTCGACTATCAGGCGCTGGGCCAAAGTTTACCAAGAGTCTGGAAGGTCAATTAAAGCTTTAGCGCCCAACAGCGGCGGACGCGGCAACAAAAGCAAAAGATTAAATTCAGAAATGGAAGAACTTATCCAGCAAGCGCTTGATAGAATTAAGGACACCAAGTCAGGCGCCGTCTCCAGCGCCTACAGTTATCTCCAACATTTAGTGTTCCAGTATAACCAAAGGTCTGGCGTAAAACTTAGGGTTCCTTCAATTCAGACTTTCTGGGCGCGCTTTAAAAAAATTTCACAGTATGATTTGGCGGTAAAACACAAAGGCAAGTTTAAGGCGAACAAGGAATTCAAACACATAGGTGAAATGGTAAAAACAAAACGTCTCCTGGAGCGAGTTGAAATTGATCACACCAAGCTTGATTTTTTTGTGGTCGACAAGGAAAGCTTTATCCCACTAGGCCGACCTTGGATTACAACGCTATGTGATGTGCATTCGCGTTCTGTAATGGGTTTTTATATTGGATTCACTCCACCAAGCTTTGCTTCTGTGGCCAGAGCGTTAAAGCATGCACTGTTACCAAAAGACTATATTTTAAACACATATCCCGACATTAAAAACGCTTGGATTTGCTTTGGTAAGCCGGAACTTATCGTGTCAGACAACGGAAAAGAGTTCGATGACAGGGATTTCAAGTTGGTATTAGGCAAGTTATTAATTAATTCTGGCAAGAATCCTACAGCTACCCCCTACCTAAAACCAATTATCGAACGACATTTCGGGAAGCTGAATTCTGAATTACTGCGAGCGCATCCCGGCCATACTTTAGCATCATTAAAAGGCTCGGCAGATTATGATCCTGCTAAAACAGCTGCTGTTGATATGGAAAGGTTGCTGCACATTATTCATATCTGGATTTGTGATATTTACCAAGCGGGTCCTAATTCTAAAAGAGACCGCATTCCTAACCTTATCTGGATGAAAGAATTAGAAAAGTTTGCTCCTGTTCAAGCTGATTACGATGTTGAAGATTTGAATCTGATCTTCTGTCGAACATTTAGCGGTCAGTTGCGACGGGATGGAGTGACGTTCAAGCACCTTCGTTATTCCAGTCATGCATTGGCTGAGCTCCGTGCGCGAGTTGGCGACCATAAGGTTGTCTATAAGGTAGAGCCAGAGAATCTCGGATACATCTATGTTTCCAACCAACTAACCAAGTCTTTTCTTAAAGTACCTGCCGTAAAATTTGATTACGCTTCGTCAGTGACTCTGCATCAACATAAGATCAACTGTATAGCGGCTAGACAAGAAGTTGGTAGTAGCTATTGCGATGATGATATTCAAGAAGCCAATAGTCGTATTCACCAGTTGGTTGACGAGGCTTTCTCGGCAAAAGCACGAGCTTCAAAACGCACAGGTCGAACATCTAAGGCTGCAAGGTATGTTGAAGACTCGATGCGTGCAAAAGCTTTGGCTACAGAGAATCAGGGTGAACTGGTGGGCCTAACCGTTGACGCCAATATCGCAGACGAACAGACGAAGAGACCAATTAAATCTATAGACACGACTGGCTGGGAGTTTCTTTAGCATGGTAGCAAAACTCAGTGAAGAAGAAATCAAGGGAAGGCTAGCTCGTTTTCGATCGTCATTTGTTGCCAGCCCTTTTTTAAAAGCCGTGTTAAATGAGCTGAATGAATGCCGGGAGCTATCAAAGCTGGGTGGCGACCCCGAATGCATAATTGTTACCGGTGATACAGGGGCCGGTAAAACCTCACTCATTAACAAATACCTCGAGCTGAACGTAAGAAAGGATTCATACGAAGGTACCTTTATCCCTGTGTTGTCGACCACGTTGCCTGGCGAGGCCAATTCAGTGGCACTATTTCAACAAATTTTGGCTGATCTGGGTCATCCGTATCCGTTTGAATCAAGAAATGAAGTTGCATTACGAAAGCAAATCAAAGCGATAGCCCACAACTGTCGATTAGAGCTAATTATTATCGACGAATTCCAACACTTAATAGAGCGTAAAAGCTTAAAAATACTCAAGGAAACAGCAAACTCCATCAAAAGCCTGATAGTCGACACCAAAATACCTATGGCGCTATTCGGTATGCCTTACAGTTCGGTGATCTTAGACAGTGTAAGTCAGCTATCGAGCCGTTTTGAGCGCCGACGAATGCTTAGCCCATTTCGTATCAGTACTGATAGCGAGTTGCAAATGTACTTGGGGTTTTTATCTATGCTTGAGACACTGATGGATTTACCCGAACCATCAGAGCTCACATCGGAAGAGATGTACCGAAGATTGTATGCATACTCGAATGGAAATTTCAGAAAGTTGAAAAACCTTCTGAACGATGCGTATAAAGCTGCTCTTGAAAACGGTGAACCTAGCATTAGCCAGAAACGACTTGCTGTAATGGCAAGTCAAAGGATTTCTGGTATGGCGGAAGCAAACAATCCTTTTTTACTGCCGATGAATCAATTAAAAATATCTGAACCCGGAAAGGTTATTGGTTGGGATGACTACAATCACGGAAAAGGATTAAATGTTCGGTCCAAAGATAAACAAAAAGTGCTCGGTTTTACTGATGTGTTTTAATGTTTACCAGCTCAGATTTGAACTGACAAGTTGGCCGACACGTTCCGATTTAACCTTTCAGTTATTTGCGTGATGCAGTCGTTCAAAGCAAGCGCTCTCGAAAAAACGAATCACTACTTTGCCTTATTTGCAGACTTTCTGTTTTTCGTGAACTGACCAGGTAACGCCCGCCAAACAGGCGAGCAACTTGTTGCGAGTCCGGCTCAGCAGGCGCGTTGCGCTGGCGTTTGTTAGCGCATCTTAAATACATACTAAGTAAACAAAGCCTCAAGCTGTACTTTTTGTTCAGGGCTAAGCTCATTTAATGTCTTCAATGCATCTTTAAGGGCTGCTTTGGCATCTTCCTGCATTTTGAAGTGTAAGTAAGCCTTAATTAAGGCTGTATGCGCACCTTAAGATTGAGGATAATTTGTCCGATTCCACTTCAGTAGTGCTAGCGCATCATCTTGCCGGTTTAAATACTGCAACCACCCAGCGTAACCATTTGCTTTATCTTCAGGGATCATGATATTTGTTTTAAGAAGTTTCGAGCGACTGTCAAATTTTTCCTGTAAGTCAGCCAAAGTTTTAGGTTCACCTTCTGGGATAGGCCAATCTGCGAATATATGTTTCAACCCAGCATATTGACCCTGCAACACGGTGGTATTGTGGGTTTCGTTGCTAAAAGTCTGGGAGGAGACGACCAACTTTGCAGATGGAGTTCGAGCAAGCAAATCAACAAATCGTTGATAAGGCTCTGTCATGGTTGGTTCTTCATCGGCTATCGATACGAACAAGCGACCTTGCAAGCGATGTTCTTTTAACGCCGGCTCAGCTAGCCCCAGCAATTGTTCGCTATTCCAATATAAAGACGGGCTGATGGCGATAACGCCATCAAATAATTCAGGTCGTTTCATCAATACATTGAGAGCAAACTGTCCACCATGGGATGTGCCTGACAGCACTTGATAGTCCAGAGTCCGGTATTGTTGTTTTACAAAAGGAATCGCCTCCTTTTCTAAAAAACCCAAAAATCGGTCTGCATTTTCCAATTGATTGAGGTTTTGCTTGTCTGACGGAGTTACCGTTAGGTCTCTTTCGCGTGTTTCACGCGGATTAATAATCCCGACCACGATCATCGGCGGCATTTGCTCGAATTTTGCTAAATAATCGACTGAACCGGCCGTATGAGGCCCCTGAATGTCGCCATCGGTCAGGTATAGTACTGGGTAACGATCCTGACTATTTTGATAGCCAGCGGGCAGGTAAATCAACATGTTGCGCTTTTCGCTAAGCACAGCACTATCAATCACCTGTTCTTGTAATACAGGCAGGCTCGTTGCAGCCCAGCTTTTACAGTGGCTTCCTATTATGAGTAGCAGTAATCCATAAACTATTTTCTTCACTGTTCTTCCTTAAATTTCAGAATGCTACCCATCACTAAGGTGGGCATTTTTAGCGCTAACAATTTCATAAAAAGGAAAAACCACGCTTTTATGCGGTGGTAGCCCTTTTGAGTTTTTTAACACTCTGTAACGCTAACGTAAAAATTGATAAATATCAACACTTTATCAGGAATTACCTTGCAGCGTTAAGCACAAAGCGTGGGCAAACCCGCTAAGTGATTTTAGATCAAAATTTAACATATTTGCATTGGCCGTACTGGCCACTACAAACTGGCCAGTAACGCAAAAAGCATGCATAGCGCCGGTGTTTTTCACCTGTGAGCAATGCACGAATGTCTCGAAAATTTCGAGAGCCGAGGTTCATTCAGTCTCAGCAATGTCTGCTTTCAGTGAGTTTCTGGTGCTCGAAATGTCTAAATTTCTGGAATAGACAGTCAGATTTGCCTTATTTGCAGACATTCGTTTTTTCGAGAGCCCTTAGTGAATCCTCAGATCAAGTGGCCAATTTCAGTGTGCAACTTCAAGCTGACTCCAAATATCCTTAAGAGCTGATCGGCGAGCAAGGCTAATTATGCCAGCTGACCAAAAATTTCGCTGAATGAGAGTGGCTTTCAAACACCATGTCGTCTTAAGTTTTCACTTATACGTTGATATCGCACGTCTTGCGTTAACTGCTGGTTAGTTTGCGTCATTTGATCTAAACATTTACGCAAGTCATCAGGCGCCCACAGCAACTCCGTTAGCACCGAATGAAGTAACAATAAGGTTTCACTAGGGAATCGTATGCACAAACCCGATTCATACAGCCGATGAATCACATAGTGCGGGTGTTCAATAGGATGAAGCCATCCCCGCACTGCGGCATAGGCGGCCGGAAATTCTCCCCGAGCGGCTATGGCAAGTCTAGCTAAAGACTCTGAACTACTTGATGTCGCCAAATTGCGTGATTTTGGCCATATCTGCTGTAAAAAAGGTTGCACACGGTTTTGCCAATAGTCTTCACATTGCTCTCCTGAGCCCTCAAGAGCTTGGCAAAGAGCTTGTGCAACTTCTTCTAATCCTTTTTGTGGAAGCATACTGAACGCAGCTCGATACTCGGCTATTGTGTAATCCTCAACCCTAGCTAGCGCAACGTAAGTTAAAAAAGTTATGAATTGCTGACGATGTTCGCCCAGCTCGGCATAGTGGTTTGCCGTATCCAAAAACTGAGTTTTGAATGCAATTAACAAAGGTTGATACAAACGAGGTGACCAGAGAAACCCTTCCCATACGCTTTTTGCCTCTGAAGGATTATCCCAGCTAAAACTAGGCAAGAGGTACTGTTCGGTCCAATTGCGGTCAACACGAAAAAATGCGATCAATTGTGAACCTAGCAAGACTCTACCGTGTCGGTATCGATCGATTTGCATATCACAAATCATAGTGAATAAAGGTTTTAAATCATTCGGAAGTTGATCGTTATCGTTTGGATTTTGCTTAAACCAGAGATTGATCAACGCTTGCGTAATATGCCCAATTGGGTGATTAATTGCGGAGCTAACTGGATCTTCAATCACTACACCATTTCGATGAATACGAATGCTACTGTCTGAATCTAGTTCCATTTCCAAAATACGACGGCATAGGCCCAATAGCATTTCGTCATTTCGGTTGATTAATTTTGATGCAGACTGAATCCACCTTGAAACAGCATAAATAGCTTCTTGCATTACAGCATTTGGCATAGTCATCACTAGTTTCGCAGCAAATTTCCAAGAACGCAAAATTAGAGCATCCTCAGACCATACATCAAGCGCTTCCCGCCATCTCACTGCAGGCCAGACATTTGTCTTTGCGAGCTCATCCAATGCGCTAAAACTGTGCGAGAAACGCGTTCGGCACACTTCACTCCAAGTATCTTCATCAAATAGATGCAACTCGCTTTTAGGCTTGGTTAGCCACTGCACAAGTTCTTTCCGCATCCGCGGTGCTATATCAACTTGACGACTATCTTCGTAATCAGGGTCGCCAGAACCACTCATCCAATAAGAAAACTCATCACTTTGATTTGGGGTCAATTGCCATGTGGGATGAGATACTGAGATATCTAAAAACCGTTTCGCAGCCATCGGTCCAAGCGCAATGCCAGATGACCTAAGTTTGGCCAAACGCAGCCATACTGAACGTGTTATTAAGTGTTGCCAGCGTTCCTCTTCTAAATCTTGTCTGTACATATTGCGTGGAGGACCATTCAAAATGGCAATTTCAAGCCGATTTTTAGAGAGCTCTGCCAAATGCCGACCTTGTAAAACAAGTAACCTACAAACTTCTCTCCTAGTATCTTCGGTCCATAGCCACCAGGAATCTTCGACCAAAAGCCAATCAACCCATTGATCTTCTTGAATACAACCAGTTTGACTTGCAGCATACAGGGCGAGTCGTTTAAAGGTTGGGAATGGTTGTTCAAACCAGTTCTGCGCAATTTTGCTTGCACGAGTTTCATCTGTGGCATAAACAACCATCCACGAGTCTCTGAGCAACTCGATAAGCTTCACCCAGTCTCTGTACCCACGATTTTGCTTATGTGGGGATATGGACGGTAGGTCAAAACGTGAACGATCATCGTGATCGTCTGCCTCACCCAACTCATTTTGTAGGTTTAGCGCATCAAGTAATAAAAATTGAAAATCATCAAGTAAATACGGTAAAGCTGACATCCAATGTGAGTCACCCAAATCGTGCATCGCTGAATTTATGTGATCAGAGGTGAGTACAAGCTCCCAGTCGACTAATTCCTTGATTCGTGGAGGCTCATCTGTGAGGTTACGATATTCTTCAACCCATCGATATGGCTTTTTCAAGACCACCTTGGGAGCGAGTAACTCACGCAGCTCAAGGCGCAATGTAGTACTCAAACCTTCCCGCTTAAGACGTCGTTCCCAGCTATATAAACTCGGATTATGCCAGGTCGATTTTACACGACCACTCAGTAAAAGACGCCACAATGTCCGCATCTGTATACTAGGAATCGCATTACGCTCATTTGTTCCAGTCACGTTGTGCTTTAAAGCTTCGTCCTTTATTTCGTTTGTGCTTATACGTTCAAGTTCTTCTTCAACAAGACTGGCAAACTGTTCATTAAGCCTCCCACCACGCTCAGCAATCCAAATTATCAACCTCGGATCAGCTAAATGACGTACCAACCATCTAGCTATTTGGTACATCACTGGGTCCAACTTAGTAGCTGAAAAAAAGCCTGCAGCCAGCGACATATAAGGAGCCAGATTATAAGGTGAAGGCCGATGAACTAAACTGAAGCGCAGATTGGTATCAGCTTTGTTTCGAGGCTCCACGCCAAATCGAAACAGATCATTATGGCCAAATTGCAGGTGCTCAAAAGATTCCAAAAGCCATTCTAATGAAGGCACGGGATTAAAATCGGCGAAGCGTTTGGCTGGTAGACCTGATTTGTCCGACAAAGCCCAAAGCAGTCGCCCGACAAAATTGTCCTGAAGTGTGCTCCCTTGCGGACGCGTATGGGCATGTTTAACTACCACAGCCTCTTTTCCTTGAGCGCCATCGCGATATGTCTCTGCCCATGCTTGCAGTGTTTGGCGCAGGTAAGAGTGGCGATTGTGTTCGCGATAGAGTATCGGGGTTACGTTTTTAGCTCGCCATTCGTTAGCTCGCTCTTCTTCTTTTCCTTTAGAGTAGCTGCCAAATGCAAACATTTCCGGCGGGTCCTCCCCAAGCAGACGGTCCGCGGCCAGTGCGTCCATCATGTAGCGAAGTACCGGATCATTTATGCTGTAACCGATGAAACAAACACTGTAATTGCGGAAGAGCTCGCTTACGAAACGTGCCGCCCAGCGCTCGGTAAGATAGGCCAAGCCGAAATCACCACTAGAAAGAACAAGACGGTCTAATTCGCTAGCCGTTGAAGAGTGACTGAGCAATCCATGTAAGTATACCACCCCATCCCAGCGGTTTTTCGGCACTGGCAACAACGGGGCTTGGAACTTCTCGATGCTCATCGACTTAGCTGCAATTACCTCTTCGAATATGCGATCAAAGTTAGTTGTAATGAGTCGGGTGCGACCATCGCGGAGCTTGCTTAATGTCAGAAGAGACTCATGCATTTTCATCGCATTTGTAGCGTTAAGATCAGGTGTCAGAATGGCTGCCAATGCGCGACGCACAGATTCCCTGCCACCAACGATATCAGATTCTAATAAGCTGATCGCGGTATCAAACTGCCCAACTTTTATCGCCGCTTGCTGCACAGCATTAGGTGTGACTCCAAGGTTTGAATATATTTTGTCGACAAGCCCTGAAAAGCCGGGTAATCCTGCAGGATAAGAGATACCTGCGCCACAGAAAAAGACTACGCGCCCCTCTTCGTGAGCTTGCAAAAGGGCATCGGGAACTTCCGGGCCATTAGTAATAAATTGCATGGGTTTATTTCCTTCCTTAGAGCAACCAGCTTCAAATTATAAATGGATTTTTGATACATTCGAGAATGAGTTTTAACTATACAGAAAACCTAAAATTTAAACGAACCCATATTCGGTACTAAATAAAAATATCCATAAGATGATTTTAAATGTTAATTGATATGATGATCAGCACATTATGCAACCTGAACTTGCTCAATGATTTTGAAAAAATCGTTAAAGTCTCAATATTTTTCGAGAGCATCAGTTCATGTAGGCAGATAAACGTAAGCTCCCAGTGAGCTCATGGTGCTCTGACTGTCTAAATTACGGACCTAGACAGTCTCATTTGCCTTAGTTGCAGACATTCGATTTTTCGTGAGTGCTATGCGTTACATTGTTAAATGTAGGCCAAATTCATTTAGCCACGTCAGAACGAGGGTTGCAAATTGGATGTTAAAAAAATAATATGCTTTAGTCTTACATCTCGTTAATCTAGCTTACTAAGGTTTGCAGATATTTTTCTCAAAGACGTTACGTTTTTTGGATTGATACATCATCTTAATTAAAAGGAATTTTAAATGAGAGCTTCCCCAGTTCTTGCAGGTTGTATTTTGATGTCAGCATGTGCAGTCAATGCCCCCGTCAGCGTTGAACAACATGAAAATATTGGTCATTTGGCAAAAAAATGGCTCAAAGTTACAACGCAGGTGTAGCCAAAGTTGTGACATCCATCATGCCTATGGATATCACAGAATTTGAAACACTTCGTGAGGCGCAATTTAAGGTCCGTACGTCGGCAGAGAAAGCTGGAAACATTTTCAATTCATTCAGAGATTATTGTGTTTCTAAGGGGGGTCTTGAATATCCACCTACGAAACAGTTTGATATTTTATTTGGTGGTTGTGCCCGTAAAGATAAAGGTGTAGAACAAATTATATTTCTATACTGGGTACATGAGACGCCAGTTGGAATGAATTCCGCTATTAATTGCTACTCTATTTTGGCAACTGAGAACAGAGAATTAATGCCGATGAAAGAATTTGGTGATTACGCGCAACTTAGGTTTAAAACCGTTTTGGAAAATAAATTTTTCAACTCTAGTGCTTGTTAGGCTGAGAAGGGATTAGGGTTGTAATGTCACACTAAATTTGAATACCTATTTTGAGAAGGCAACCACAAATACAGCGGTCTCGCGAGAATACGAATGTCGCATTTGCTTTAATTGCGGACATTTGTTTTCAAAATATCTGGAAAATTCGGCAAATTAGACGTAATAGTCACGAAACCGCGACCATTAAATTTTGTTTTATATAATGAACGGTCTGCCTGTTCATAAAGAAGCTCTGGGCTTGCACTCACGCCATCAGTGACAAAAGCTCCTATGCTGCACGTTGTCGCCTCGTTATTTAGTCTTTCCGACAGCGTTTCTAATCTAGTTTAGAGCGAATGCGGATTAGAACTGACAAATACGACTCCAAACTCGTCGCCACCTAACCGACCACAAAGATCTCGTTCACTGCAGGTTATTACTAAGACGGAGGCAACTTGCTTAAGTTTAAAATCACCATGAGGGTGCCCGTATTCGTCATTAATTTTCTTGAAAAAGTCGACATCAATAATAGCCATAGTTACGTAAATATCTGTCAGTTTCAAATCATTGAGAATGTTAAGTAACTCTGTATTGAAAGACCTACGATTAGCAATTCCGGTTAGAGTATCTATATTTGCAAGTAGTTTTAGTTCGTCTTGAGACTTTCTAAAAAGAATGAGAATCTCTGCCGATAGCGTCAAATGCAACCAACGAACAAAAGCATTCCAGAGAATAACTCCAAGCGAGTAATACTCTGGTGAACTGTAGTAATTTGCTGCAGCCCAAGACATGACAATCAACAAAATCAGCAATTGTGCTTGGGTTCTGGAACGCCTCCAGGCAACCAATATCAGGGGGCCAAGATAGAACGCTGAGAGAGTAACAAGTGCGCCGGTAAAATAGTCGGCGACAGCTATAACAAAGACGCTCGCGCAAGCAGTACCCCATAGAATGACTGGTCGTTGATGAAAAATTCTGCGAACAGTACCTAGGTTTACCCAATAGCTGATTGATCTTTTCATCATAAAAGTATGATTGCCCCCTACAACAGTTATGCTTCTTTAAGTTTCAAAGTCTGTACCTGGAAATGTCGCTTGGTATGTGGCAAGGTATGCTTGAGAGAGATGAAAAACCGATTATCGATGTATATGCAGCTTTAGAGCCTCACCCGCTGTGATAAAGAGTAGTTCAACACTTACAGATTTATCTCACAACTTGTTCAATTTAGTCCGATACTGACGTCAAATACTGTAAATAGGGAACTGGTTCGAAATTAAGAGCAGGTTTTACTGCAATTTATTAAACATGCATGATTTTCGTGATCAACTAAGTTTAGCTTCGTGGAAATAGATTAAAAATCTGCTCGTGAACCATGAATTGAATAAAACATGTGTTTACACTCTGAGGATATTTTCTGAAGTCTCGAAATTTTGGAAAAGCACGCTTCACTTATTCCTTGGAAAGTCCGCTTTCAGTGAAAAGCGCCGATTCAGTCGAATTTCAGTAAATTTCTGCAAATGACACAGAGCAGACTGGCAGATTTCGTCATGCCCGGCCATGAAAATTTCAGATGAAATTCAGTCTAATCCATTTGATTCGATAGGGAAAGCTTGTCCAAGAGTGCTTTTGTTGCTGCTTTTTGTACTCCGGTCGGCCTGATTTAAGGTTAGGTGCCCAATGATCGAGCTTGCTGAGAGCTAAATTCATTGTTGCCTAAGCCGGGAAAGATGACCTTACGATGCTTTGCTGCATTGTTTTAGCGCTACTAACCCTATCTTTACGACATATGAAAATATTGCATAATGTTAAATCGCATCTATGCTTGATTTACAAAGGGATTATGACGATATTTGAGTAAATGTTGCGCTATCTGATTCGCCCGAAACCTCACTCAGATGAAAGTCTTGAGTTCTATATGATACGAGTGGCCAGACAAAACGGCTATTCAGATTTTTCGACTTTTATTGCCTCTTTGAAAAGTAGTCTCATTCATTCTCCCGGGGGACGGTTTGAGTCCTTTTTACCCCAGGATATATCGAGTGCCAACCTGCATCATGCCCAGATCGCCAGTCGTCGGCGTATTGATATGCTGCGCCAGTTTGCAGAACTAACTGGGTGCTCATTATCTGAGTTGCTGGATATCTGCCTGGCCCGAGGTGCTATAACGTTCTCAAAAAAGCGCGTGAGCCTTTACCGACAGGGCGTAAATTTTCCGTTGCATGAGTTGAGGCCACTGGATGAAATTCCTGTGTGTCCTCTGTGTATTAAAGAACATGGGTATGGTCGGCAACTTTGGCATTTTCGTTCTTACACAGCCTGTCATCAGCATGACATCCTACTTATGCAGCACTGCCGGTGTGGCGCATCTTTAAATATGTTCGAGCAAACGTTTTCTGACAGTTGCCATCGATGCGGAGCGTCTTTACTTGAACAAGTTGAACGTGCATCTGAGGAGCAGCTAACTTTATCGGCATGGCTGGCGGGTGAAGTAGTAGAGCATCTGCCGAACGTTGGGCTCAGTCATCGATGGGGCCTGATCCATTGGTTCGCCTTGTATATCACCCCTGCCGATTGCAAAGCTGAAGACTCAATTCTTAGCTACTTTAAAGCCTGGCCAGATATCTTGTTTGAAAAACTAAAATCAGATTATGCAAAAGCTACTGAGCTTGCAGTGTTACCTGCCGATGAAATGACTTTTCAGGAAGTTTTTGGTCATATCCTGTCCGTATCGTGTCGATTACCTGGCTCTGCACTCTCGGACAATATTGTGCTGAGAAACATTGTTCGATTTTTATCTGAGGAAGTTATCGATAAAGGTAGTCCAATTGGTGATTTAGCTATCAACAGCATTGAAGCCGCGATTTTGCTGAACACTTCCACAGCGCAGATATCGTCGCTTTATGATCAAGGCATTCTGCAAACGAAGCATCAGCTTAAAGGCAGCCAAATTGCGACTGTGATTTCCCCTATATTTCGTTTATCCGACGTGCTCTGTTGCTGGCTGACGTCTTATCAAAGTGAGGCATCAAACAGACGATATCTGGTTTCAAGGTGGTAATCGAATGCATTTAAAGGAGCTGCTACAACAGCGGGATGTGCGGATTAGGAATACTGAACTGAAACGTGCCTTTAATGCCCTGAGTGAATCTGTCTGCATTGATGGTACAGAGGTGCAAGCAATCCATATACTGGTTAATCTGACGGCAAAACTCACCACTGAACTCGATGTGACCTCACAGACAGAAGCGCGCCGCTTGCTGCGAACTGAAGAGTGGTTCGGTAAATGCGTCGCGACCATCAGGTTCAGGCATACGCACAACCTTAAGTATCCAGATTACAAGAATCGTGGAGTGATACGACTCGAACCGCTCGGTACGCTCCCCGAAGGCTATATGTCATCACAGTTTTGTAAAGGTTTAACCAGGCTGGGGTGGTCTCATAGTTCTGAGCATATCAATTACCAGTTATTTTTCTGCGCAATCTTTAATTGGCAAGGCTCGGATTACTGTATTGCAGATCTGATATGCCAAGGTAATACAATTTTTCGAGACATACTTCTTGAAGCAGGGATGTATAAAAAGGATTTACTGGTGGTCTCGAAAGAGCTTCAGAAAATTGCGCCAAAACAGACCCTGCTTGAGCTGGGGCCGGAGTTACGTCAAATCAGGTTGCCATATAGCAACGCGTATTGTGCGCTGACCCCGGTGCCATCTCATGTGCTACAGCGCGAAATACATATGGCATTAAAAACTGAGCGGTCACACCGGTGCGTGATTGCTCATGCCCGAGCCGCCAGTGTAGGTGATTTGGCGGCGTCAGCTGCCGGCAAAGTATTTACTTTTAGGACTATGCCGCAGAATCTGCGGATGTGGCATACCACCAAGCACCAATATGAATTGCCGGACTCAGGGTTATTCGCCTTAGTGCAGCTCACGAAGACTGACCAGATGCTGTTAACCGACAACAATCGTAGGCGTCTGGTTGAAGGCTGGAAGCGCGATGCTCTGAATTACATTGATATCTGGAAGAAGGCATCCAACATTCAAAATGGGCTTGCTGTTAACACTATTGTGGAACGGTTTAATGCTCACCTGTGCAAAACAAAGTTTGGCAGCAAGTTGGCCTACAATCCCAATTTTACCAGACTGCTCAACGTGTTGATTGATGATGCGCTACCCGGCTCTGAAGCCTCAACAGGATTGAGTAAACATCAATACCTTCTGTTACCGAGCATCAGGGTTTCCGGCGCATCAGCACAGAGTTCTGCATACACAGTGGGTATTCCATCTTTGATGGGAATATGGGGTTTTCTGCATGCGTTTGAACGCAAAGTTCAGTGCCTGACAAACTGCAAGGCGTTTCAAATTGAAAGTTTCGCGGTGTGTTTACACGAATTCGTCTTGGACAACCGCGGACTGACCAGAGAGCCAAATCTGGACGGCAAAAAGCTCGTTGTTCCAGCAGTGCTGCCAACTCGTTATTGTGATTTGGTTTTAAGTTATGTTTTAAAAATCCGTAAGCCTCAGCAGCAACTTGCGCCTGAGCAATTGATTTCATGCCTGCCGAATTCACTGTGCCAGGGAGCTGTGCATGTCAAAGTCGATGGGCTACAGCATATTCTTTGGCTGGACTCGTTTTACCAAACGGCTCAGAACATACCTGAAAAAAGAGGCCGTTGGTTAGTACCAGATCTGAATTTTACTCCCAGCAATTTGCAGACATTAGCTGCAGAGCCAGATCTACTGCTTTCAATTGTTGGTTACCAATTGCTGGAGACTCCATCGGAGAAAATCGGTGCTGTTGATGAATTGTCACATGCTTTTGCTGAACCTGTACTCGGCAATGTGCGCCAACGCTATGCTAGTGCTAAAGCAGTGGATAGTGAATTCTTCTGGAAGCTTGCGGTACTTCCAAATGCATTTTTATTAGGGACTGAGGGAACTAAACATGAAGCTGCCCCAACGATTTAGTTACCGTCGCTCATTATCACCTAGCGTGGGCGTCTTTACCTATCTGAGCAAACAAGGAAGCGAAAAACCGCTGCCTGTTAAAACAGTGAAGATCCTCGGTCAAAAAGAAGGTGTGACAGAAGGGTTTGATAACGCAATGGCACCTAAAGCTACCGCTACGGCAAAAAAGCTTGGGGAAGGAAACCCTCATACCATTGAATATTGCCATGTACCTTATGATGCGACCAAGCTGTTTTGTCGATTTTCCTTGACCGTGAATGCAAACTCAATGGTGCCTGAAGTTTGCAGCGACGTCTGTGCCAGAGAGTCAATGTCAGCGTTCGTATCTGCATATATGGCTGCTGAAGGGTTTAGGTATCTTTCAGAACGTTATCTGTCCCAGATCTTCTCAGGTGCCTGGTTATGGCGAAATCAGTATTCGCTTAGTACTACCATCAGAGTTCGTACTCATAACGGCCGAAATTTGGTTGCTGAAAATGTGCAGGCACATATAGGGCAAAAGGGCTGGCAGCAGACACTGGTTGGCTGGGCTGAATTGGTCGAAGAATTTAGCGAAGCACTGACAAATCCCAGCAAATTTTTACTGTGTGAAGTTGAGGCAGAGATTGTTCCTGTCACTTGCCAGGAAGTTTATCCAAGCCAGGCGTTCAGTGAACGCGAAAACGCAGATGCTGTCGGTCGGATTTTTCAGAAAACGATGGCAGATGGCATCGAAACACCGATTTTGGGTGCATATAAGATTGGGGCTGCTATCGCCCAGATTGACGATTGGTTTGATGATGCGGTTGAACCACTGAGAATTGGTCAATACGGCGTTGATAAGAAGACTGGCACAGCATTTAGGACTCCCGAACAAGGGCGGGATTTTTTCAGCATTATCTGTCAAGTTGAGCAACTAGTCGACGAAATTAGAAAAACTCAACAGCCCAACAACAGCGCTCATTTTCTGGCTGCAAACTTGATTAAAGGCGGTTTATTTCAGAAAGGAGCAGCCCGGTGAGTCGGCATTTTTTTTATATTCGCTATTTGCCTGAAGTCGTAAATTGCGAATTCTTGGCGGGAAAATGCATCCGAATTCTGCATGCTTATCAGACGCGGTTCAACCTGCGCAGCATTGGTGTGACGTTCCCTGAGTGGGAGCAAAACAGCATCGGTAGCACAATCGCCTTTGTATCTGAAGCAGAGGGTGTATTGGTCACGCTCAGCCAGCAGAGTTTTTTTGCCCGTATGAGCGAAGAGGGGTGTTTCTACATTAGCGATGTTCAATTGGTACCAGATGGTCTAGAACATCGTGAATTTATTTATTATCGGGACAGGCGGCTCGAAAAAACAACTCCATCAGCTAAACAAAGGATGTTAAAACGTTTGCAATTAAGAGCTGCTAAGACAGGTGTTGATTATGTACCAAAGCCTGACGTGAGCGAGTGCATTGAAGTGTCTTTCGCTCATCAACTACCGTGTGGTAGCTCCAGTGGCTCAGATTTTTTTCTTTTTGTCGGACGAATGGAATGCAGCCAACCACAATCTCAGTACTTCAGCAGTTATGGATTTGGAAGCCGACCAGAGCACCAAGGGGCTGTACCTTGTCTGAGACCTTTAATTCCTAAAGAAAAATAAATCATTGATTTTGCTTTTATAAAAATAGGTGTCCCAATTTATGGTTATTTAATGAAGCTATTATGTAATAGTCTGATTTTAAATGAATATACAGAAACTTATTTTAGTTGTCCGCCGCATAGGCGGCTTAGAAAATTAGATAGATGCCATGGTCACCCACTATATTGTTGTCCGCCGCATAGGCGGCTTAGAAAATAGGCCACCCCACCATTTGCCATCGGGATCAGTTGTCCGCCGCATAGGCGGCTTAGAAACCGGAAGCATAAGTGGCAGGTTCAAATCCTGAATCCCGCCGAACAGGCGGTTACATTACTAACTGTAATTAACAGAGATAAATCAACCACAGCGGCATAGCTAAAGTGTTTTTCGCAGCTAAGGGTCTACAACAAGACTGGGCGATGAAACGCCAGCTGTTATAACCGGTGTACACGACGAAGTGGAGGGATATCCCGAAGGTTAGCTAAGAGCGAATAGCAGATCTAACTTTACTGATTTTCAGAGAAACTAAATGTCGGCTTTACCTAAATCGCAGACATTCGGATTTTTGTGGGCTATGTAGGCGCTGCACCAAAATGCCAGCCCTGCTGGCGC
>JACCDZ010386558.1_pt1 | contig 17785 bp, 17 predicted proteins | sample 7449551 | NCBI WGS metagenome assembly JACCDZ01 (sample SAMN15323452, study PRJNA562643) | freshwater metagenome | isolation source: river surface water | place: USA:Blue River Watershed | collected 2017-08-18
CGCTCAAATATTTCCAAACACAGATTCTATGGAGAATATATATAAAAAATATCAAGCTTATAAACATTGGCCAGAAATATTTTATATAAACAAAGATGGAAAAAGGGTGAAAATAAAAGATATGGATAAAAACACTATAAAGAAAATTATAATTGAAGGAAAAAAAGAAAGTGATTTTTTAGGTTGGTAAAAATATCATCTTTACACATATTGACAATAATGGATAATAGTTATACTATCTATACCTAGTCTCTTGATACAGTATAAGAGATGAGCTCAATAAAATAAAAACACATATGACAACAGCATGCGTTATAGTCCACCTGAATCAAAACGGTTTCTCTTTTACATTGGATGATAATCTACCGTTTGTAAATGATAAACCAAATTTTGGAGATATCTATATAAATTTGAATGACCTCAAAACTATCGGCTGTACCTTTAGGATTTTTAGAAGTCAAACATCAATTATTAGCCATAAAAACATCAACAACATCACTGATCGTCAGAGTGGCTTCATTAGACTCAGATTGGGTGAGGCGTTAACTGTAACAGATACTGAATCCTGTTATTATGTAAACATATACAACCTACTAACTGATGACAATGAAGGTGTTGGTTTGTATTTTGATTACACAAGCTTCATCTCGATGAGCAGATTCGCACAAATGAAAGAGTCGTCCAGGGTAAGGCAATCAAGGACAGACAAAGACAGAAATCAGAAAATCCTGGAACTTATAAATCAGGAAAAGATTACAGCCGATCAAAACAAGTCTCGACCGCGTCCATGGTTTCTCAGGTGGTTGAAATAATATCACACTATCCTTATCCATCACTTAAGATTTTCCACTCCAGGCAATCTTAAGTGTTTTTATTTTATATAAAAACAAAAAACACCGCCGAAGCGATGCTTTTTGTTAATATTATTTTAGAGCCAGTCTATCAGTGTTACCCCAACATGGTTTAGATGAGTTCCAAGGTCTTGTACCTTGAGTATCATAAAGATATTCAGCATAAGCCATGTTACCATCTATAGTGTGTATATTGTGACCCATTTTTTTTGAGTCAGATAAGTGATATCTTTCATTGATTTGAAAAATACCAACATCTTTACTATTTACGACACCTCTGATAACAGAACCATCTTTATCAAATTGTCTATTTCTAGATTCACAATAGGCAATTTTTTGCATTATTGGTTTATCGGAGAAATAAGTTTTGACTTTTGATTCTATATCATTATTCACCTTTTTAGTTGTGGATGTACTGATTATTTCTGTACTAGTAGAAATAATATTGTTTTGATCTAGATTTGTATTAATATCATTTGTATTTATAAATGCACCTGATACTAAAGCTACAAAACCTATTGTTGTTATTTGTAAAATAAGCGTTTCTTAACTTGTAATCTATATATTTGCTCACCTGCTTCTGAAAATGGTCCAAACCAGAACGATTATGTAAGACTATAACCCTGAAAACTAAGACCCTCTAGAACAAACTATATGTTGCACAATTTAAAAACCACTCTTACAGTGGTAATAACAGTATAACATACCCTGATTCAAAAATCAAGTTATAACACTTCGTTTTGACCTTGTCAAAGACCTCATTATCAAAACATAGTTATCTAGATATTGTCAACAAATCCTCATAAATACCTTGTAAAATAAGGGTTTTTCAATTCATCTTCCCCGCCCCGTTTTGATGGTCAATTTGACTTTTGAGGGGTGTATGATATAGTATTAATAACAACCTATTTCTCGTCAAAGTCCCTGGCGGGTGTTTTTTATTACATTTGCATATTTTAACACTCAGATATATAATACAAACACTGAAAGGCGGAAAGTCGGAGCGCCGCCGGCCCGTGTGGCAATGGAGGGGTCTTCCGTCCTCCCAGAGATAAATAACTCACTTTAAGTGGGTTTTTTATTTTATCTTTGTCACAGCTCTAAAAAATGCTGTTTTTATATATAACGCGTCATTTTCTACAATCATACCTAAAGCCATAACAGCCGCATTGTTTCTTGCATTACTTTCAGATATTAAATAACTATTATTAGGTTCATTATTCAAGAAGTTATATGGGTTATTTAGTAAATCATATATTCTATTAATTAATAATCTTATCTTTTCTGTATCGTATCCATCCCTCTTCCTACTCTCCACTATATGTTTTATGGTCCTATTTTTAATTCTAACCTCTATCTCATCCTCCCATACAACAAAATACCCTAAGTGATTTTCTATAAACTCACCATCTTTCATATCATAATATTCTTTTATTAATATTGATATCTGCTCCATATTATCTAAACAACAAAATTACCCAAACCACCACCCCAACCTGAACCAAAAACAATAAAATCACACTCAAAATCACACCCCTCATTTTCCATTTAAAATAAACGATTTCCCTTTTATCTGTATTGATTTTTCTTATTATTTCATGTATACTCATGCTATTATCTTTATCATAGATAATATAAAATTATTCCAAAAAATTATTAAAAAATTAATAAAGAAAATATAAAAAGATATGGCAACCAAAAAAGCCGCTGGATCAGCTAAAAACCTAACAGATTCAAATCCAAAATATCTTGGTGTTAAACTTTATGCTGGAGAGAAAGCATCTTCTGGATCAATTATAGTAAGACAAAGAGGTAGTAGAATATTACCTGGTACAAATGTATCAATGGGTAAGGACCACACTTTGTTTGCCGTAAAAGACGGAGTTGTTAACTTTGGCACAAAAAGAAAAATAAACATCGATGGTACTGTTTCTGTTAAGAAAGTGGTTCACGTAAAATAATTATTAAAAATATTTATTATTGTAACCCTTATTTGATTCAAAGATTATTATCCGAAAAATAAGAACAATAATAGATTTCAAAAAAAATAAATGACAACATTAGAAGAAAATTTTAAAAACATAGCTAATCCACCAAGTATCGGTGATGATATAGAGGGTAAAGTTATTACATTATATAAAAGTAGATTATTTGTAGACTTATCACCATACGGTACAGGTGTTATATATGGTAAAGAGTTCATAATAGCTCGTGATATCATAAGAAAAGTTAACCCTGGAGATCTTATAACAGCTAAAGTATGCGGTTTTGATACAAAAGAGGGATATATAGAATTATCTCTAAAAGAAGCAAGACAAGCTCTTATCTGGAAAGATGCAGAGCAAGCTGTGTTAGATAAAACTCATTTCGAATTGGCTATACAAGATGCAAATAAAGGAGGTCTTATGATGACATGGCAAGGAATACAAGGTTTCTTACCAGCATCTCAACTTAAATCAGAAAATTATCCAAAAGTTGAAGACGGAAATAAAGATAAAATACAAGATGAGCTTAAAAAACTTATAGGTAAAAAAATCTCAGTATCTATCATCACAGCAGACGCAAAAGAAAATAAACTTATTTTCTCAGAAAAAGACTTTGATGATAACTCAGTTAATGTATCTAAAGGCAATGCTGCTAAGATAGCTGAAATGAGTGCAAAATACTCTGTTGGTGATGATGTTGATGGTGTAATCACAGGAACAGTAGATTTTGGAATATTTATAAAAATCAATGATGAACTTGAAGGTCTAGCCCATATATCTGAACTTGATTGGGGTCTAATAGATGATCCAAGAACAATGTTCAAAGTTGGTGATCATGTAAAAGCTAGAATAATAGACTTTAAAGACGGAAAAGTTTCTCTATCTCTAAAAGCTAGAAAAGAAAATCCATGGACAGAAGCCGCAAACAAATACAAGAAAGATGACGCGGTTACAGGTGTAATAATCAAATACAACAAACATGGAGCATTGGCTTCTATAGAAGAAGGAGTATCAGGACTAATACATATATCAGAATTTGGTGATGAAAAATCAATGAAAGAAAAAATAGAAATTGGTAAATCATACTCATTTAAGATAAGTATATTTGAACCAGAGAAACAAAGAATGATATTGAAATTAGCGTAAGAAACTCATTTAAATAAAAAACTATCCTCAGTCAGGATAGTTTTTTATTTTACAAATTTCATTTATAAAGACTATTTCTTATTTATAGTTTCAACCGCCCTGTCATATTCCCTATCTATAAACAACTTAACCCCTTCCAATATCTTAGAATACAGACTATTTATCTTCTCTTTCTCCTCTGGAGAAAATTTTCCTAAAACGAAATCACTCACAAAATCTTTATGAACTTTAACCTCAGGTGATATACCAATCTTCAATCTATAATAATCTTTAATACCCATAATACTATATATAGAGTTTATACCATTATGCCCTCCACTATTGCCCCCAAAAGTCATCTTAACCTTACCAACAGGCTGATCAAGGTCATCTTGTATTACCAACAAATTTTTATTAACACTATCAGCCTTTATGTTTTTCAAAATCTTCTTTAAAGCAGGTCCGGATTCATTCATATAACAATCAAGGTCAATAAATCTGACTTTATCACTATCTACATCTTTCTCGAGCTTAAAAAGCATATCTAAGCCGATATTATGGCGTGTATTTTTGTATTTTTTGGTGGGATTTCCTAATCCTATTATATATTGCATATATATGATATAATATAGCAAAATATGAGTAAAATAGACAATATGGACACAATAAACACATCTAATAAGGCAAAAACAAAGAAAGATATGTCTTGGACAAGTTTCTTTATACTATTGGCTATTATTATGCTTTTTAGAGTCTTTGTACTTGAACCACACAGTGTTTCTGGATCATCTATGGATAATACTTTTAAAAACAAAGACTATGTTTTTGTAGATAAGTTAACTTATAGATTTAAAAGTCCTCAAAAAGGAGATGTTATAGTTTTTAACCCACCAAAGGCAGCAAATAATGAAAATAGATTTATAAAAAGAATAATAGCTATACCCGGCGACACCGTAGAGATCAAAGACGGTGTTACATATATAAACAAAGTAGCCACAAAAGAGTCTTTTGTAGAATTTACATCAACAAAAAATAGTGATTCGATTATATTGAAAGATAATGAGTATTTTGTTATGGGTGACAATAGATATGTAAGTTACGACTCTAGATATTGGGGACCTATAAAAAAAGATGAGATTCAAGGTAGAGTTTTCATAAGACTTTATCCATTTAACAAGATAGGATTATTTCCAGGAATAAAAGAATATAATAAATAAAAAAAATGAAAAAGATTATTATAACAAAAAAGAAAACAACAGTTATTTCTAAAGCCAATGCGGTTAAAAAAGCTTGCATAGACACTGTTATCCCTTCACAATTAAAAATATTTAAAATATTACAACATTTTGGATTCAAACATGCCTGCATACCAACACATACAGGTTTAGAAAAAAAACTATTATCTAAATACGAAGCAGAACATCTTATAGATACATTAGCATTTCAAAAACAAATCATAGAAAAAAGATTTGAAGGATTCTCATTCCCTGCCAATATAGCCTATACAACAAACAATGATATATTCACATATCATATAATAGGTACTAAGAAAAATATATACGATGCCATAGCAATAGAAACAGGATATTCTATATTGGAAGAAATATATGGTAAAAAATCAGAGATTGTAGTTGATGTTAACTTTATAGGAGATAAAGAATCTATACAAAAATTCTTAAAAGAATTAAACTCTTTCTTTAAAAAGAATCAAAAAAATATACCAAAAAATATTTTAAATATTTATAAAAAAAATATATATAAAGCATATAGCCAACTTGATGGACTTGAAATATATTCAGTTTCCAAAAAAGGTGAAAAAGAGCTTGTGTCTATACCTAATCCCATAGATTATTTAAGTGAAGCATCAAGAATAGAATTTAAAGATATATTGGAATATATAGAAAATCTTGAATTAAACTTTAGAATAAATCCATTTCTTTTTGATAATCCAGATATATATAGTGGATTAATATTTGAAGTTAATAATCTAAGGGACAATAAGCACAGTATCTCAATCAAAAGTGGACGTCATGATATTATTGGTAAAAAAATATTAAATAAAAAAGAAATACCTATAATAAGTATTCACGTTAGTGGTTTAAAAAACATAGATAAATTAATAAAACCAATAAACACATTGAAGCCTATAGAAGAAGTGAATGTAAAATTCTTCTATGCACAACTCGGTAATGAAGCTAGATTCAAAACATTAAAATTATTAGACATGATGAGAAATGCAAATATATTAATGCATCATGATTTATCAAAAGATAGAATCTCCGCACAATTACAACATGCAGAAAAATTAAATGTCCCTTATCTATTACTTATAGGACACAGAGAAGCTTTACAAAATTCTGTTATGGTTAGAAACATGAAAAATCTATCTCAAGAATGCGTTGAGTTACAAAACTTAATAGAGTATATAAAAAAATTATTATAAAAAATAAATGCATAATTACATAGGTACTTTAATATTAAACAATAAAGGTAAGGGTTTTCTTCGTCGTGAAAATACAAACAAAGAGGAAAAAAATATAGCTATACCACATAACTTTATAGACTCATCTCTACCTCAAGATAAGGTTGAAGTTCAAACATTCCCCCATCCAAACAAATGGGGTGAAATAGAAGGTAAAGTAACTCGTGTCATAGAAAGATATAAAACAGATTTTTCTGGAACAATAAAAGAGATACAAGACGGTAAAATAATAGTTATACCAGACAATACAAAATTGAATTGTACTTTTGAAATCAAAAAAAACAAAAGTGATGATTTTCAAATAGATCAAAAAGTTTTAGTTAAATTAGATTATAATAAAAAACCTGTAGTACAGATAAATAAAAAACAAAACCCTATGGGGTATACAGATATAGATGTTAACAGAATCTTTTATGGAGATGTTGTAAAAATATTTGGATTTAAGGGAGAAAATAATGCAGAAATGCATGCAATAGTAGAGGATTTTGGTTTTAATGTTAGTCATAACCCAGAAACCGAAACAGATGCAAAAAAAGCTGTTGAAGAGTATGGAAAAATAACAAATGAAGAATTGGCACATAGATTGGATATAAGAGGAGTTTGGACATGTACTATAGACCCTATTGATGCAAAGGATTTTGATGATGCTTTATCCTTTAGAGAATTAGAAAATGGTAATGTTGAGATAGGTATACACATAGCTGATGTATCTCATTTTGTTAGACCTGGCACAGCTTTAGATAAAGAAGCACAGGATAGAGCTTTCTCAGTATATCTAGTAGACAGAACTATACCAATGCTTCCAGAAGTTCTTTCAAATGGATTCTGTTCACTGAATCCAAATGAAGACAGATTTGCCTTTTCTACTATTTTTGAAATGGATAAAAATGGAAATATTTTAAATAAAAAAATCTCAAAATCCGTAATACATTCTGATAAAAGATTTTCATATGAAGAAGCGCAAGAAGTTTTAGATAAAGGTGATAAAAGTCTTTACCCTGAGCTTTTTGAGCTTTCAAATTATGCAAAAATATTAAATGACACAAGGAAAAAAGCTGGTGCTATTGATTTTGAAACCGATGAAATCAAATTTAAACTTGATGATAAAGGTTTTCCTATACAAGTTTATAAAAAAGATAGAATATGGACAAATCATCTTGTTGAGGAGTTCATGCTTTTAGCTAACAGAGAGACAGCATTGTACATGTTTACTCACAATGTCGAAGGAAATAAAAAACTTCCCGGAGTATATCGTGTTCATGATTTACCAGACAGTGAAAAAATCATGGAATTATCTATTTTTGTGAATGCATTAGGTCTTGATTTTCAACCTCATAAAAAGATACATCCAAAAGATATACAAAAATTATTAATACAATGTATAGGTTTACCATCAGAGACTATTATTAAGACCGCAACCTTGAGATCTATGGCCAAGGCAGTTTATCAAACAAATAACATAGGACATTTTGGTTTAGGTTTTGAATATTACACCCACTTCACTTCCCCTATACGCCGTTATCCAGATCTTTGTGTTCATCGCATATTAGATAAATTATTAAAACAAGGAAAATTATCTCCAAACTATTTATCAACATTAGACAATATCTGCAAACACTCATCAGAACAAGAGGTTAAAGCAGCTGATGCTGAAAGATTGTCTATAAAATACAAGCAGGTTGAATATCTATCAAATAAAATCGGTCAAGAATTTGAATGTTCAGTTTCCGGTATATCTGACTTTGGTATGTTTATACAAGAACCAGAATCTCTAGCAGAAGGTTTGATAAGACTCAAGGACCTTGGTTCTGATTTCTTTGAAGTTGATAAAAAAACTTATACAATAAAAGCTCAAAATTCAGGCAAAATATATACATTAGGAGATAAAATAAAGGTAAAATTACGTGGCATAGATCAAGAAATGAAGACTGTTGACTTCGAGGTTTTGGGATAGTATGGTTAAATGGTCCAAGCGGACATTGAACATTAACCCCATATCACAATGAACTCTATAATTAACCACGTATTTGATTTTGCCAAATACAACATATTATCTTTGGCTATTTGTATTTTTATACCGCTGTTCATAAGATTTAAGATAAAATCCTTACTGTTATTTAAAAAAATAAACAAAACACCATTAGTAGATAGGTTGGAAGTCGACTATGACAGACTTTTAAGTCAATATACAAGCTTGCCAGGTACAATCAGTATCTTCTTATTATCCTGTTCCTTGTCGACTATTATTTTTTTAATAAGCACAACATTTGTTGAGTATCCCATGTTCGGGATTATCTATAAAAAAGAAAATAATCAGTGGGTTAAAGCCAAGGGTAGAGTTTTTCACTCCTTCCTAAAAGGAGATGAAGAAACTTACACATTGTACTCCGAAAAATATGACCATATACAAGGTCAATATGTCTTTGAAGAGCAAGGCATCATCTTGGAGTATTACATCAATGAGGAGTCAATACCTATCGTATTGAGTAAATTGGAAATAAGAAACAAAAATTTAAAAAAAGATGTTGAATATTTTATGTATAAGAAATCGAAAAAATTCTTCATCACCCATGAATTAAAAGAGTTACTTGATGACTCACATAGACTTGAGTTATTTAAACAGTATTTTGCACCTTATGGGATAACAATCATATCGACAGAATTTCCATAAGCATCATACCCCCCCCATCAATACCCCACGGAGCCTAACAGCTTCTGGGGTTATTTTTTATTAAAACGAAACAAAAAAAGAGTTACTATACTAAATCTAAAAAATAAAATAGCTAAACTTTTTCGTTTAGCCTATTTTATTTATATTGTTTTATTTTTAGCAAATTATTTTTATGAAATGAGTTTCTTCGCAGGGTCATAGACCCGAGGACTGAAACGGAATGGAATAAAAATAATTTATTTTGCATTAACACTCGCCTCTTCAAAACCTATAGAAAGTAGTTGTGAATATCCTGTTCCTGCCATAGTTACACCATACAACACTCCAGCCCTACTCATTGTCTCTCTGTTATGTGTTACAAGTATAAGTTCTGAGTGTTTGGATAATAACTCTATCATATCACCATATCTTCTACTATTTGCCTCATCAAGAGCTGCATCAGTTTCATCTAAGATGATAAATGGCGGTGGATTTACCTGACTCATAGCGAACAATAAGGCTATAGAAGTGAGAGCCCTTTCCCCACCTGAAAGCATGGACAATCCTTTAAGTTTTTTATGAGGTAATGATACAAACACGTCTATACCTATTTCTTTTACATCATCTTCATCATCCAATATATCTTCTATATCATCATCTTCTATATCATCATTTTTCCTCTTTCTCTTTTTCTCCTCTGTTATCACGAGCTTGGCCTCACCACCCCCAAACATTTGTTTAAAGAAAGATGAAAATTGGGTATTAATCTTTTGTAAACCATCATCAAATAAAGTGTTTATCTGATTGATAATCTCTACTATCAGCTGTTCAAGATCTTTCATTGATTTATCAAGATCCTCCATTTCTTTCAATAAGAATTCATCTCTTTCATTTATGTCATTATACTCTTTGAGTACTGACTCATCCCCTGCGCCACCCAACTCTTCAAGTCTTATTTTATATTTTTCAACTTTATATTTTCTATCATGTTGTAACTGTTTATCTAATTCGCCTACAACTATATGATCATATCTGATAGCTTCTAATCCTATAAGTGCCGTAGCCTCAATCATATCTCTTTCATATTCTTGATTTCTTTCATTGTATGAAATCTCTTTTTGTTTTAAGTTGTCAAGAGTTGACTGTAATTCATGCTGTCTTGACATGATCTTAATCAAATCCTTTTCAGCTTCAACATTTTCATTTTTATGAGACTCTATTTTATTTTTAGTTTCATTATATTTTGCAAGTATATCACCTTCTTCATTTGTTAAGGATTGTTGTTTATCCTCTATCTCTTTTATCTGTAATTTTATTTTATTTATTTCATTTTCTTCATGAGTAAAATCCAAAACTTCATCATTATTATCTTGTTTTTTAACATAAGCCTCACATTCATTTAAAAGATCTGCTGAAGCCTGTTTGATCTCATCATCTTTATATACACCTGATCCTATATCAGATAATACAGTTTTTATTTTTCCTATAAGAGATTTTATTTCAAAGAAAGAAACTTTTATATCAGTTTTATCTTTATTTTCCAACTCTTTTTTGCGTCTTTCTATATTTCTATTTATATAATCTATTTCACCTTCAAAACGTCCTAAACTTCTAGATGCATTTTCCTTTTCACTTCTTATATTTTTTAGTTTATTTTCAAGAGACAATAACTCATCAGTAAACTCAGTGGCTGTCTTGTTTTGATCAAGTATCTCTCTTACCTCCTTTAATCTTTCATCAAGTGTTAATAATTCTTTTTCTGGATCTATACGACCATCTTTTATCTCTTTTATCTCTTTATCAAGAAATGTTTTTTCATATGCAAAATATTCTTGATACAAACCTTTTAATTCACCTCTAATCTCTTTCGCTTTTTCTATTTTCTCAATCTGCTTCTTTAAAAACCTTATATGAGGAGCAAGTTCACGTCTTAAAGACTCAACCTCTTTCATATGCTCTTTAGTTTTTACAAGCCTTTTCTCCGATTCTTCTTTTCTATATTGATAAAGTTTAAGACCTAGAGCATCCTCTATCATCTCTTTTCTATCTTTATTTGAAGATGATAATAGTCTATCCGCCTCGCCCTGGGAAATGATATGATGACCCGATGAACCAATATTAGCTTCGGCTAAAAGCTCTATGATGTCACGAAGTCTAACTGAATTACTATTTATAAGATACTCATTACTACCATCACGATTAACAGCTCTTTCTATAGTTACCTCATCAAAAGGATGAGTATTAAAAAGCCTATTGAATTCACCATCCTTCTCTATAAGACTATTATCAAAAACTATTTTCACTGAGGCACGATTTGATTTTGACATATCACGACCACCATTAAAAATCATATCTTCACCTTTTTTACCACGCATTGATTTAAGTGACTGTTCACCTAAAACAAAACGAAAAGCTTCTACTACGTTAGACTTACCTGAACCGTTTGGTCCAACTATACCAGTTATAGCGGTATTAAAAACAAGATCCGCCTTCTTGGCAAATGATTTAAAGCCTACAATATGTAATGATTTTAGACGCATATTGAGTATATTATAACATAAAATTTATTTACTTCACTCCGTTTCAGTCCTCGGGCTTACAGCCCTGCGAAGAAACTCATTCCATAAATAAATTTTAGCAAAGTAATTTTACTCTCCAACTTGCAAATCCAACATTTTCTTATATTGACCTTCCTTTTCTTTCAAATCATGATGATCACCTTCTTCTATAATCTTTCCATTTTCTATAACATATATTTTATCTGCCTTCCTGACGGTTTGAAGTCTATGCGCGATGATAATCACAGTCTTATTTTCAAAAAGTTTATCAAGAGCTCTTGTAATAGCATCTTCAGAAAATGAATCCAATGCCGATGTTGGCTCATCGAGTATAACTATCTCGGGATTTTTCAACATAAGTTTTGCTATAGCCAGTCTTTGTCTTTCACCGCCAGAAAGCCTTATGCCCTTTTCACCTATTTCAGTATTGAGATCTTTGACAAAATCACATTCAGCGAGTTTTAAGACTTCTAAAAGTTTTTGATCAGATACAGTCTCCTTATCCACGATAGAATAAAGTAAATTATCCCTAATTGTTCCATCAAAGACCATAGGCTCTTGGGTAAGATAACCTACATGTTTATAAAAAGTTCTCAAAGATATATTTGATAAATCCTGATCATCTATCAAAACCTGACCAGACGTCGGCCTCATAAAGCCACTAATTAATTTAGCTATAGTTGTTTTTCCTGAACCAGACCTACCTATTAAAGCAATTTTCTGTCTAGCCTCTATTTTCATATTAAAATCCTTTAATATTTCTTTATCTTCATATGACAAACACACATCTCTCAATTCAACTTCACCTTTGCCGTTTATTAGTTTATCACCCTCATTATAACCAGATAAATCAGGAGTTTTATCTAAAAATTCCCAGAAAGTTTTTATTTTGGGATAACATTCAAAAACCTTTCTTATAATCCAAACCATAGGATACATTGTTCCAGAAAATCTAGAACAGAAATATATGAAAGATATCAGAAAAGCTATATTTATTGGGTTTAAAGGGAAATTTAAAGCAAAGAAAAGCACACCAATCACTGGTAACAAAATCAAAGTTCCACCTATAGACAATTCGGCCAAGAAACCATATTTTGCAGAATTTGCATCTATAGACATTTGCCTTTTTAATAAAGTGCTTATGTTATTAACTTCATTCATTTCTTGGTTGGCAAATATAATCTCTTGTCTAGACATTATTACCCTAACATAATCTTTGTTTATTTGATTATTTATATCATTCACCTTTTCATCAGACTTCAAAACTATTTTCTTTAAATAATAAAAAGATAATCCTGATAAAAATATAATAAATAGAAAGTATGGAACATATTTAAGACTGAAATTGGATATAATATATACACCAGTAAGTAAACCAAATATTGTTCTGGGGGCGTAACTTATTATTTCGTGATTTAATTTGACCCAATCATCTAAACCATTTTTAACAATAGATTGTATCTTACCTGTTCCAACTTTTTCTATAGATACATTATCTTTAAGTAATACCTGTCTTAAATATTTCCTTTCTACATATATACTCATGGCATAAAGAGATTTAAATTGCCATTTATACATAAAAAGATTAATAATCCAAAGTAAAACATACAAAAATATTAATAATATTGAAAAATATTTTATACGATCATAATCTTGATTATTCAGGTATTTTATCAGTACAGGTATTGATATTATAGGAATAAGATCCCACCACAAATAATCAAAAGTACCTTCTATCATAAGCTTAATAGAAGAAACCTTTGTTTTTATTGCGGGTTCAAAAACCCTTTTGATAAGTCTGTATAACTTAAACATTATTTTATAATAACATTTTTATTAATTTGACAAAATATTTACGCTTGATATCATATAAGCACAGTGCTATTAAGTTAGCTCCGAGAAAACCCTCTTATTCAGAGGGTTTTCGATTTTATATACTATTTAAAAAATAAATTTACTATGATATCCTGTATCTCTTTAAAATATTTTCTATTAAATGGATATAATTTTCTTTCAAATCTCTTAATACTCAAACATCTTATATGGGCCAATATTACAGAGACATTGCTATTATTGATATCTATAAAATTATAATAATAATCTAAATCCTTTTGCTTTGTCGATAATGGTACAATTATAAATATACTATTATTTATTTTCTTTAAGACTAAAACTGGCCTGAGTAGTCCCTCACCCTCTCCATCTTGTTCTTGTCCTACATTCTTATCTAAAACACACATCCATACTTCTCCATTGTTGGGAAAATAAATGTTATCAAACTGTCTGTCATTTAAATCTTTTTTTATACTATTCCATTTGTCATATATATGTGTATTTTCCATTAAAATATATTATCGAACCACTCCTAAAATTCTCATAAAGAAAAAGTAAAGAAGTTTTTAATCATGTATATATTTTTTTACTTCCCTAAATCCAATACATTATCAATACCAATATTTTCAACAAATTCTTGCATATGAGAAACCACTATCATAGCACCCTCAAATTTCTTTAATGATTCTGCGATTATGGGAAGATGACGGAAGTTTATGTGATTTGTTGGCTCATCAAGTATAAGAAGTCCTGGCTTAAGAGCTACAAGTCTAGCAAAAGCAACCAAACCTTTTTGTCCTTCCGATAATTTTCCTATCTGTGTATATACAGTATCACCTGTTATTAAAAATTGTGCCAAAGTTTTTCTGATAAAATTTTCATCTCTATCTTTGTCATGTAAACAATCTTCTATAATCTTATACGGTGTTTTTTCAAAATCCAAGTTTGAAAAATCTTGTCTATAATAACCTATAACAACTCCATCTTTTACCGCCTCACCTTTTGCATGACCTCCAGCTAAACTTTCAAGTAATGTTGTTTTACCTATACCGTTTGGTCCTTTTAGTAATAGATGCTCACCTTTACGAAGTTCTATATGAACTTTTTTAGTCTTCAATGATCCATCATCTTTATGGGTATCTATTATGTCCACTGATGAAAGTGATATCAATATACCAGATAAATCATCTTGATGCGGTATAACAAATGGTCTAATGGTTTTATCTTCTTTTCTAACATCAACCATATTTTCTTCAGCCTCTTCTGCATCTTCACGAAGTCTTTTGGCAACAAGTCTCATACCACCACCTTTATTAGCAAAAAAGTTTGCTTTATCTTGATTCTCCTGAATCTTCTTTTCGGCTTGTGCATTGGCCCTTCTTTCTTTTTCTACACGAGCAGCTATGTCACGAACCACATTGTGATATGTTCCTACATATTGTTCTATTTTACCTGTATGTATATCAAGATAAATAACTCCTTCTGTAAAACTATTTAAGAAATCAGCATCATGGGAAATAACTATAACTGTTTTATCATATTCTTTTAAGAATTTTGTTAAATGATCTATACCTGCCTTATCGAGATTGTTTGTTGGCTCATCTAAAAGTATAAGATCAGCCTTTTGTATCAAAGCCGAGGCGAGCAAAAGTCTGGCTTGTTGTCCACCAGAAAAATCTTTTATCTGTTTTTCTTTATCAGCTTTTAAATGAACTATATTTAACACCTCATCAATACGTGGATCTATATCATAGATTTTCTCCTTAAAACATTTTTGAAAAAATTCTCTAACTGTTAATTCAAGATCTGTGCGTGGTATCACTTGTCTACTTATAGCAATAGATAAATCTTTCTTAATATTTATATCTCCTTCGTCAGATTCGAGCTCTCCTGTTATAAGCTTAAAAATAGTACTTTTACCAGCACCATTTTGACCCATAAGAGTTATCTTAGCATTTTTACGTATATTAAAAGATACCTCTTTAAGTATAGGTTTATTTTTTACATGAGAATATGTTACCTCATCAAAACTTACTATTGACTCTCCCCAATTATTAGACATGATTTCAATAGTATACATTATTTTTAAGCTTTTGTCATTATATATATTAAAAATGGCATGCCTTTATAAGGACACGCCTGGAAAAATTTCCCTTGATAATCATCACGGTGTAATCATCTTAAATCTCATAACCGTCATATGATGTAAAAATTCACGTCCAATACAATCAATCAGCTCCGTGAAGCTATTATTTTGTTTTGCAAATGATTCCAATCTTGACTCAGTCTCTCCTTCCAAAAGCCAAGCTGACAAAGTGTTGATCAGATTATCACATAGACCAAGTTTTTTGGCCACATTAACTATTCTTCGAATTTCGGGAGTTTTCATACATATTTATATAATCACAATACGAACAACTGGTCAATGGTTTATTTTAAAATATAAATATATCATATACATATGATATATTTACCACTTTCAAAAAGTAGTTGGCCTGAGGGACGTATAGGAAAAGAAAAATATCAAGATTATTTTAAAATAGTAAAATCATCAATAGATGAATTGAATAAAAAAGGATTGGGTAAGATTTTATTATTAAGTGATTTTAAATCGAAAAAAGCATCTATATCTGAATTAGATTGTATGATTAATATTTGCAAAAAACAAAATATAAATAATGATAATTTAATAATTGAAGAATATGGATATGACACTTTATCACAATTAAAATTTGCCTTTAATCTTTGTAAACAAAGAAATGAAAGTTTATTGATAGTATCAAGCATAACTCATTATCCAAGAGTTTTTTGGATATCTTGGAGACTGAATAAAAAATATAAAATAGATGTGAAAAATAAAATCGGATTAGGTATTCCAAGATTGCATGATGTTTTGTTTGATATACCCCTAATGTTTATATACCCTATAATAGATATATTAGGCTTTTCAGAGAATTTTAGTTTAACTATAAAAAGAAGAAGAAATAGTGGTATTTTATAATATTGCATTAAGACGTTTTTTTTGATAATATTTGCCTATGGAGTTTAGATGTTGATAAATAAGCATCCATACACCATAAATATTCCTCTGTAGCTCAGCGGTAGAGCAGTCGCCTGTTAAGCGATTGGTCGTAGGTTCGATCCCTACCGGGGGAGCAAGTGAAAATAACCCTGATTTTATGGGTTATTTTTTGTCTATTAAAACTAATATTAATCAACAAATTGTATTTCAAATGGATACATACCCATACCACATGATCCATTTAGTTTTCCAGATTTTTGTATACCTATATCTATATCAGTAGAACCATTTTGGGGTAACATCTTAAATATATTCATACTAGGAATTCTTACAGATGAAGAACAATCAAAAGTATTTGATGTATTAAATCTGATTACGGTAGGCATATTTGCTTTAGCTACACTTTTTCTAGGTTGATACCCTCCTCTAGCATTTATCTGTACTATTTGTTTACCATCAATTATAGATACATTATTTACACTATTAGATAAATTATTATCATTTGCATTAGACGAAGATGATCCAGAAAATATTATTGCTAATGTAACTAGCACAACAGCTATTGATATTGAGACTATTATTTCTTTCATATTTTTATGTTTTTTAAAAATTAAATATTGGTGGTATTAAACCTATTATAACTAAACTATTGATGATATTAAACAATGCAAATAAGATAACTATTAATCCCGCTGTCTTAAAGAACACACCTGATTTAGAACTATTTTTTATACTGAATGAACTGAAACTTATTAAGGCTAATACAGGTAAAGTACCTAAAGCAAATGATAACATAGTTAATGCCCCACTCATAAAATTACCAGTCGATAATGTATAAAGTTGCATTGATTGAGTAAAACCACAAGGTAAAAAGAAAGTTAATATCCCAACAAATAGTGGCGTTAAGGTATGATTAAATTTAGCTACCCCATGCGCTTGTTTACCAATAAATTTAGGCATTGATATTTGCATCTTTTTAGTAAAATGAAATATATCCAATAGGTTGATTCCCAATATCAACATAACAAAACCGATAACTAAGCCCAATATAAATGTCATTATAGTATTCAAGGTAAAAGCTGACCCTATAGCTCCTATGATCCCACCCAATACAAAGAAAGATACTATTCTACCCACATGAAATAATATTTGTGGCTTTATTTTATCACCTTCTTTTGCAAATGTGGCTGACATAGATAACAATAATCCACCAACTACTGCCATACATGTAGATAATGAAGCTATTATACCTATAATGAAAGCTGTGCTGTAACTAGTA
>JACCDZ012043069.1_pt1 | contig 17763 bp, 17 predicted proteins | sample 7449551 | NCBI WGS metagenome assembly JACCDZ01 (sample SAMN15323452, study PRJNA562643) | freshwater metagenome | isolation source: river surface water | place: USA:Blue River Watershed | collected 2017-08-18
TTAGATATTGTTCAAGATACTGAAATTCAGTATCTTGATGTCGCCAAACAAAACAATATCTATGTCAAATATAGTAAAAAATTATTTAAGAGTTTTAGAAGTTATAAGTTCTTTGAATTGTGAGTTAATTTATAAATCAGGAGTTGGAAGAAAGCAAAAAATGTCTGATTTAGAGGTTGTTGCTTTGAGTCTAACAGCTGAATTCATGTCAATTGACAGTGAAAATTCATTGTTTAAGCAGCTAAATCAAGCTGAAATTCCAAATTTAATTGAGCGAAGTCAGTTCAATAAAAGAAGAAGAAAATTGTTTTTATTTTCAGAAGAAATTAGAACCAAATTAGCTAAAGAATTTTTGGAATTCGAAGATTATTTTATTGTTGATAGCATGCCGCTTGAAATATGTAAATTTTCTCGTCATAGTAGAATAAAAATCTGTAAAGAAGAATTTGAAAGCGCTCCGTCAAAAGGATTTTGTGCCTCACAAAACAACTGGTATATTGGATACAAGCTTCATGGAGTTTGTTCTGTATCTGGTATTTTTCACTCATTGGATATCACAAAAGCAGAAGTTCACGATGTACATTTCTTGAAAAACATAAAGCAACAAATGTCTGATTGTGTGCTTCTTGGAGACAGAGGTTATTTATCTGAAAGTATTCAGCTAGATTTATTTCAAACAGTTAAAGTTAGGTTAGAAACACCAAAAAGATCAAACCAAAAAGACTATAAACAACAACCTTATATATTTAGAAAATCAAGAAAAAGAATTGAAACTTTATTTTCTCAATTATGCGATCAATTCATGATTAGAAGAAATTATGCCAAATCTTTTGAAGGTTTTAAAACTAGAATTTTAGCAAAAATAACCTCTCTAACATTAGTGCAATATATCAATAAATTTATCTTTGATAGACCAATAAATAAAATCAAAAATCAATTAATTTAATTTCACCCAACGGGTAATTTTTTTAACAAAACTGTTGAAAACTATATGTAAAAGTATCTTTGTTTAGATAACAATTTCAAATAATTTTGCTGAAATAATAATTGTAACACTATGAAAAACAGTGAAAAACAAAACAAGGCGAATAACAAAGATGCAATGCAATTTGATCTGATTTCAGCGAGAATCCAAGAACTGACTAAAAATTTAGCAACGAGTGTACAAGGGATAATTAATGAAGAAAAGAAAAAAGTAAAAATAAAAGCAGGCACTATTTATGCAGGTCAGTTCACTGCTGAAATTAATGAAATTCAAAATACCTACAAAAATTATATAAAAAAAGCACCATTAAATTTAGAATCATACCTAAGTTCTTTAAATACAAGAGCACAAGATTTGAATGACATGCTCTTTAAAATAAAGACCTATCCAATCAAAAGTATTACCAATCAACTAAAAAAAGAAGCAGATGCACAAGGAATAGAGAACACTAAAATCAAAACATTTATAAAGGAGTTGAGTAATTCTATTGTCAATCTCGTTTTAGAGTATACAATTGAATTTGAAGAATATGTAATAGATCAACTCTGTGAAAAGGAAATGAATAGGATAGGAATGGATTTTTTTACAGATAATATTGCCCTTAAACTTATTAATAATCAAAAACACGAAAGATACACAACATTACTGTACAAAGGAATCAAAGCATTTTATTATGATTTCAAAGCATTTGTCAATACAGATTCACCGTATTTCCAATTAATAGAAACCTTCTTCAAAAAACTAATTCTAAAAATAGAAAAATTGGTATGCGAATCGAGTTCCAAAACCAACTCAGTTGAAAATCAACATTTAAAAAAAGATACAGCCAACTTCCCAACGCACATATTTAAAGATTATGATGCTTATGACTTATTTCAAAAACTAGCATCAAAGGCCACAAACCAAGAAGAAATAGGTTTTTATTTTCGTCAAATGAGCGAAAAAGAAACCCCCAAATTAATTGTGGCTAAAGAAACAGCATTCAGAACTTGGTTCAATGAAGAATCAGGAAATAAAATCGAACTTAAGAATCCAATTAAAACATGGGATAGAATTAAAGGACAACCACAAAAATATCTTTTTTATGATTTAATGAAAGAAAAGAATAGCGTAAAAACTACAATTGAGTAGCGTATTCGCTGTAAAAAGGTATCGTAAATTCATATAAGCCATAAATAATTTTGCTTCAAATAAAAGTAAAGAAAATGAGACAAGTAATAACAGCCAAAGACATCCAAATTTATTTTGGAAAGAAAGAAAGCATGAGCTTTAAAATGATGAGTCAAATAAAAAAAGATTTGGGGAAACAAAAACATCAGCCCGTATCTATTCAAGATTTTTGTGAATATTATAAGGTAGATAAAGAAGGTATTGTTGAAATTATTAAAAACAATGAAAATGAAAAACAAAACGTTGCATCAAAAAATAATATTGAAAAAAAGGATACAGCCACTGTAAAGGAAGAAGTAAAATCTAAATTCAATCAAATTAAACCCTATACTTTTTCAAAACCAACATATTAAAAAAATAAAAATATCTTTTAAGTTAAATGGTGAAAGTTGTTTGTCAAGTAGAGCAATTACTTGTTCAGTATTTTTGGAATCGAGACTTTTTACGTCAGCTGTCATGCTGCCAAGCATCTCATTTAATTTTAGTTCTTGCTCTTGAACTTGTTCTTGTTTCGGAATACAGATTTAATAAATTTTAGAAATTTTAGAAATTTAAATGTTTAGAAATCTTTAAAATCTTTTGACTCGATTGTCATCCTGATCGAAGTCGAAGGCTGATGGAATGTTATTTTGATGTTACACTTTTTTTGGAACACTGATGGAACGGATAAAACCAATAATCACGATTTCAACTTTATTAATAAAAGTGATACAACTTCAACAGACAACTGCGACCGATCACTGCGACTGAAAACTTTTTTACCCACCCCACCCAGTTTGTCATGCTGCCAAGCATCTCTTGAATAAGTAATATTTCAATTGAACACATATAACACAGATGATCACGGGTTTTACTTTACATAGGAAATGGATTTCAATCACAACTGACCACTGCTACTGATCACTGCGACTGAAAACTTTTTTAAACCTCTCCGCCCAGTTTGTCATGCTGCCAAGCATCTCTTGAACATGTGGAAGTTGATTAGAACGCTGATGAAACGGATAAAAACGATAATAACGGTTTCTACTTTACTATAAAAGTGTTAAACTTCAACAGACAGCTGCGACTGACAACTGCGACAGATGACTTCTTTTAAACATCCCCACCCAGTTTGTCATGCTGCCAAGCATCTCTTTAACAAGTGAAGTTTTTTTAGAACCCAGATAAATCGGTCAAAACTGATGGTTGCTTTTTTTTGGTATCGACACCGTCAAACTGACCACTAACCAACGAAGCCACCGTTAAAACTGAAACTAATTACGGAAAACTGACCAAAAAAGCACTAATGCAGTGCAAAATTAACAAAAAAACGCACTACTATAGTGCGTTTTTTTGTTAATTTTGCATAAAAATAAGAAGAATGGATGCATTATTTGAATATTCAAATCGTTTAATTGCTGGAGTAAGTACCTCGTTTACAAGGTATTTATATGATCAAATTAACTGGAAAAACAGACTAATTGGGATTGTAGGACCACGCGGTGTTGGAAAAACCACCTTAGTTTTGCAATACATCAAAAATCACTTAGATCCTCGTCATACTTTATATGTTACAGCGGATGATTTTTATTTTGCTAAGCATCGTCTAACTGAGGTAGCTTCCAATTTTGTCAAATTTGGAGGAACACATTTCATTATTGATGAGATACACAAGTATCCTGATTGGTCAAACGAATTGAAGCTAATTTATGATTATCATACTAATTTGCAGTTGATATTTACAGGCTCTTCCGTATTAGATATTAAAAAAGGAAGTGCTGATTTAAGTAGGAGAGCCGTACTTTACCCCATGCAAGGTTTGTCTTTTCGAGAATATTTATTGCTATTTCATAAAATAGAAGTGCCAAAGCTTACGCTAGAAGAAATTGTAACACGTCCGTCAAGCGTGATTTCAGTATCGCATCCCTTGCTTTTATTTGCAGATTATCTTAAAACTGGATATTATCCTTTTGCTTTAGAGCCTGATTTTGATATAAAGTTATTTCAGGTGATCAACCAAACATTGGAGAGTGATATTCCTGTATATGCCGATATGAATGTATCGACAGGAAGAAAGTTGAAACAGCTTATGGCTATTGTTGCCGAAAGTGTTCCTTTTAAGCCTAATATGAGTAAAATAGCGGAGATATTGTCAATTAGCCGAAACAATATATCGGATTATCTATTGTATATGGAAGAAGCGGGAATGCTTTTGCAATTGCGAGATGAAACTCATGGGATTAGAGGATTAGGGAAAGTAAATAAAGTATATTTAGATAATACCAATTTGGTCTATAATTTAGCTTATGAAAACCCAAATAAAGGAAACATTAGAGAGACATTTTTCTTGAATCAATTACGAGTTCATCATCAGGTTGTTGCTTCGAAAAATGCTGATTTTAAAATTGGAACTATGGATTTTGAAATAGGTGGTAAAAACAAAAGCTTAAAACAAATAAAGACAGTTGGAAATGGCTATGTTGTTAAGGATGATATTGAAAGTGGCTTTTTAAATACAATCCCTTTATGGTATTTTGGTTTGATGTATTGATTTTTTGCCTTTGAGTACCTCAGGTAACGGTTTCAGTAGTTCTAATGGAAATAATAGGATAATGAATTGTCTAAACGGTGGCTGAGGCTCTCGAAGCCACCGTTAAAACGGAACTAATTACGGAACACTAACTAACGAAGCCACCGTTGTTTGAGTTTTATTTTGTTTGGAACACGGATTAAAATAATTGAAGAAATCTTAAAAATAGTAGCATAACATCCCCCTGCCCCCTTCAAAGGGGGAATTTTATTCTAAGAGGTTTTGTGCTATATAAATGCATATTTTACTAATTGTAGCATATTTTCTTATTGAAAAAAGTAAAAGTAAAAAGTCAATAGAAGGATTGTCCCCTTGAGAGCCTGTTCCGTCAAACGGAAGTTCCGACACTTCGGAATGTAGGGGTGTAACATAATGAAAATGAAATACATAAAACAAATATTTCTTAGTAAATTATCCCTTGAGGCTTGTTCCGCCATGGAGAAGGACTTTAGAGGTATAAAGAACTTCAACTGAAAACTAAAAGAACAATAATTCAATAGTAGAATTGTCCCCTTGAGTGTTCCGAACCTTCGGAATTCAGGGGTGTAGCATAATTCAACTGAAATACATAAAAATAAACACATAAATTAGTGTACTTAGTGCCTTCCTTGTGCACCTAGTGGTTAAACACCAAATTCAACTGAAAACCATACAAATCAAATCACCTTAGAAGGATTGTCCCCTTTAGGTCCCGATAGCTATCTGGAACAGGGGTATAAAAAAACTCAACTGAAAACTAAAAGAACAATAATTCAATAGTAGAATTGTCCCCTTGAGGGGACTTTAGGGGTGTAGCATAATTCAACTGAAATACATAAAAATAAACACATAAATTAGTGTGCTTAGTGCCTTCCTTGTGCCCCTAGTGGTTAATCACCAAATCCAACTGAAATACATAAAAATTAACACATAAATTAGTGCCCTTAGTGCCTTCCTTGTGCACCTAGTGGTTAAACACCAAATTCAACTGAAAATTTAAAAATTAAATTAAAATTGTTAGGATTGTCCTCTTGAGGGTTCCGACACTTCGGAATTAAGGGGGTGTATAATGTTAATTTAAAACAATAAAAATAAATACATAAATTAGTGCTCTTAGTGCCTTCTTTGTGTACCTAGTGGTTAAACATCAAATTCAACTGAAAATGCAAATATCTAATTTTTTACTAGGATTCTCTCTTTTATAAATTGTTCCGACACTTGGTTGATACTGACAACTAATTAATAAATACTAGTAAAGCACAACCTAAGGTCGTTTTTAAATACTTAAAATAAACACCTCGCTTTTTCCTTACTTTTTAGTACTTTTGATTTCAAATCAATGCTATGTTGTTCAAACAGGTTCGTATAGGGAAAAATGGAGTTCCCTTTGTTCTATATAAATTTAGAAGTATCCCTAAAAAAGGAGTTAAACCAACACTCTTTGGGCGTTTTCTGAGACGTACTAAACTTGATGAACTGCCACAGCTCTATAATTTGATTAAAGGGGATATGGTGTTAATTGGGCCAAGACCCGATGTGCCGGGATATGCTGATCAATTGAAAGGTGCTGATCGTATAATTTTGCAAGTGAAGCCAGGGATTACAGGTTTAGCTTCTCTTAAATACAGAAATGAAGAACAATTGTTAGCGAAACAAGAGAATTCTTTAGTGTATAATGATACCGTTATTTGGCCTGATAAAGTGCGTATAAATATATGGTATATCTATAATCGTACTTTAAAATTGGATCTGATCATTCTTGTTTGTACTTTATTTAATATTCCTTTAGATATAGAGTCTTTAATACGAAAAACAGAGAACAGAAAGAAAAAGTGATCCGTTTTTTAGAATAGAAATTTCTGCTAATTAGTGTAATTCGTGTTAGAATTTCAGTTCTCCGATCACCTAACTTTTAATTTTAAAATTGTACAGCTATTTTTTGTTTAAGTGCCACTATATGATGATAAATTCAATTAGAATATACTATATTTGCAAAAATAATAACCTACGATGAACTCAGATAAAATATGGTTGTCTTCTCCCCACATGGGTGGAGGGGAACAAAAATACGTACAGGAAGCTTTTGATACCAATTGGATTGCTCCTCTAGGTCCCAATGTGTCTGGATTTGAACAAGATTTAGAAAAATACTTAGGAGGAAATCATCATGTAGCGGCATTAAGTTCTGGAACTGCAGCTCTTCACCTTGCCTTAATAGTATTAGGCGTTCAAGTTGGAGATGAAGTGATTTGTCAGAGTATGACGTTCTCTGCCTCGGCCAACCCAATAGTTTATTTAGGGGCAACTCCAATTTTTGTAGATAGTGAGGCATTTACTTGGAACCTTTGTCCAATAGCTTTAGAAGCAGCTATTGTAGATAGAATTAGTTTAGGTAAAAAACCTAAGGCTATAATTGCGGTGCATTTGTATGGTGTGCCTTTTAATGTTGCTGAAATTAGAAAAATAGCTAAAATATATCAAATTCCAATTATAGAAGATAGTGCAGAAGCACTCGGGAGTTCTTATAACAATCAAAAATGTGGCACTCTAGGTGATATTGGTATTTTGTCATTTAATGGGAATAAAATAATTACTACTTCGGGTGGTGGTGCATTGGTTACCAAAGATCCTAAAATTAAAGAGAAAGTAGTTTTTCTAGCCACTCAAGCTCGTGATAATGCCCCTCATTATCAACATTCGGAAATCGGATATAATTATCGGATGAGTAATGTTTGTGCAGGAATTGGAAGAGGACAAATGGAAGTCTTAGAGGATCATGTTCATGCCCGTCGTGCGATGAATGCTTTTTATCTGGATATTTTTAAAAATATAGAAGGAGTTACTGTTTTTCAAGCCGCATCTGAATCGTATGCCAATTATTGGTTGTCTACTATTATTGTTGATGAAAGTAAAACAAATGGTATTTCAAGAGAACAACTTCGTTTATTTTTTGAAACTTATAACATAGAAACTAGACCTTTATGGAAACCGATGCACCTTCAGCCTATTTTTTCTAAATATCCTTATTATGGAGGAGCTGTTGCTGCTACCCTTTTTGAAAAAGGATTATGTTTGCCTTCAGGTTCTAATTTAACTGATAATGAACGAAATAAGATAAAAAAAGTAATTGCAGATTTGTTTCGATGTTAAATTACCTCAGATTTTATTTTCTTGTTTTTGTAATATTAAGGTTTTACTTTTTTAAATTCCAAAAAGAATCGATACCTTTGTAAACTTAATTATTTTTTGATGAAAAAAGTTGTTTTACTTGCGTTGATGGCATTTTTTTTGGCATTGACTTCTTGTGTTTCTAAAAAAGAAATATTGTATTTGAATGATTTAAAAGCTAGTGATAAATCTGCTTTTCAGTGGTCCGAGGTGATTATTCAACCCAATGATATTTTAAGTGTGAAAATTACTTCTGATGAAACTGAATTAGCATTGCCTTTTAATATGAATCAAGTTATAGGACAACAACAAAATGTTAATGGTGCTCAATTATTATTGCAAGGTTATTTGGTCTCTAATGAAGGAGCAATTAACATACCAGTTTTAGGTGTAGTTGATGTTAAAGGATTGACTTACACACAAGTTGAAGAGAAAATTCAAAATGAATTGAAGGATAAGCAATTGTTGAAAAACCCAGTCGTTGTTTGTCGCATTGTCAATGCCAAAGTTACCGTTTTAGGAGAAGTAAGAAGTCCAGGAACTTATACATTTTATGAAAATAATTTGACGATATTACAAGCTTTAGGTTTGGCGGGTGATTTGAATATCACAGGTGTACGTAAAAATATTAAAGTAATTCGTATGGAAAATAACCAACAATTAGTAGGAGAGATTGATTTAACTCAAAAAGATTGGATGAATTCTCCATTTTATTTTATTAAACCAAATGATGTTGTTGTGGTGGATCCGAATACTGCCAAAGTAAAATCAGCTGGTATTATAGGTAATGCGGGTACCTTATTAGGAACTATTTCCGTAATTTTATCCTCCTTTTTAATTATTAGAAGTCTTTAATTTGCTTCATATGAATACTACTTACACCACAACTGAACATAAACAGTCATCATTTGATTTAAAACAAGAATTTTTTAAGTATTTACCTTTTTGGTACTATTTTGTAATTGGGTTAATAATCTCAATGGTTAGTATTAATCTATATTTGAGGTATCAAAGTAACATCTATCAATCAAAAACGATTATCAAATTATTAGATGATACAAATTCTGATTTTAAGATGCCTACAAGTGGGGTTAACTTTTTTATGCGAAGTAAGATAAATATTGAAAATGAAAAAGAAATTATCAAATCCAATCGCTTAATTGGTCAAGTTGTTCGTGAGTTACAGTTATTTAATGAGTTTTTTTCAGAGGGGAAAATTAAAGTTTCTGAAGAATATGGTTCTACAATTCCATCTGTTGAATGGATTGGTAGTGATGAAAGGATAAGTCAATTTTCTGGTTCTTGGGAACTAACTTATGATAAAAATGGGTATTTTTTTGGTACAGATAAAAAACGAAGATCTTATCAAACGGTTTATTTAATTGATAATATACCTATGCGTGTGATTGCTCCTATTTCAACTCTATCAACAAGAAAAACTATAATTTTAAAAAAAATAACTTTAAAACAAGCAATTGTTAAATTAAAATCAAATATAGAGGTTTCACTTATTGGTGAGGAAAGTGAATTATTAGAAATATCTACTAAAGGTCCAATCGTTGAAAAAAATAATGCCGTTTTAAACAAATTAAATGAAGTTTTTGATCGTGACGGTAGAGAAGATAAACAACGTGTTTTTAAAAAGACCATTGATTTTGTAAATTCCCGGTTTGAGTATTTATTTAGAGAATTAGATACCATTGAATTGAATAAAGCCAATTACAAACGAAAAGAAAAATTGTCTTTTATTGAAGGTGATGCGAATAGTTTATTAGCTACCAAAACCGAATCATTTTCTGAATTTGAAAAATCAAAAACCCAATTTTTACTTAGTGAAATAATTTTTAAGGCATTGGATGAAGTAAAAAAGAACGAGTTATTACCTGCAAATATTGGTTTGGAAGAAATGAAAGTTAATAGTCTTATAGAAGATTACAATAAAATAGTTTTAGAAAGTCAAAAAACAATAGAAAGAGCTGGTAAAAACCATCCAAGTGTAGCTAAATTAACGGATATACAAGATAATTTAAAACAAAATATAAAAACTTCTTTGAATACCTACAAGGAGATATTAAAAATTAAAATTCAATCAATTAATAATATAAAAGGAATTCAAGAAAATCAATACGCAGCTTTGCCTTACCAAGAAAAAACTATACGTTCTATAGAACGTCAACAAAAGATAAAGGAAACTCTTTATTTATTGTTATTACAAAAAAGGGAAGAAGCTAACATAAATCTAGCTATTACTAATCCTTCAATTAAAATTGTTGATGAAGCTATTGCTATTCCAACCCCTCTATCTCCGAAAAGAAGTTTGTTTTATTTAATTGCTTTTGTACTCGGATTAGTAATTCCTTTTGGTTTAATTTTTGTTTACTATCTTTTTGATACTAAAATACATCGAAAAGAGGATATAGAAAGAGAATTGAACGGTGTAACTATTCTTGCAGATATTCCATTTATTGAAGAAAAATCTAAGATTGTTGTTAAAAATAGTCACTCTGTACTATCGGAGGCATTTCGAATTTTAGTTGCTAATTTGAATTATGTCCTCCCTCAGAAAACTACTGCTGAAGGAATAGCCATTTTTGTTTCTTCATCTGTTAAAGGTGAAGGTAAAACTTTTTTTGCGAGTAATTTAGCTTTATCATTAGCAGCTTTAGGCAAAAAAGTTATAATTGTTGGAACCGATTTGAGAAACCCACAATTACATAAAGCTTTAAAAACAAAAAAAGAACGTTTGGGGTTAGTCAATCTTTTGATTGATGATCAACTCGTTTATAATGACTGTGCCGTTTCTGAAACTATTAATGGAGTTGCTCTGGATATTATATATTCTGGTGAAATTCCGCCAAATCCTACTGAAATTCTATCTAATGGTAGGTTAGAGTCTGTTTTGGATGAATTAAAACAAGACTATGATTATGTGATTGTTGATACAGCTCCTATCTTATTAGTTGCAGATACTTCTATAATAACTAAATATGCTGAAGTTACCTTGTATCTTGTTAAGGCCAATTATACAGAAAAACAAATTTTACCATTTATTGCTAACTTGAAAGAGCAAAATAAAATACTTAATCCTTACATCATTTTTAATAATGTGGGTCAAAATGAAGGGTATGGTAAGGGCTATGCATATTCGTATCAGTATAATTATGGCTATGGCTATGGCTATGGCTATGGGGTCAATTCTAAGTATTTGTCGCGATTTGAAAAAATAAAGTCTTTTGTAAAGCAAATTGTTAAAAAGAGGTAATATCAAATATTTGATTTCCTTCTATTATCAATTCAAGTTCCTTTAAGTGACTTTTTTGGAGTGGTAACGGATTGTTTTTCATGAAATTGATGTTTTCAATTCTATGAGTATCTGTACCTACAAAATCATACATATTAGCTTCTAATAATTGGATGCTCAATTTTTTTACATCGGATCCATAATATCCTAAAAGCGAAAGGCTGTTGATTTGAAAATATAAATCAAAGGTTTTTAATTGTTCAAAATTTTGTAAATTATATTTCCAATATAAATAACGTTCTGGATGGGCTAATATTAATTTGTAACCTTTAAGTTTTAGTTGAAAAAGCGACTCCATTATGCGGTCAGAAGGTGGGAAAAGCATTGAAAACTCTATTAAAATATGGTTTCCAGGAAGTTTTAAAATACTGTTTTGTTGGATTTCTTGTTCTAAATAACTTTCTGCTAAATATTCACTAGCAACTCCAATAATAAAATCAGTTGTTTTGCTATTTTTGTAAACGTTGTATGCTTCATTTATATCTAAAGCCGAATTATTCCAAAGTCCCGGATACGTATGAGGTGTAGCAATTGCTTTTGTAATTCCTAATTCTTGTAGTCCATTGCATAACGCTATTGTTTCCTCTAAAGATTTTGACCCGTCATCAATACCCCATAGTAAATGGTTATGTATATCAATACATCCATCTTTCCAAAGGTCTTTCCAAAAAACTTTTTTCTTAGGAATCCAAAACATTTATATATTTATTAAAATTAGTTATCAAAAATACATTTAATTCAGTATTTTTTATTCATTATCGAAATCTTTTTTTTACTTTGTAGCTTTTATGTGCAATACGTTTTTCGTATTCAAAGTAGTCTCTGTAAGTTATTTATTATTACAAAAATCTTATTAATGGTAAAAAAAATTTTTTCAATCGCACTTTTTTTATTTTGTACTTCTACTGTTTATTCTCAATTCAATTTGAATAATGTTTCTTTAGAATTGAATTATGGATACAATGGGGCTATCCAGCCTTATAACAAACAATTTAATTCTAACTTTTCTGGGTTTAATCATTTTGAAGTAGGGCTTCGCTATATGTTTACAGAATATGTAGGTACTAAATTAATTTTTAAATCAGATAAATTTGTGAATGATCCTGGAGGTGTAATTGGGATACAATATAATTCAATAGGAGCATCATTTGTGTATAATGCTGGAAAAAAAATAGGCTTAACTTATCTAACAAGAGATAATTTGGGTGTATTAATTCATTTTGATGGCTCTATTGGTTTTGCAAATTCATTACAACCTCAATTCGAATCAGAGAAAACAAATATTATTGGTTTAGGGATTACACCTCAGTATAGAATAAATAATAAAATTGCAATTGTTACAGATTTTACCTATAATATCAATTTAAAACAATTATATGGTTTTGATGGATATCCAATTCATAATTCTAAATTATCGGATACAGGTTATTTTTATAATTTATCGATTGGTTTGATTTATTATATCGGGGAAAATAGATATCATTCCGATTGGTTTTAATTAGAAAGCTGTTTTGATCTAAATTTTAATTTGGGATGTTCACATAATATCATCCATTAATTGTTTTTAATTTATTTAGGAAATATCCAAATTAAATTTTTACTTCTTTTTTTTATAAAGGATTTTAAGTGACCTATTTTTTTATCGCTAACAATAAAAAAACATAAGTTAAAAGTACACACGTAAATTAATTATTTCCCTATATTTACATTTATAATTTATTGAAAACAAATAACTTTTGTTAACTTACAAGTGTAAATAGTTAAAAAATAGTGTAATACTAACACATGAAATTATTAAAGTCAATAATCATTGATACCAATACGGAAGTTATAAAACAGCTTTTAAATTTTGCAGAAGAAAATCCTATACTTATTGCAATTTGTGCACAGGTGGAACACTTGAAAGATGCTATTGAGCTAATTAATGAATACCAACCCGATTTGGTTTTTTTAAACCCAACAGATGAAAATTTAAATTCCTTTTATTTACTGAAAGAAGTAGATAACCCACTTCCTAAATTTATTTGTATTTCAGATGATAAAAAGAAAGCTTATGATGCATTTCAATGCAATGCAATAGATTTTTTGCTAGACGATTTGCAACCGAATGCCCTAATGGTTTCCCTTTATAAAGTAATACAATCTATAGAAATGGAAACGAACTTTCAAAATTTTAGTTCAAATCAAAAAAGAAATTTTCAATTTCAAAATACGAATAGTGGAATTTTAACCATTACGTCAACTGATAAAATTGATTTGATTAAAATTAATGATATTTTATATTGTAAAGCCGATGGAAAATACACGCAATTCATTTTAGAAAATAAAAAAGAAGTACTTTCCAGTAAAAATTTAGGAGTTTACCAAGATGCTTTACTACAGCATCATTTTTTTCGAATTCATCACTCTTATATCATAAACGTAAAAAAAATTGTAAAAATCACAAAAAAAGATGGGTTGTATTGTGAACTCTCTCACGGAGTATTAATACCAGTGGCTAAAAGAAGGCAAGAAGCATTTTTAAAGTATCTTAAATAATTTTATAATGATACAATCTACATCTAATTAATAACATTTGTAGGTAATCGCTTTACTTTTTTTATTTGTAAAATAATTTTTCCTATCCAATAAAAATGTAAGGCAATAAAAGGCCATACAATTTCAAAGTGAATTTTTGTAGTCATATAGGCTAAATACACTAACAATAAGGCTAAAATTACTTTCCCAAATAAAACAATTCTATCTTTAATTCCTTTTTTAAGATACCAAGCAAAAACTAATAAAAGCGGGTTAAATAATAATATGTTATAATTCCATAATACTTCTTCATGTAAGGAATACAAACCAACTAAAGAAAAGAATACACCTAAAATTCCAGCTAAAATAAAGTAGCTAATTTGTATCCATTTTTTGTTTAAAAATACTAAAATTAACAAAATGGTAATCAATGAATAAATAGAATTAAGCCAATTAAAAGGCAATTCTGATTGGGTAACTTTAAGAAGGGTTGTCTTGTTTTTTTCAATCAGATTTCCATTAACTTTTGTCGCAGAAATAGCATCTATAAATTCGTATGGAAGAAATAAGCGGGTAGCAGGTTCATCTACTTTTGTACCAAAAATCAATTGTATTCCTAATTTCATGTAAAAATCAGTCATATAAGGATATAATATTTCCCGATACGATTGGTTAGTTGTATTTGATTTTATGTATTCCTTTCCTAAAATGCCATTAATTTTGTCTACTACCATCGTAGTGCAGTTTCGGTCGATGAATTTATAGGTGTAATAACGTTCTTCACTATAAACCGAATGATTTAATTGTTGATATAAATCACGAATTTGTAAAGGGGTAAGGTTTAATTCTTGTTCAATTATCTCTCTATTTTCGTATTGATAATTGTAATAGAAGTCGATAAAATTTCCATAAGTAACAAAATATTGTAAATCACCTTTTACAAATTTTCCAATAAAGTTTGGAGTGCTAAAATCAAATGCACCATAATTATAAACTATATCAATTCCTTTTAAACTGTCTTTAATTCGAATTCCAGTATGGCCATACATAGCATACGATTCAGGGCCTAGACCACAAGTTAAAATACTAACTTTTGCCTTTTCAGAAAGTGTGATGTTTTGGGAATAAGAAATTGTTGTTCCAAGGAAAAGAAATAGGAAAAGTAATTTTTTTATCATTCGAGTTCTATTATCTATGTTCTTTTGTCTTTTTTTTGATGAGAATTATCTAAACAATTCCCAATCCACTTTTAGTGAAAAGATATTGGAATATAAGGCAGCGCTTTGATCTCCTAAATCGGTTAAAGCATAGTCAACTTGAATTCCTTTGTATTTGAATCCTATTCCAATATTAGGTTGAAAACTTAATTTATTGGAATTGTCAATTTGAGTTATTTGTTGAAAATTTCCAACGCCAGCTCTAAGATAAACCAAATCAATGTAGCCAAATTCTAACCCTAAAGCTGGATCAATACTTACAGCATTAGTTGAGATTAAATCATTTGTTCTAGCAAATTGCATGTTTAAATTAGTTGCTGCTAACAAACTATAATCATAACGAATAATCCATTTTTTAGACATTCCTAATTGCGCTTTAGGTAATGTAATTTCGCTAGTTTCAGGTAATTCTTGATTCTCTCCTGGAATGGCATCGGCAATTTCTTGATATTTTGCTTCGTCTATGGTCCAAGTATTGTAGGTAGTGGTAATATCGCGAATCATTAAGCCAAATTTCCAATCCTCATCATCACTAATGTATTGAATTCCTAAATCCAATCCAAATCCCCAAGAATTAGCAAAATCACCAATAATTCTTCTGATTACTTTCGCATTTACGCCGTAATTCAATCCTTCAATAGGTAAACTTCTTGCATAAGAAACTGTTAAACCATAATCGGCAGTAGAAAAAAGTGAAATTCTGTTGTAATCGATGTTTCCTTCGCTATCAATTAATTGGGTGGTGTTTAAAATATCATCCACTCCAAAGCGTATTAAGGAAATTCCAACCGCACTACGGTCGTCGATTGGCATCGCAAAACCAGCATAGTCATATTGAGCAATATTCGCAAAATAATTGGCGTGCATTAAGGCAAACTGCTTGTCTTCTAATTTCAATAATCCTGCAGGATTCCAATAGCCTGAATTTACATCGCCAGTATGCGACACAACAGCATTAGACATTCCCAAAGCAGCCGCATCAACGCCAATATTCATAAACTCATTTGAATATTTTCGTACGGTTTGGCCATATGCCATCCAGCTAAAGCAAATTAGAAAATATAAAGTGGTCTTTTTCAATGCCAATTTTTTTACAAAGATGAAATAAATTTCTCAAATAGTAAACTCTAAAAGTATTAACTTATTGTATTACATTTGCTGTAAATTAGGGAAGAGTAGTTTTTATTCCTGAAAGTGGTATATTTGTTGTAATGAAAAATAAAAATCTTTACATAATTGCAGGGTGTAATGGAGCAGGTAAGACTACAGCTTCCTTTACAATTTTACCTGAAATATTAGATTGTAAAGAATTTGTAAATGCAGATGAAATTGCTAAAGGATTATCGCCATTTCAACCTGACAAAGTTGCTTTGGAGGCAGGAAGAATAATGATTAATCGTATTAATGATTTATTGAAGGAGGATTTAAGTTTTGCATTTGAAACTACTTTAGCAACTAAAAGTTATAGAAATAAAATTCTATCAGCAAAAAAAGAAGGTTATACGATAACATTATTGTTTTTTTGGTTACAAACTATTGAACTTGCTAAAGAGAGAGTAGCAACGAGAGTTTTAGAAGGAGGACATGATATCCCAAACGATATTATTGAGCGTAGATATCTAAATGGAATTAAAAATTTATTTTCAATTTATATTCCAATTGTAGATGAGTTAATGATTTTTGATAATTCTCAAGTGAAGTCGGAATTAATAGCTTCAAAATCAAATGATTCATCACTTATAATTCGTAATGAACAAAAATTTAATTATTTAAAAAGTTACTATGAAAAAGCATAAAAAAATATCAGAACAGCAAGTTAAAATTTTAGAAGGCATGGATAAGGTTTATGAAAAATTGATTGCTTTCAAAAAACGTATGAATAGCGATTTAGTTGTTATCCAAGATCAAAAAGTAGTACATATAAAGCCAGAATAAATAAAATTTAAATTTCTGATATGAATATCAAAAAACACATTCCCAATCTAATCACTTTGCTAAATTTAGCAGCAGGATTATTAGCTATCATTGCTATTTTTAAAGGCTATTATGATGAAGCGTTTATTTTTGTTTGTTTGGGTATTTTCTTTGATTTTTGGGACGGATTTTTAGCTAGAAAATTCAATATAGCCGGACCTTTAGGTGTGCAGTTGGATTCTTTAGCCGATATGGTTACTTGTGGTGTAGTGCCAGGATTGATGATGTTTGTCTTGTTTCAAAATATTCAGGAAGATTCTACTTCGGTTTACTATCTTACTGAAGAGTATTTTTATATGGGATTTGTACCTTATTTAGGTTTTTTAATTACGTTAGCTTCTTGTTATCGTTTGGCAAATTTTAATATCGATACACGTCAAACCGATTCTTTTATTGGATTACCAACACCAGCCAATGCATTAGTAATTATGAGTATTCCCATGATTCAATATGCAAATGACTTTGAAGGATTGACTACTATTTTATACAATCCTTATGTGTTGTTATTTATCACGATTTTGAGTTCGTATATTTTAAATGCTGAAATTCCGTTATTTTCTTTGAAAATTAAAGAGTTTACTTGGGCGAAGTATAAAAAGCAAATCTTGTTTTTAATTGGTTCTTTGTTGTCTTTTTTCATTTTAGGATTTGTTGCAATTCCATTGATTATTATTAGTTATGTGCTGATTTCTGTAATCAGTAATAAAATGACGGCTAAGGCGTAATGGCGTCTAAAAATTACAGACGAAAACCTACTACAAAACGAAAATCCAACGCTACAAGTAAATGGATTTTCTACTTCATTTCTTTTGTTCTGTTTTTATTTGTTGCGATTGGAGTTTATACCTTTCGCGATGGTTTTCTGTATTATTTAGGTTTTAAA
>JACCDZ010193285.1_pt1 | contig 17756 bp, 13 predicted proteins | sample 7449551 | NCBI WGS metagenome assembly JACCDZ01 (sample SAMN15323452, study PRJNA562643) | freshwater metagenome | isolation source: river surface water | place: USA:Blue River Watershed | collected 2017-08-18
AGCGATTCGTACCGCATGCTGAGAGCACGAACCCCGAAGATGTGGACGGATTCCTGCAGCAGTTGACCACCAGCCTGAGCCAGGCTCCCGATCGCATTGAGTTTTGGGGCGGTGAACCACTGGTCTATATCAAGACCTTGAAGCCCTTGGCTGAGCGCCTGCGAGTGCTGTACCCCGACGCTGAGTTTCTGATCATCACCAATGGTTCATTGCTCGATATTGAGACCAACGAGTGGCTGGACAGAATGGGCTTCGTTGTCGGGCTCTCCCATGATGGGCCTGGCTACCACGTACGCGGGGCAGACCCGCTGGACGATCCAGAGAAGCGCGCCGCCATCATGGATCTGTACGCGCGCCTCCATCCGCAGGGTCGCATCAGCATCAACGCGATGATCAGCAGCCAAAACCCAAGCAGGGCGGCGGTGCAACTGTGGCTGCAAGAACGCTTTGGGGCTGATGTTCAGATTGGCGAAGGAGCTTTCATCGATCCCTACGATGAAGGTGGGCTGGCTGCCACCTTCAAGACCACCAGTGAGCACGCACAGTTTCGCAGGCAAGGGTTTGGCGAGCTTCGCACGGGCCTTGCCAGTCGCTTTGACATTACCCACCAGAAGATTCAAGACTTCATTGATTCGATTCGCTACCAACGCCCGGCTTCTGCGCTTGGGCAAAAGTGCGGTATGGACCGCAGCCACAGCCTGGCTGTGGACCTCAAAGGCAATGTCGTCACCTGCCAAAACGTGAGCGCCGCAGCTACGGCTCCTAATGGTCAAACTCACTTGATCGGTCAACTTTCAGACCTGTCCGCCGTTCGCATGAAAAGCGCCACGCACTGGAGCCAGCGCCAAGGCTGCTCGTCTTGCCCAGTGCTTCAAATGTGCAAGGGTTCGTGCATGTTTTTAGAAGGTCCGCTTTGGGAAGCTGGGTGCGACGCCGCCTATTCGGACAACTTGGTGTTCTTTGCGGCGGCCATTGAGTTCCTCACGGGGTGTATGCCGGTCTTTATTGACGGCGATTTACCGCCAGAGCGCAAGGACATCTTTGGCCTGGCCAAAAGCACCGTGGAGTCGTCTCCACCAAGGCGCGTGATTCCGATCCTGGCCTACGACCGAATTGTCGCAGCCTGAGTCAAAACACAATTAGTTCAACAGTCCATTCAACATTCAACCCAACTTCCACCCGCCTGGCTTCGGTCTGTGCGGGTTTTTTACTTTGGAGATTCGTATGCCCGAACCGACAAGCTCTGGCGTGGCAGGGGCGGCCGTCGCCTACAAAGCCTTTGGTGGCACCGCTGCAGCGGTGGCCAGTGGGGCCACTTTGGCCGCCGTGGTGGTCATGCTCATGACGCCGCCACGTGACAAACGCGAGTGGGCCGTAGGGCTCATCAGCACAGTGGTCTCCAGCATTGGGGGTGGGGCCATCACGGTGGAGCATTTTCATTTGCACCACTGGGCGTTTTCTACGGTGGGCCTGTGCGCCCTGGGTGGGCTCATGTTCGCCTGTGGCTTGCCCGGCTGGGCCTTGGTGCGCTGGGTGTTCAACTTCATCGGCCAGCGCCGCGATGCCTCCATCGATCAGGTGGCCAAGGACGTGAAGGAGATGCTGTGAAACCGCAAGACTTCATCGCGCTCATTGGTCCAGCTGCCCAAGCCAGCCGCCTGCAGACAGGCATCCCCGCCAGCTTCGTGGTGGCCCAAGCCGCTCTGGAATCCGGCTGGGGTGAGTCGGGCCTGGCCAAGCGGGCCAAGAACCTCTTTGGCATCAAGGCCGACCGCAGCTGGGCGGGCCAGCGCATCACGCTCAACACCCGAGAGTTTCTGAACCAGCAATGGGCGGTCATCCCGGCCGACTGGCGGGCTTACCCCGATTGGCAGGCCTGTTTGGTGGACCATGGGCAGTTTCTGCGCCGCAACAAACGCTACGCCGCCTGTTTCGCCTGCACCACAGGAAAAACCTTCGCCCAAGCCGTGGCCAAGGCGGGCTATGCCACCGACCCGCGTTATGCAGACAAGTTGATCGCCATGATCGAAAAATACCAGCTCGAAGCGCTGGACCTGCCGCCGGAGGCCACATGAGTGCATGGTTACTCCAACGGCTCAGCGCCTTAACCCTGCGATGGATCGTCTCAAGCCTGCTGGCTGCGGGCCTGTTTTGGGCTGGCTACCGGCAGGGGCAGCAAGGTGTTCAGCAAGCGTGGGACGCTGAGCGATTGCAGCGACAAACCGCCGCCTTGCAGCAATCCCTGCAGGTGGCCCAGGTTCAAAACCGGCAAGAACAGATCAACCAGCGCATCACCACCGACCATGACACCCGCAAAACCCAACTTCAGCGACTGTGGCAGCCGCAACAAAAATCCAGCTCGCCTGTATTTTTATCGTCTGTTCCTGTTGGCGAGTTCACTGTCTCTGACAGCTTGTGCCAGCCCACATGCAGTTCCGATAGTCCGTGCCCCGTGCCCTTCCATGCCCAGCTTGCCACCGGTGTTGATGCAGCCGCCGCCCACGCTGTACCTGATCCCGCCATCGCTCAGATCCCCGTGAGCTGCGAACAATTGGCCAGTGACGCCGCAGAGGCCACGCTCATGGTCTTGTCATTTCAGCGGTGGTATGCCGAACAGGTCAAGGTCAAAGAGGCTCCCCCTTAGCTGAACAAAAAAATATTGCTGCTGAATTTGCAAGTGGCTGTGATCAACCGTGATGAGCAGAGATGTCACTCCGCTCAATTAATAATTTGGAATCAAAGAGCGCCACCTTCTTGTCTTCGAAGCCAAAACGGCGATTGTGGCCAGCGTTTTTGGTCTCGATACCAGCTAGATTGATTGTTTGTATAGGTATTCCATATTTCTACCAAAGCATTGTTGTATTCGTTGACTTGATATCTAGGTTGGTTTCTTTTGAGTTCTTCAAATACAAACGTGGATGCGGCTAGTCCGGTATAAAGTGAATTGAAGATGCCTTGAGATGAAAGGGGGTCGAAGCTCATGGCTGCGTCCCCAACGGCTAGCCAGCGATGTCCCGCGTATTGTGGCAATGTGGCGCTGTTTGCTGCACAAAAGCCATGCTTTAAGTCAGATTTTGTAAAAGATGTTTGGCCCAGGGTTTGCGCTAGGCCTGACAATTGTTGCGCACGCTTAAGTAATGCGATTTGGCAATGAGCATCTTTAGCAGAAGTGAGATCCGCATCGGTGTAAAAAGCCAGGAGCCTTTGCTGATTGGGTAGCACAGAGGTGTACCACCAACCTTCACTTTCTGCGTAGATTTCACTTTGCTGCTCGGCTGATTCGCTGAGTTTGCCAATCATCCATCCACAAGCGAGCTTGTCCATGGTTTTGGGAGAATAACCAAGCCGTTTGGCAACGAATGATTTACGTCCAGTGGCATCAACAAGCCAATTGGCGTTGATTTGAACTCGCCTGCCATCAACTTCGATTTCGACAGACCACATCTCGCGGTAGGGTTGAAAATTGATGTCATTCAAAGCAGAGCATTTCAAGAATCCAGCCCCACGAAGGCGTGCTTGCTGCAACATCCATTCATCAAATCGATGTCGATCCAAATGCCAACCATGTCCATCCAAGTTCCGTATTGAATCGTTGAAATGGGCTTCGGAACTTCCCCAGTGCGACTTACTTAATCGGTGAGGCTGATGCTCTTCATTCAGGAAAGATGACCATAAGCCCATGTCCTGCATGAGTCTTGATGCGGCTGCAGGTAAAGACTCACCTACAGCCTTTGTCGTGGGTTTTTGGTGCGTCACGACCAGCACCTTGTAAAAAGGTGCCAGATTCAGTGCAACCGTACAGCCTGCAGGACCAGCCCCTACCACTAACACATCAACATGGAGCTGGTCCTGCATCCGGACTCACAAGCCGCGCGGGAAGCGGCGAACCTTCTCAATGGTCATCAGATCTACTGAGTCAGGGTGAACTTCTCCAGCAGCGCCATGTACAGCTTCAGCATGGTGTTTGGCAGGTGCATGTTCGCCGCTCACGATTGGCCTGTGCTCATCCTCTACTTGAATCACAGCCGGAAAATTTAAGCGGTCTTCCGGCCCTTCTCTTACTTCCACAACGCCCATGTGATCAAAGTGATGGATCATGTTGTTGATCTGGTCCGTGTATGAGCTGTCGCCAAGTGGGGCCGTCCAAGCTGCACGGTTGGCAAATGCCTTCATGCGTTCACCTAAGGATTTGGTTGTGTCCATCACGATGTCGTAGTTCTGCTTGGTCAGCACCTGATTGGGGACACGCGCAGGCCAAAAACTTGGCACATACGGGTCGTACGCCTTGTCATATCCAGATCGGCAACTTGCAGTGTCTGTTTGCCACGGGACGGCCATCCAACGGGTAATACCGCCCGCTTGCTGCCCGCTGAAAGGACCGTTTGGAATAGTAATCCAGTCGCTGCTCAACACCTCGCCTATAGCCGGAGCTATCCAATTTTTGGGGGCATGGGCAAATCTGAATGGGCCCATGTACATGGTCTTGATACGCACAGGCCATGTCATTTCACATCCGGGGTGAAACGCATCAGCCAGGCAAAAATCCAATGCGGCACGCGTCAAAGTGTCCCCCTGTGCTTCGAGTGGAACGTCTTCTATACGCCGAGGGGTGGGCTGATCTGGATCGTAGTCCTCAACGAAATCGCCATTCGCCCATTGCTGCAGAAATGCAAGTTGTGTTGCTGTCAGCGACGAATTTTGCAGCGGGGTGTGTGCTGCTGGTACAGACATGGCGTCACCATACAACCAGGGCCACGGCTTGGGTGACCATGCGTCGACGTTATTGTTGCGGAACTGATTGGCAGTGGTTTTGCGCAGCTCTCTGAATGCCGGCGATGCACTCGACAATCTGGCCACCACCTCTGGGCTGGTCAAGTCATTAGCGCCCTTCCAGCCGAATCCTGCTGCAAAACCATTGTTGACCCATTGCAAGCCACTGAGTCGTTGGAACAGCGGGTAAATGTCAAGCGTAAAGCTGGGGCGAGAGGGCATGGGCAGCATGCCGTTGGTGATGGCCACATCACGCATCAGGTCCCACATCGTGCGAACGGTTTTAAGCTCTGGACCATAGTTGGGTGGAGCTACCACTACCCACGCCGGGTCAACCATCAAAGTCAAGCCCTGATAGTTCACGGTCGCGGTCACGGGCCCGTCGGACACATCGTCATGCCAGCCTTCGTTGTTCCCGAACGTGATCGCCTTGCTATTGTTGTAAGACGATGAGTGACCATATCCCCCAAGCACAATCAAGCGGCCATCATCATCAGTTTGGATTTCACCCAGATAGACAGGTTTACCCATGAACTGGCCATCGTCAAACCGCTTAGCCTTTGCAGCCTTACCCTTCACCTTCTGAGGTTTGGGGCTGATGGTCAACATGTTTCTGTCTGGCACAGCCGGATTACGCAAAGTCGTGGGTGGCGCAGAAGCTGCTTCTGGAATATCCAGAGCAAGTTGAAAACCGTACCAGGCAGCTTTTTGATTGGCCAGTTGCACATTCCATTCAATGTCTGCGTTTTCTGCGGTTAGCTCACGCACGATTTGGCCTTTGGCATTCAGACCGTAAATGCGGAATCTGGCCGCTTGGCGCTTGAGGCGATGGTGCGAATCACGATAAGAGCCCGGCGGCAAGGGCGCTGGATCAGGGACTTCTGGCCCCAGGAACCATTCATCTGGGCTGTTTCCCACGCGTGCCACACCAATAGACGGGTAAATGGCAGCTTTCACGATACAGGTATCTGCCGGGCCAAGCATTTGTATTGCCAGTTTGGCTGTGGCTTCGTTCACCTGGTGAAAGGGACATCCCGAGGCTGCTGGCCTGGGTTCGGTAGGATCCTGAAGTGGCTGACCATTTGCTTCGTGTCGCAGGCGGGCACCTTCGCGATAAACCATTTTTCGAGCCTCAGCAATCGAACCTACAGGGGCTTGATCGGGCGGAACCCGCCAGATGTTGAAACTCAGCCCTTGGCCGTATTCAGACTGACCGCGCAGACTAATGTCCTGCTTGGGTAGCGTGATCGTTGCCACATGCACAAAGGGACTTTCTGATTCCGGCCATTCCACCGTGGCTTGATCCAATGGCATCGTTTCCGGATTGGTCCGCAGTTGAACCATGAATTTGAACTCGTAGCTGTCGTGCGACAGACGATTACACATGTCCACGGCCAAATAATCGGCTTGATCATTGGGTACGTTTTCTGGCGTTGTGACGGGGTCCAATCGGTATTTCACATATCGATCTTTTCCCGCCATGAAAGGCAAAATTGCCCAATAAGTTGTCGTCAGCACGCTACCTTCCACTTTGCCCATCCGATTCAGAATGGTCGCTGTCTTAGGGTGTTTGTGGAGGTAATCGGGGTAGTCTTTTTGCACAACTCCCGCATAGGTGAACTCTGTCATTTCCTGTGCGTTGTCCACAAAAAAGACTGGGAAGTTTTGCATGATGAAGTCGGCAGTATCGCCCTCATCTCCGAGCGCTTTAGGTCCAGGGACGCCGAAAAGCTTGATGCCTACCCCTAGTGTCGACTTCAAATCTGGCGATGTGGGTGTTGCATCGCTCGAAAAACGAACCCAGGCCTGGAGGCGTGCGTGGTTAAAGATGCCGACCTTCAATTCGTCTGGAATATTCGGTTGCAAAACCCACTCTGCACTGGCTACCCCATGTAGCTTTCGAAATACGGCCCGCTCAGCAGGCCGTTGTCCAAGTTGAATGCGTCGGTCTTGCGCAATGCCGACGAACATTTCTGTCAATCGTTCGGGTGCTTCCGCTGGATTGTCAAAGCAAGGAGGGATGGGGTATTGCATACATGAACCTCTTGAGAAATGGGTACATACATTCGATCCGAAACGCTATAAAAATACACCTACCAAATCCAATAGGTTACGAACAGTTTTGAGTCTGCATCGTTGACCAATAGTTGAAGCCTGTTACGCGTGACGTTATTCCTTCCGAAGATGCGCATTGATCAACACAGGCCGGATATCAGAAAGACTAAGGGCCTTAGAAAATTTTCGAACGTTGCAGCTGAATTCCATGTGCCCTGTCAACCAGGCCTTCAGAGAAATATGATGATTTTCGATGATGGCAGATGAAGACCCTTCGTGGACCGACGTGCACAAGCGCAGTTGAGCAGCCATGCAAGAAGGGATCGTTACACATGGAGATACGTGTACAAAATCAATCTTTGCACCACTGCATTGCATGGCCAACTGAGCGCTGTTCAGCTCGATGGGAACTGGCGAAAGATTAATGAGCTGCAAAAATATTTGTGCCGAAGCTACTGGTCCAAGATCTAATTGCACGGATTCACCACGAGGCAACACATCACAGTAGACCAAGTCGGCCATACGCTGAGGGGTGTAGTAGTGCCGAAGTATGAATCCGGGCAGGTATCGAACCAACACCTTGGCTACGCTGTAAATTGGAAATGAGGTCACCAAAAATTATCTTTTCTTTAGCGGTTAAAAGCGTGTTTTATTGAGTATCCGGGTTAGTCGCGAACCTGTGCGACCATAAAAGCTAATAAAAATGGTAGGTATAACTGGGTTGTAAATCTAGCGGAGAAAAATAGAATCAACAAATGTAAGGTGCTGTCGAAAATTCGAAATCTTTTAATTTATGTGTGAAAGATAGATTGGAATCCCAATGAATGCCTGCATTAGGCTGGTAGCAGAACTGCACGAACGGCTGCTCTGGGGCAACTTAGCGCGACTTTGAATCTAAGGTGTCGAGCTACCAAATCGCAGCATATGCATGAGGATCGTGGTAGTCGGTACGGAGGAGTAAGCCAAGACCTCACGCGCGGTGCAGATGACGCTTCCCACTGCCAACAGATGCGTGGCTTACGCTTTTTGTCGGTTTTCGAAACAAAATGTCTGGGATGCAGTTGGGGACAAAAGGACGAACGCTCAGAAGAATTAAGCCGGCGCTTGTGTTCTTCATACAGCCTTCCCAGCAAAATCTCGAGGGAGAAAACTATGAAGCTACAGGCCTATCGGCTACAGAATTACCGCCGACTGCGAGACGTTGTCATCGAGCTTGATGACGAGATTTCAATCTTTGTTGGTGCCAACAATAGCGGGAAGACGTCCGCTGTTCAAGGCTTGTACTCGATGCTCCGCGGCGAAGCGAAGAAGTTCGAGCTCTTTGATTTCAGCGCAGCGCTATGGGCTGAAATCGATGCCATCGGAAGACCGGCGCCAGGTGATGAGACGGCGGCCAAGAAGTTGCCATCAATTCTGTTAGATCTCTGGTTCCGCGTTGGTGAAGACGATCTCGCCACCGCGATGCAGCTGCTTCCGAGTACGGAGTGGGACGGCAAGTGCGTCGGGATCCGTGTGGCGTTTGAGCCTCGCGATGCCCACGAACTCGTTCGGAAGTTCCATGAACTGCATGAGAAGGCAAACAATGCGGCGATGATCCTGGTGGCCAAGCTCAAGACAGGCGGTGAGCCTGCCGCCAAGGTGGGCGCGGATACGGTAGAGGTGGTGGCCGATGCCAGCGGGTACAAGCCCTGGCCGGAAAGCCTGACGAAGTACCTCACCAAGGAGCTGAGCAAAGAATACACTTTCAGATACTACGTGCTCGACGAGCGTGCTTTTGACGGCTATCAGACAAAGGACACCGACTATGAGCCGCAGCCCCTTGGTAAGGAGCCCGGAGGCGCCGCCATTCTCAAGTCGCTGGTGAGAGTGGACTTCCTGCGCGCGCAGCGGCACCTCGATGACCCGGACGCCGGCAGCTCTGACCGCGCCGAGAGCCTGTCGCGGCGACTGAGTCGCTTCTATCACCGCAACCTGGAGAAGCGTGGCGACGACCATGCGGCGCTCAAAGCGCTGGACACCTCGGAGAAGGAGCTGAACTTCCACCTGGAGGAAGTCTTCAGTGACACCTTTAAGCGCCTGACCAAGCTCGGTTATCCAGGAGTGAACAATCCCGAGATCGTGATTCGGGCGGCCTTGGATCCGACGACCGTCCTGGGGCAGGACGCCAAGGTCCATTACGTGATCCCGGGCGCGGCCAACGCCCAACTGCCCGACAGCTACAACGGCCTGGGGTTCAAGAACCTGGTCTACATGGTGGTGGAATTGCTCGACCTGCACGAGCAGTGGAAGGCCGAGGATGACAAGCGGGCGCCACTGCATCTGGTGTTCATTGAAGAGCCTGAGCCGCATCTGCACGCGCAGATCCAGCAGGTATTCATCAGGAACGTTTTGCGCCTGCTTGAGGATGCCAACGACCAGGCGACGCTGTTTCACACGCAGCTCGTTATCACCACGCACTCCCCGCACATACTTTACGAGCGCGGGTTCTCTCCCATCCGCTACTTCCGACGCGTCAGCGACCAGCTGGACCATCACACCGATGTGCGGAATCTGTCGCTTTTCAAAACGGGCGCGGCCGACGCTCCAGCGCGCGAATTCCTGCAGCGGTATATGAAGCTGACGCACTGCGACCTCTTCTTTTCAGACGCGGTCATCTTGGTCGAAGGCAACGTCGAGCGCCTGCTTTTACCAGCCATGATCGAGTTGGCTGCCAAGCGGCTCCGTTCTTCCGCCCTGACCATCCTTGAAGTCGGCGGTGCGTTCGCGCATCGCTTTCAGGAACTCATCGCTTTCGTTGGGCTAACGACGCTAGTCATCACGGATATTGACAGCGTGACGGTCAAGTCGGATGCAGAGAAGGCTGCCGCGCAGGGGGCCGACGCCGGCGCTGCTGGTGCCAGCGATGACGATGACGACGACCTGAAGCCCTTCGAGCTCGAAGAAAACGACGAAGCAGAACCAGGCGGCAAGAAGAAGTCCAAGAAGCGTGGCAGCACCTGCCATGCGCACACGGAAGGTGCTGTTACGTCCAACCAGACCCTCATCAGCTGGATCCCGAAGAAGCGGTCGGTAGCCGAACTCTGGGAAGTCACCGCAGAGCAAAAGACTTTGCCGCTGGCCGAGGGTTCCAGCGCAGAAGTGCGAGTGGCCTATCAAACAAGAGTTTCGGTGACGGTGGGCGCGGTAACTTCACTGCGGTGCGGACGCACGCTTGAGGAGGCCTTTGGTCTTGAGAACGCAGACTGGTGCCAGGCTGAAGCCAACCGAGGGGTCGGCCTCAAGCTGAAGCGCGCACCGAGCAGCCCCGAGGAACTGGCTAAGAAGTTGCACGACAGGGTGGTCGGCAAGAACTTCGACAAGACCCGCTTTGCGCTGGAGGTCCTGGCAAGTGGGCCGCTCAATGGGTGGAAGGTCCCTGCGTACATCGCCGAAGGCTTGGCCTGGCTCGAAGCGAAGGTGGCCCATGAACTTGAGGCGGACGTCGCCATGGCCGCTGAGGTTGCTACGACCGAGCCAGCTGCGACCGCTGCTGTCACTGTCATTTCCGGGGCGAGGTAGACGGCATGAGCAGACGAATCGATAGTCCGGACACTGACGCTGACCGCGAGATCCAAGCGTGCATTGCCGCCACGCCACCGCAGCCCTTCGTGGTTCGTGCCGGCGCAGGCTCCGGCAAGACCACCTCCCTCATCAAGGCGCTGGACTGGGTGATGTCCGAGCACGGTGCCAGCATGCGGGCTAAAAAGCAGAAGGTCGCGTGCATCACCTATACCGACCTCGCCGCCAATGAAATCCTGGCAGACGTTAACGACAACCCGCTGGTTCATGTCTCGACCATCCACAGCTTTTACTGGGCCATTGCCAAGACGTTTCAGGCTGACATCAAGGTTTGGCTGAAGAATGACATCCGTAGGCGGGTCTCTGAACTGGAAGAAGAGTTCGAGAACTACGGCCCGCGAGTTCGACAGCCCACGCGCGACAGAAACAAGGCAGACCAGGAGCGCTATGCCCGAAACCTTGAAGCGCTGGACAGCGTCAAGGCATTCAACTACGGCTTGGGCAGTGACTACGCGAAGGGCATCCTCGGCCACGAGGACATCCTTCAACTTGCCGACTTCCTGCTGCAAAACCGCCCGTTGTTTCGACGGGTCGTGGCGCTGAACTACCCGTTCGTCTTTATCGACGAGAGTCAGGACACGTTCCCGGGGGTGGTGAAGTCTTTCAAGCAAGTGGAAGCCCAGATGCAGGGCAAGTTCTGTCTCGGGTTTTTTGGCGACCCGATGCAGTCGATCTTCATGAGAGGCGCAGGAGGCATCCCGCTCGAAGACCACTGGAGGGCGATCACCAAGCCCGAGAACTTTCGTTGCGCCAAGCAGATCCTGGACGTCGCCAACGCCGTGCGCGCCCAGGGTGACGGCATGAAGCAAGTTCGCGGGCTGCACGAGAGGGTCGATGGGGACCTCAAGCTTGTAGAGGGCTCAGCCCGAATGTTCGTCCTGCCGAACTCACTGAATCGAACCGCGACACTGGCAAGAGTCCGGTCGTGGAGCGCGGCGACGAACAGCGATGAGGGCTGGACGACCCCGGACATCGCGGTCAAGATCCTTGTCATCGTGCACCGCATGGCCGCAAATCGGCTAGGCTTCGGCGGGATCTACTCCGCTCTGAACGACAAGACGCCAGACGCCATGAAGCAAGGGATGCAGGACGGCACTGGCTGGCCCGTTAGACCCTTCCTCGGTTTTGCACTGCCGATCGTTGCAGCGATGAAGGCCGGCGAGGAGTTCGCAGCGATGAACCTGCTCCGGGAGTTCAGCCCGCGCCTAGCGCCCGAGGCCCTGCTCGGTCGCCGCACCGCGGATGTACTGCGAGAGCTACGCGCAGCTGTTTTAAGACTCGTCGCCATGTTGGACGAGGCTGGTACCACTGTTGGTGACATTGCCCTCCATCTCCGCGACGCGGGCCTTTTCGAGTTCGACGAGCGCTATTCGCGCTTGCTTGGGTTCGTTGGAGATGTTGCCGACGCAGCTCAAGAAGCCGAGGCTGCTGATGTAGCTCCGGCCGAAGGACGATCCTCGGACGCAGCAATAGCCAAGTTCTTCAAGTGCTCTGCACAAGAGCTTTCGCCCTACAAACGCTATGTCTCAGAAGGTTCCCCCTATGCCACGCAGCACGGCGTGAAGGGCGCCCAGTTCGAGCGCGTCGTCGTGGTTATGGATGAGGAGGAGAGCGACTACCGGACCTATAACTACGAGCGAATCTTCGCTAGTGCTGAGGCCCGTGCGGCGGATCGCGCACGATTTCTTGGCGGTGATGAAAACACCTGGAGCCGAACGTTGCGGCTGCTGTACGTCTGCTGTACTCGCGCTCAGCGTGGGCTGGTTTTGACGTTCTTTGTTGCCGACCCGGCAACCACTGTAGAAAACGTCGTGGCGAGTGGGATCCTGCCTCGGAGCGCAGTCTTCACGCAGGAGGCGCTGGCTGCGGTGTCGTAGTGGGGCGACGCGTGCAGCCAGCTTGCTGGGATCTTCACAGGGATATCTGGCACGCCTTTTGGTCGGTAGCGGCTGTATGCACGGCTCACTAACAAACATTGCGCGGCTCCTGCGGCAGCTTTGGGGCGGCGAGTTTAATGATGTAGAGGACCGAAAGCGCTGCGTAACCGACTGCGGCTTCCACTGGAAGCGGTCAGTTTTCAAGCGGAATTGATCGCAATTCGATGGCGATTTCCATCTATCAACAGATGGGCTGCTGAGGATTACGGGTTAATACAACCGCTGAGCCAATGGTAATGTTCGGTTACTAAATCAGGAAGAAATTTACATGACCAAGTTGAAGGCGCCCCCTGTAAAGCTCGAAGAATTGAAGCCGCATCTTCGTTTTTCGCGCACTGGCCAGTTCTACAAACTCAGCCGCAGCCTGACCCATGCAGAGCACAACGGCATTGTTGAGGCTGTGGTCGTAAAAAACATCGATCCTGCCGTCGTGGCCTTGTCCGGGCTTGGAGCGTCTGAGCGTAGGGAAGTGAGGTCGTCGACGCTGGGCTCGGGAAATGTTTCAAATGTCGAAGTCTTCGGCACGCTTGTTGTTCAGCCGCTGTTGCAGGAGGCCAGTATCGCTTCAGCGGCAGGAGGTTTGAAAGAACTCAGGTTTGCACATATGCTCTTACTGGAAGGAGCCGTTCAAATAGGGAGCAATCATGGCCAACGCTACGCGTTTATAAGCCGTGACGGGCTTGATAGTCCGTTCGAGGGCGACAATCTGAAGGTTATTACCAAGCTTACGCGGGCCGAAATGCTGAACCCGTTTCTGTCATCGTCAATTACAAACGCAGACGCCGGCCGCATTGAAGAGATCAGCATGAGGATGATGAACGTCTCCCGCATAGGCCTCCGTCGCAAGGTAGTGGAGGCGTACGACGTAGAGTCGTCGGTTTCCAGTCTTGGTCTTCACCGCTCTATTCCGGGAACTATGAGAGTTCGCCTGCCGCGCAGTGCAGGAGTTGGCACGGCAGTCACAATTTCTACCGGCAGGCATTCAGTGCGAGCGGGGTCTACCCGAGTCAAGCTATCAACTGTTGTTGATTGGTTTGCGCAATGCGTATTGCGAATGGACGCCGAGAACGGTAAGGCGCTTCAGAACGGCTTTCTGAAAGAGATGGCCGAGCCACTGACATCCCTGGATGGACTCGACCCCGGCAGCCTACTCCTCGACTACTCGGTACTGGACGAGGTCGGGCTTGGTGCCGATGGCCTTGAGTGGAAGACGACCATTGCAACGCCAAAGAGTTGGACTAGTGTGTCGACCATGTTGGAGGCGTTTGACGATCCTGTTCCCTTAATACCAAGTGTCAGAAAACCGCCGCGCTCGGGTTGCCGCGTGTTCGAAGGCAGTTTGCAGGTAGCCGGGGGCTCTTCCGTGATTGTTGAAGTGGAGGTCGAGAACGCGCTGTGCCGTCTCGCGGTCAAGAGAATTGGAGCGCTGGGGAAGTACGTTGAGAATGGGAAGGACATCCATTTCGAGCAGCTGATTAACCGCGAGAGCGCACTTCGCATCGCATTCGCCGGTGGGCAGGTGCTCTACGCCTCGGAAGGTGCCCACCGCTCGGGCAACCTTCAGCTGGCTGTGCGTCGACTGCTGAGTTCAGTGACCGGGGTGAAGAGCCTACAGAAGGTAGTTTCAGAGAAGGGTGACGTCACTCCGACTGACACCAAGTTTCAGCCCGACAGTTGCTTTGACGTCATTGAGAGTGACACAGTCTTGTGCAGCGGCGACACCCTTGTCTGCGGCGACGCAAACGACGAGGTGTTTGACTACCTTGACATCGACCTCGCGAAGAAGCGGCTTCGCTGGTTGCACGCCAAGGTCCTGAAAAGCAAGAACAAGACCACAGGCGCAGCCATCGCCGTGGGCAGCAGAGCTGGAAGCTTGAGTGCCTCTGCACTGCAGGAAGTAGTTGGTCAGGCGATTAAGAATCTGGCATTCCTACGCCGTGAGACTTCTGATCCAACGTTTGCTGCGGAGGTGGCCACATGGAGTGGGATATGCACGTTGCCCAAACCGGCTCGGATCGCTCGACTCAGAAAAGGAAGCCAACCTGATCTCAAGGTGATGACTATCCTGCATAGTGAGTTGGCTCAACATGAAGTAGCTATCGTCGTTCCCTCTTACTCTAAAAAGCTGCTAGAGCGAGAGCTTCCGTTGATTCTGTCGGGTGGTGCCAGCCAGTACACGATCCAGTTGTTCTGGCTTTTGAGCAGCTTCACGCATGCCTGCCTTGAGGTAGGCGCAACGCCGCTGATATTCATGCGCGAGTGAACCATCTTCGGTAATCCCGAAGGCGCCCGCTCAAATGGGCTTTGAACAGCTGCTTTCTGGCGTCGAGTTCGGAAAGTTTAAAGACTGCAGACGCTGGCGGATTCAACCGGTCGATGCAACATACTAACCACCGCGAAAACGGAAGGAGTGTTGCAGATGAAGCGACGACCAAGGATTTACTATTCCGATAGCCAGAAAGCGCTGATGTGGGAGCGCTGGAAACAAGGCTTTACTTTGCATGAAATTGGCAAGATCTTCGACAGGCCACACACGTCGATTCACCGAATACTCGCCGAAACAGGCGGGTTCAGGCCGGCTCAACGATCACGCTCATCGACAGCTTTAACGCTTGCCGAGCGTGAAGAAATCTCAAGGGCTTTGGTCACTGGCGAATCGATTCGATCAATTGCCTGCAGGCTTGGACGGTCGTTGCGCCATTTCGCGCTAAGCCGATCGACTACCGGGTAAAAAGTGTTAATTAACGAGAGTTCCCGTCATTTACTTTTTGGGGGATTGCTAGATTTGCTGGGCTTGAGGGATGGTGTATTCCCTGGTGTGGTTTTGTTATCACGGCGGCGCTGATCCGGTTTTCCTGTTGATTTTGCTGTCGGCTTTGGTCCTGGTTTAAGTGTCATGAATGCTCTCCTTTGTGGATTAAAAAAACAGTCTGCGCGTACGTTCGAATGTGAAGGTGATCGGCGACAAGCACCAATTGCATGAATCGCAAAAGGCATTTGCATGTTGTCCGAGTCGATTGAAATGCTAGTTACTGAAAACCGCAAGCTTACCCAAAGCAGTTGCAAGGATTTCTCAAATTTTAGGGATTAGTTAATTAAATGGTGACTGCCATTTTTAGTAGGGTGGAGATGATGGCGATACGCTGACCCATCCCGATTCAATGGCTATTGCAACGAGCGGTCGAGTGTTGTCTTGAGTGCAAAGATGGCACCTCCTAAATTTAGTAGGTTTTCCTAGGCGGGAGGCTTTGGCAACCCTGCTCTAATTCTGCTGACACAGGTGTGGCGCGGGACAAGCCTTACCAATTTCAAGGATTTCCCCCATATGTCAAAGCGCGTCAACTGCTAGACTGGATTGCGTGTATTGAAGAATTTGGCAGATTTGTCACTTGGCATTTGGCGAACGGCTATTGATCAGACGTGTATCGAGAAAATTTCCATTGAAACATGAGATCTTGGCAAGAAGAACTACTGAAAATCACCGAATCAACTGATTCGGAGCAGGAGGTTTTTCGTCGCATCGAATTGGCAGCCTGTGCGATGGGGTTCGAGCACTGTGCGTACGGCTTGCGAGTTCCGTGGCCATTGAGTAACCCCAAAATTTTGATGGTAAATAACTACTCGCAAGTCTGGCAAAAGCGTTATGCCCAAGAGGGGTACCTTCTCATTGATCCAACAGTCAGTCATGGTCGTAAGTCACAAAAGCCGTTGGTTTGGACAGAGGACGTTTTTGCTGGCAGCCGTCAATTTTGGGAAGACGCCAGGGCGCACGGCCTTTCAGTTGGTTGGGCTCAGTCAAGCCTGGATGCCAATGGTGTAGGCGGCATGCTCAGCTTGGCACGGTCGCATGATTCGCTGACTACCAAAGAGCTGGATGCCAAGGAAAATCAGATGCGGTGGCTTGTCAACATCGCGCATTTGGCACTGTCGCGTGTTTTGATCGAGAAAGTCACACACGCCCAAGACATTGGCCTAACTCGGCGTGAGGTCGAAGTTCTCAAATGGACAGCGGATGGGAAGTCTGCCCAAGAAATCGCCGACATTCTGAACGTGACCAAGCACGTGGTAGATTTTCACATCAAGAATGCCATCTATAAGCTAAAAACAGCCAACAAAACTGCCGCTGTTGTCAAGGCAGCCATGTTGGGCCTGCTCAATTGAATTGTCGCGTCGGTTGATTTTGAGGAATTCGCACCTGTTGCGAGCGTGTGTCATCGGGCATACGATGCTTTCGCCTAAGGGCTACCTCAACTTAACTGAATGTCAACTCAATCATGAAAATTTCAAACCAAGGACTTGTACGCCTCACTTTTGAGGCACTGACCACTATCCCTTTGAGTCATTTGATATCTGGTCTAGACACTGACTGTGCAGAGAGTGTCTGTGGCAGACCTACTGAGATCACTGGCTTTACTGAATGGACCACACAAACCAACCCTGCTATCACCATCGGCTGGGACTGGAAAATTGAATTCAAAGACGGTCAGAGTCGTTATGAACGTCTGGGACACCCTCGCAGCAATCTCATGCTGGTTGATGATCAAGGTCAAGATCATGGGTGGGACAAAAATCTGGTTCAAATCAGTCAATTCGTCGACTCAGTGCCCTGGTCTGCAACGGTGGATGAAGCTGTCAAATCCATAAACTTCGTCTAAATCGTCAAAACCTACTAAGGTTGGTAGGTCACAGAAAAGGCGGTTTCTTATTCAATCGACCTCAATTCTTTTAAGGAGTTGAGGTGCGATTGCTCACAGGAAAACCAGCGGATCTCCGCGAAACCATGATGGTCGATATGGGCCTCTACCGCTACCGTGTTTTTGTTGAAAAACTGGGGTGGGAGCTCCAGTGGGAAGCAGGGCTCGAATACGACCAATTTGACCGCGATGACACCGTGTATGTGGTCGCTCAAGATGAAGAAGGCGACATCATTGGCATGGCACGCCTGTTGCCCACCACACGCCCTTATCTCTTGGGCGATGTGTTTCCTCAGCTGATGAACGGTTTGCCGATTCCCGAGACGGAAGAAGTCTGGGAACTGTCGCGCTTTGTGGCGTTGGACTTCAAGGCCGAGGCTACTACCGGTTCTATGCAGTTTTCATCGCCGGTAGCTGTCAATTTACTTAAAGAGTCGATTGCAGTGGCCATGCGCCATGGTGCCCAAAAACTTATCACCGTTTCTCCGCTGGGTGTAGAGCGTTTGCTGCGCAAGGCGGGCTTTAAAGCCTACCGTGCTGGCCCACCCATGGTGATCGATGGACACGCCATCTTCGCCAATTGGATCGATTGTGAAGAAGGTTGAGGCGGGAATGCATTTGACTCAACGATCTTTCAAACTGCTGGCCACCAGTGCAGCCGTCATCCTGCTGGCTGGTTGTG
>JACCDZ011034420.1_pt1 | contig 17752 bp, 11 predicted proteins | sample 7449551 | NCBI WGS metagenome assembly JACCDZ01 (sample SAMN15323452, study PRJNA562643) | freshwater metagenome | isolation source: river surface water | place: USA:Blue River Watershed | collected 2017-08-18
CGCTGGTGAAGCTCGATACCGATCACGAGATCTTCCACACCTTCTTCGACGTCGAGGAAGTGGTGCAGGTGCCAGGTCGCGCAGTCACCTGGGATTTCAACGGCGGCTTCAGTCTGGATGATCCGAATTATCCGCCCGCGGTGTACGCGATTCTCGACGACGATGGCCGTGTTATGCTCGTGGCCAATCACAATGCGGACCTGGGCGACGGCTGGGAACACACGTTCTTCGAACCCTATCCCACGCGCTACAGCAACGAGGCGTACAAGATCGCCATCAACTATTTGATATACGCGTTCACGCACTGAGACACACCATCCACAGGAACCACAGCGAAAACAGGACTCACCCCATGTCAGAGATTCAGCAAGTCGAAGAGGGCGCCGCAGCGGGACTGGAAAGCCAGGACGATCTGGCGCTGGTCAGGAAGATGCAGGACGGACGCGATCAGATCATCGCCGAGATCAAGAAGGTCATCGTTGGTCAGGAAGCGGTCATCGACGAGTTGCTGATTGCGCTGTTCGCGGGCGGTCACTGTCTGGTGACCGGCGTGCCCGGCCTGGCCAAGACGCTGCTGATCAAGACCGTCGCCGACATCCTTCAGGTCAAGTTCAGCCGCATCCAGTTCACCCCCGACCTGATGCCTTCCGACGTGGTGGGCTCCGAGATCGTGGAAGAGCAGGACGGCAAGCGCGCGCTGAAGTTCGTGAAGGGCCCGATCTTCACCAATATCCTGCTGGCCGACGAGATCAACCGCACGCCGCCCAAGACCCAGTCCTCGCTGCTGGAGGCGATGGAAGAGCGCCAGGTGACGGCCGCTGGCGTCACTCACAAGATGGCGCGCCCCTTCTTCGTGCTGGCCACGCAGAACCCCATCGAGCTGGAAGGCACCTACCCGCTGCCCGAGGCGCAGCTCGACCGCTTCATGTTCAAGATCGAACTGGGCTATCTGTCGGAAGACGACGAAGTGATGGTGGTGGGCAACACCACCCAGATCGTGGACAACACCGTGTCCCACCCGCTGAGTGGCGACGACATTCTGGAATTCCAGCGCATCGCGCGCCAGGTGCCCGCAGCCGAGGCAGTGATCCGCTATGCCGTGCGCCTGGTGCACGCCTCGCGGCCCAACAGCCCGGTGGCGCCGCAGTTCGTGAATGACTGGGTGAGCTGGGGCGCCGGCATCCGCGCCTCGCAGAATCTGGTGCTGGCCGGCAAGGTCCGTGCGCTGCTGCGCGGGCGCTACAACGTCTCCTACGGCGACATCCGCGCGCTGGCCCCTGCCGTGCTGCGCCACCGTGTCCTGCTGAACTTCCACGCGGAGGCCGAGCGCATCACTACCGACGAGGTGATCCGCCGCCTGATCGAGGCGGTGCCCGAGCCGACGTCCGGCATCTAGGCCGACGGCGAGCGCATCCTCATGACGAGCAACACGACGTTCATCGACCCGACGGTTCTCTCCAGCCTCGACAATCTGGAGCTGCGCGCACGCGTGGTGGTGGAGGGCTTTGTCTCCGGTCTGCACAAGAGTCCGCACCGCGGCTTCAGTGTGGAATTCACCGACTATCGTCACTACTACCGTGGCGACGACATGCGTCATGTCGACTGGAAGCTCTACGCCCGCAGCGACAAGTTCTACATCAAGCAGTATGAGGACGAGACCAATGTCCGCTGCTATGTGGTGCTGGATTCCAGTGCGTCCATGGGCTACGCGTCCGGCGCGATGAGCAAGCTGGAATACGGGCGCACCCTGGCCTCGGCGCTGGCCTATTTCATCATGCGTCAGCGCGACGCCGTGGGGCTGATCACCTTCGACGAGAAGGTGAACGAATACATTCCCGCCCTGTGCCGGCAGCCGCATCTGATCCGCATCCTGCGCGTGCTGGCGGGCCTGAGTGCGGGGGCGCGTACGGACGTGGTGCGTCCGCTGTCCGATCTGGCCAGCAATCTCAACCGCAAGAGCATGGTGATCCTGATCAGCGACATGCTGGAAGACGAGGAGCAGATCATCAAGACGCTGCAGCGCCTGCGCTCCATGGGCAATGACGTGATCGTGTTCCATGTGCTGGACGATGCCGAGCTGCACTTCCGCTTCCAGGAAGCCACCGAGTTCATCGATGCCGAGACCCACGAGAGCTTCATCACCCAGCCCCAGTCCATCCGCGATGCCTATCTGGAGAACCTGGGCAAGTATCTGGAATTCTGCAAGAAGCAGTGCCAGAGCAGCGGCGTGGATTACTGCCTGCTCAATACCTCGCAGCCGCTGGACACCGCGCTGTATTCCTACATCTCGCGCCGCGCCAGGAGTTTCTGAATGAGTTTCCTGAGCCCGCTGTTTCTCTTCGGTCTGCTGGCGGCGGCACTGCCCATCGCCATTCACCTGATCCGCAAGGAAACCCCGCCGAAGATGGTGTTCGGCACCCTGCGCTTCCTCAAGAACACCTCGAAGAAGCTCATCCTGTTCCAGCAGATCCAGCAGTGGTTGCTGCTGCTGTTGCGGGCGGCCGTGATTTCCCTGCTGGTGTTCGCCTTCGCCCGGCCGCTGTTCGATGGGGCCATCGCCAACCTGGTGGATGCCGCGCCGGAGTCCTCCGTGATCCTGCTCGACGTCTCCATGAGCATGCGCTACGGCGAGCGCAGCGAACAGGCACTCGCGGCTGCACAGGACCTGCTGTCAGGCATGGCGGCCGGCGATGAGGTGGCCATCGTGGCCTTCGGCGGTTCTGCGCTGCAGGTGCGTGAGCTCAGCACCGATCTGGACGGTGCGCGCGCCTTCCTCGATGGCCTGCCGGAGCCTGGCTACGATGTCACCCGCTACATGCCGGCCCTGCGCCTGGCCAATGACCTGCTGGAATCCGCTCGCCACGAGACCCGCAGCGTGCATCTGATCTCCGACTTCCAGGCCAGCGGCATGGGCAATGACGATTCCGGCTGGGTGATGTCGGCCGGCGTGCGCCTGAACCCCGTGGATGTGGGCGAGGGGCCCACCCGCAACCTGCTGCTCACCGATGTGCGCTCGCCCGATCAGCTCATCGAGAATCAGAGCGAGTACGAGATCCTGGCCCGGGTGCGCAGCACGGGCAGCGTGCATGTCGATCAGGCCGAAGTGCGGCTGCTGCTCGACGGTGTCGAGACGGCGCGTATGCCGGTGAATCTCACCGATTTGTCCGAGGAGGTCGTGCGGCTGCCTGCCGTCTTCGACACCGCCGGCACCCACCGCGGAGAGATCCGTGTGGGCACCGACGATTTCGCCATCGACAACAGCTATTTCTTCACCGTGGATGTCATGGCCAAGATCCGGGTGCTGCTGGTCAACGGGGAGCCTTCGCCCAACTGGTACGAGGACGAGGCGCACTGGCTGGGTCTCGCCATCGGCGGCACGGCGGAGTCGCCCTTCGTGCTGACGCGCAGCACCCCGCGTGAGCTGGATGCTGCCCTGCTGGCGCAGCATGACGTCGTGGTGCTGCTCAATGCCGGCAGCGATTTCAATTCCACCCAGGCCGGCGCCTTGACCGACTTCGTCCGCGCGGGTGGCAGCCTGCTGCTGGCGCCGGGAGATCGGGTGACCGCGGGCCCGTTCAATCAGCTGTTCGGAGCCATCAGTCCCGCTGCCCTGGAGCAGCCCGTGCGCCTGGCAGCCGGTGACTATCTGCTGATCGCCGACATCGACCAGCGTCACCCCGTCCTGTTGCCGCTGGGCACCGACTGGGGCGTGCGCTTCGAAGGCTACTGGGCGGCAACGGCGGCGGCCGATGCCGACGTGCTGATGCAGTTCGACAACGGCAACCCTGCGCTGCTGGAGCGTGCTGTCGGGCAGGGACGTGTGCTGCTGTTCGCGTCCGCGCTGGACACCGAGTGGAACAATCTGCCGCTGCAAGGGCTGTTTCTGCCCTTTGCGCACGAGTCCCTGCGTTACCTGGCCCAGGCGACCGAGAAGGAGCGCGCCTACCGGGTGGGGGACGTGATCGACCTGAGCACCGCCGTGGCGGAAGACGCGACGCTGACCATCACCGATGCCGCCGGCGTCAGCACGCAATTGCTGGCGGGCAATCGTCTGCTCACGGCCAGCACTGCCGGCTTCATGAACATCGATGATGGGGCCTCGGTGCAGTTCTATGCTGTCAATCCGGACCCGCAGGAATCCGCGCTCGAACGCATCGCGCCGTCGGCCCTGCAGGATGCCGTCACCAATCCCGAAACCGAGCCGGTGCAGTCCGAGGAAGTGCGCACCGCGCAGTTGATCGCGGAGATCGAAGGGCCCCAGCGTGTGTGGTGGTGGCTGCTGCTGCTGGTCATGTTCATGCTGCTCGCCGAGACACGCGTCGCCAATACCACCTACCGCTGAGTGCAGGGCCGGATGCCGGCCCTGTCACATTTGTCATAATCCCATCCTGTTGTTTTTCCTCATCTTCAATATTGAATTTGTCATGGCCGTGCAATATGGCGGTCACATGTCACGAAAAATTCATGCAATGACGGCAGTTTTCGATTGCCTGAGGCGGGTTCCTGGAGGATATTTCCTGCACAAAAACTAGAAACACGGTATTGGAGATGAACAACAAGAATGGCTTTCTTCGCACTTTTTTCTACACGGCAATCCTGACAGCGTCCTGCACATTCGCTCATGCACAGGACGATGGTCTCTCTTCCGCCCCTGCTGTCGCGCCGCAACTTCAGGCGCAGGCAGCACAGCATGTCGCGCTGGTCGGCGACATGGCGGCGGAATTCGGCCCCTATGATCTGCGCCTGACGGAGCCGCTGCTGGCAGCGGCCGATCTGCAGGCGGAGGCCGGGCTTTTCACGCAGGCGCTGGAGGGCTATCAGCAGGCCCTGCAGATCACGCGCATCAACACGGGGCTCTACAGTGAGCAGCAGATTCCCGTGGTGGAACGCATCATCGACAGTCACGTCGCGCTGGCCGACTGGCCTCGTGTGGACGAGCAGTTCCGCTACCTGCAGTTGTTGTATTCGCGTGTCTACGAACCTGGCTCCGAAGGCTGGGCGCGGGGTATCGCCCAGGTGTCGGACTGGCATGTGCTGGTGATCAATCATGGCCTCGCCACGAATCGCCAGGACCACTTGAAAGAGGCGCACGAGCTGCTGACGCAACGACTCGAGTTCACGCAGACGCTGGAAGGCGTGGATGCGCAGGTGCTGGAGGTGTTGCGGCGCAATGTCGAGTTGACCACGCATTACCTGCGCATGGCAGCAAGGCGTTCGGCACAGGAAGCCTTCGATGGCGCCAGACTCAGTCTGGTGGATCAGGTGGCGTGGACGAACTGACGGGGCGGGACGATGGGTGAAGGTCGCTGAGGATCGGAACCTGCAGACTGCTCAGTGTCAGAAAGGGGGGGGGACAAAGATCGGCCTGCAGGCCCGCTCCTCAGCTGTTTCTGTCCGGTTGCCACACTCCCTGGCGGCGGTTGAACAGAAAGTGAACGGATAGTAGCACAGGGGTTTCGCGCAGAAGTTCGAGCGTTACAATCTGTTGCAAACCCTCAATCTGTGACACGTGGGCACTGCCGTGCCCGCGTGTCAAAGTCGAACGCTCGTTCTCTATTTTCTGCGTTTCACCGCAACTCAGTTGCCAACTCCCGGCGTCATCCGGGGTTTTCTGCTGCCGTCGCCACTGCCGAATCGGCTGCGCAGGCTTCGCAGATGTTCACGCAGCTTGCTCGGCAGGGCCAGCATGGCTGGCGTGATGATCAGCGTCAGAATCGTGCCGAAGGTCAGGCCATACACGATCGCACTTGCCAGCTGGACCCACTGGGACGTGATCGGTCCGCCCACTTCCACTTCGGCCAGGATCAGATCGATCGAGACGTGCATGGCCAGCGGCAGCAGCCCGAACCCCGTCGTGAAGGTGGTCAGGAACACCGGGCGCAGACGCTGCACCCCTGTCTGCACGATCACTTCCTCCAGGCTCCAGTCCTGGCGCGTTCTGCGCAGAAAATTGAACGTGTCGATCAGGATGATGTTGTTGTTCACGATGATGCCCGCGAGCGCCACGATGCCCACGCCCGTCAGGATCACGCTGAAGGTCTGCCCCGTGAGAAGCAGGCCGAGCAGAACACCGGTGGTGGAGAGCAGCACGGCGGAGAGGATCAACAGTGCCTGATAGAAGCTGTTGAACTGAGTCACCAGCAGAATCGCCATCAGCATCAGGGAAATGCCGAAGGCCTGCATCAGGAACGCGAAGGACTGCTCCTGCTCCTCATTGGCCCCACGGAACTGATAATCCACGCCGGGCATCATCGGGTTGGTTTCCAGCCACTGCTCCAGCTCCACCACCTTGTTGGCCGTGACCACGCCCGGTGCCGGGTTGGCGCGCACGTAGATGACCTTGTTGCCATCCACGCGCTGGATCGAGCTGACCTTCGGTTCTGGAACACGGGTGATGAAACTGCTGACCGGTGCCGGGCCGCTGTTGGTGTTCACCATGATCTTCTCGATCTGCTCGAGGCCACGATACTCTTCGGGGTAGCGCACACGAATGTCCACTTCCTCTTCCGTGTCGTCCGGACGGTAGTCGCCCATGCGCACGCCCTCGGTGAGCAGCTGCACCGCAGTGCCCACTTCGGTGATGTTCGCGCCGAACATGGCGGCGCGGGCACGGTCGACATTGATGGCCCATTCGATGCCGGGAATCGGTGTGGTGTCATCGATGTCGATCAGGCCGGTCATGCCCGTCTCCAGATGCTCCCGCACTCGCTTCGCCTCGGTGATCAGATCATCGAGATTGTCCCCGAATATCTCGATCTGCAGTTCCTTGCCCACCGGCGGGCCTTGCTCGATGGTGGCAATCTCCGCGCGTATGCCGGGGATGTTGCTGATGGCCTCGCGGTAGAGGTTCTCGATCTCGAAGCCGTTGACGTCCCGGATGCGGCGGTCGGTGAACTCCACGAAGATGGTGCCCACCAGATCCGGGGCGGAACTCTGGCCGCCGCCAAGGCTCTGTCCTGCCCCCGACTGGGTGACGACGTTCTTGTAATAGCCGACGTTCATGATGCGCTGTTCGACATCGACCACCATGTCGCGGATTTCCTCGGGCGAGAAATTGCCGCGCGCGAACACCTGCACCCGCGTCTGGTTGGGCTCGACGGCGGTGAAGAATTCCACGCCGGCGCCGTAGTTGAAGTAGGCAATCACGATGCCGACCAAGGTTCCCACGCTGCCCAGGAATACCAGTCCTGGCGAGCGCGCTGCCGTGCGCAGCACATTCGCATAGGCGCGACTCACGCCTCGCAGGTGCGAGGAATCCACTTCGTCGTGGTGCGCCGCGGTGAGAGTGCCTGCCACCTTGGGCTCCTTGGCGAACAAGGCACCAAGGACGGGGGCGAACCAGAGCGCGTAAAGCAGGGATCCCACCAGCACCGCGAACACGGTGATCGGCAGATAGCGCATGAATTCGCCTGCAATCCCCGGCCAGAACATCATGGGCAGGAAGGCCGCCAGTGTGGTGAGCGTGGACGCGATGATCGGCCAGAACATGCGGTTCACGGCCTCTGCGTAGGCGTCCTCCTTGCTGTAGCCCTCGGCCATTCGCGTGTCGGCGAATTCCACCATCACGACCGCCCCGTCCACGAGCATGCCCAGACCGAGCAGCAGGCCGAAGATCACCATGAAATTGTAGGTGAAGCCCAGCATGGAGATGACGATGAAGGCGAAGAAGAAGGAGAAGGGCACGGCCAGTGTCACGAAGATGCCGGAGCGCACGCCGACGGCCGCGATGATCACGATCAGCACCAGCACCATCGAAGAGACCATGTTGCCCTGCAGGCCCAGGTTCTGCTCGATCACGATCGGCGCCGTGTTGTTCAGGTAGGCAATGGTCACGGCGGGAGGCAGTGAGGGCAGCATCTCCTCCACGATCACATCGATCTTGTCCATGGCCTCGACGAGGTTGGCGCCCTTGCGCTTCTGCACATCGATGGAGATGGAGCGCTGGCCGTTGGCGTAGGAATAGCGCTGCGCATCCTTGAACGTGCGGCGCACTTCCGCGATGTCGCTGAGTGTCAGCACGCCGTACTGGTTCGCCGCGATGGGAATGTCGAACAGGTCTTCCTGCGTCTCGATCAAGCCCGGCAGTTTCACGGAAAAACTGCCTTGGCCGGTGTTCACGGCGCCCGCGGGGATCAGCCGGTTGTTGCTGGTCACTGCCTGCACGATCTGCTGATTGGTGAGCCCGTAGGTCTCCAGCTGGGCGGGATCGATGATCGCCTCCAGCAGTTCCTCGCGATCCCCCACCATGTCGGCGGACATCACCTCCGGCAGTGTCTCGATGCGGCGTTGCAGGTCCTGCGCCACCTGCAGCAACACGCGTTCGGGCACGTCCTCGCCACTGATGGCGATCTGTACCAGCGGCACGGAGGCGGCGGAGACTTCCTGCACGATCGGCTCTTCCGTGGACTGCGGGAAGCGGGCCTGGGCGCGATCGATGGCGGTGCGGATTTCCTGCAGCGCAATCGTGGAATCCAGCGTCACATCGAACTCGGCGATGACGGTGGCGGCGCCCTCACTGGAGAAGGAGCTCACTTCGGTGATGCCTTCGATCGTCTTGAGTTCCACTTCCGCCGGCTTGGCGAGAAGGCGCTCGGCGTCCTCGGGCGAAATGCCCTCGTGAATGATCGTGGTGACGATGATGGGCACCGACACGTCCGGAGTGAGCTCGACGGGGATGGTCAGATAGGACACGAAGCCTGTGGCCATGATGGCCGCGAAGATGCTCAGTGTGGTTCTGGCCCTTGATACAGAAGCACGTATGTAGCGCATGTCAGTTGTCCGTTCAGAGGGTTGACCAGGAAGAATCGGGCACCACGGTCTGGCCGTCGAAGACGACCTCCTGACCATGGGTGATCACCAGCACACTGGCGGGCAGGCCAGTCACCCACATGCCGGGATCGACACTGGTGTTCTCGCCCACGATGGTGACCGGTGCGAAGTGCACCAGGTTGCTCGCATCAACGTGCTTGATGCCGACCAGGCCGGCGTCGTCCATGGTCAGCGCGGAGGCCGGCACCAGATGGGCCTGAGTCTCACTGGCGGCGATGTAGATCTCGGCGGTGATGCCCTGACGAATGGGCTGCTCGGTCGGGTCGATCTCGACTTCAATCGCATAGCTGCGCGAGGTGCTGTCGGCCGCGCGGGAAACGTAGGTCACCTTGCCCGACACGGACTCGCCCGAGAGCAGTGTGGCACTCACCGGTGCACCCAGCGCCAGCTTGCCGACGTCCTGCTCCGCCACCAGTCCGGTCAGCAGCATCGGCGTGTCGTCGAGCAGAGAGGCGCACTTGCCGCCCATGTCCATCAGATCGCCCACCTCGACGTCGCGAGTTTCCATGATGCCGGCGAAAGGCGCGGTGATGCGGGTGCGCTGCAGGGAAAGCTCCGCACGCTTGACGGCGGCGGTGGAGGAATCGAGCGCCGCCTTGAGCTGGGCCAGCCCCACGCGGGACTGCAGGCCGCGGGCCTGCAGATCGAGCGCGCCCTGATACTCCATGCGTGCCTGCTCTTCGCGGCTGATGGCTTCCTGCAGATCGGTGGCCCGGGTATCGATGGCGATCTCGCACAGCACGTCGCCGGCGTTCACGCGGGCTCCGCGTGCCACCGGGGTGGCCACCACGCGGCCGCCGGCCTCGGCGCGCACATCGACGAGGCGGAAGGCCTTGGTCTGCCCACGCACGCGCACCTGCTGCACATAGTTCTGTGCGTCGATACGCGCCACACGCACGGTGAAGGTCTGGTTGTCACTGGTGATGGGCGTGTCGCCCGCAACAGCCGTCACCGCTGCATCGCTTGCCGGCAGCGCATAACCGTCGTCCAGTGCGCCACGCTCGCGCGGCCAGGCCATCCATACCACAACGACAACAACCAGCGCGATGGCTGTCACATGTTTGATTTTCACGTCGATCTCCGTTTATCGAAAGGTTTGCATAGCGCCCCGGTGGCCGCCCATGGCATCCGTTGTGTTGCTTTCAGGGCAAGTTGTACGACAGAAACACGGGAAGTGGTCGCTACGGCCCTCATCGAAAAGGCGCCGCGTGTCTCTGGAATGGTTAGCTGGGACTGCTGATTTATTTTGCGAATGGCAGAAGTGACATGGCACTGCTGTGTGTGGGCCCTCGGCAGCAGCGATCAGGGGTGTCCACTTTTTTGTGAGCGCATTGTAACCGAGCAGGCAGGCATTGCAACGCCGTCATTCGCTTGCGCCAGAGGCATTCATCGCGATTCTCTGGTCAATAATCGGAAGTCTGTACGCGGCAGGCGGGAGGGTGGATCAGCGCTGCACCGGGCGCTTCTGCAACTTGCGCTGCAGGGTGCGGCGGTGCATCTTCAGCTGGCGTGCCGTTTCGGAAATATTGCCGTCATTTTCCTTCAACACTTTCTGGATGTGTTCCCATTCCAGGCGTCGGACGGACATGGGTTCCTGCACGGCCACATCGTCCAGGTGGGCAGTGGTCTGTTCGGTCAGCGCCGCGAGAATCTCGTCGGCGTCGGCCGGCTTGGCGAGGTAATTGTCGGCTCCGAGCTTGATGGCATCCACGGCCGTGGCAATACTGGCATATCCGGTCAACACCAGCAGACGGATGCCGGGACACTGTTCCTTGAGCACCGGAATCAGCGGCAGCGACGAGTGACCGCCCAGGTTCAGGTCCAGCACTGCCAGAGCGAAGTTGTGCCCGTCGAGCAGTGCGGTGGCGTCGCCGAGGGTTGCGGCATGCTGCACGGCGAGTCCGCGCTGGCGCAGCGCGCGGCTGATCACATGGGCGAACACCTCGTCGTCCTCCACCAGCAGCAGGCTCATTCCTTCCATGACATCTCCCCGGCGCTGCCCGCGCCTGAGGCAGACCCGTCAGCGGCCGTGGCTGGCAGACGAATGATGCTCATGGCACCTCCGGACTTGCGATTGAACATCTCGATGCTGCCCGCATGGCGCGTGATGGCGGCATTGGCCAGGAAGATGCCCAGCCCCATGCTGTCCTTGCGGGTGGAGATGAAGGGCTCGCCCATGTTCTCCATGACCGAGGCCGGAATGCCGGGGCCGTCATCCTGAATGCAGATCTCCATGCACTGCCCGCTGTCGCGCTCGGCGGGGCAGGGGCGACAATGCACCTGCACTTCGCTGCGTGCCGCCTTGATGGCGTTCTCGATCAGGTTGATGACCGCATGACGCAGGCTCAGGTCCGCAGCGATGCGCAGCGCGCCCGTCACAGCGTCCACATGGAACTGCACGCGGGCGCGGGGGTGAATGTTGACGATGTAGTCGCGGATGTCCGCGATCAGTTCCGCGCAGCTGCTGCCCTGCAGCTCCGCACGATTGGACTTGTTGTAGAACTGGGTGAGCTGATTGAGCGAGTCCTTGCAGCGCACCACCTGCTGACGCAGCAGGCTGATGTCTTCCTTGAGCGGCGTGCGGGCGAGCTGCTCGGCGCTGAGCTTGTCCAGGTCCGTGAGCAGCACCGACATGGTGGAAAGCGGCGTGCCGAGGGCGTGGGCGGTGCCGGCGGCCAGAGTGCCGATGGCCACCAGCTGCTCGTTGCGCATCTCGTTCTCGCGCGCCTTGGCCAGGGTCAGTTCGCGGCTGCGGATGGCGGCCGCCATGCGGGTGACGAAGACGGTGATGAGCATGGCGCTGAGCACGAAGGTGACCCACATGCCCACCAGGTGCAGCTGGAAGTTCACCATCATGTGATCGGTATGTTCGTTCTGCAGTTCGCTGAGCAGGAAGAAGGTGTAGGTCAGGATGCTGCCGACGGAGAACAGCGTCACATAGCCCTGATTCAGCAGGGTGGCGCCCACCGCCAGCAGCACCAGCAGGTAGGAGATCATGGGATTGCTGGCGCCGCCGGTATCCAGCAGCAGCACGATGAGGAAGCCGGCATCCACCACCAGGTGCGCGAACAGTTCCTTCTGGGTGATAAGCGTCGCCCGGCGCAGTCGCCAGTAGCCGAGGGCCAGCGAGGCTGTGATGCCCGCCACCAGTGCGAGCAGGAACAGCGGGGCGATGTTCAGCGGTGAGAAGGCGTGGAAGATCCCTGCGCCTGTCAGGCCCAGCAGGGTCACGAGCAGTCGCAGCAGCAACAGCCTTTGCAGGGCCTGTCGCGCCGAGCTCTCGGTGCCGGCCGGTTCCGGCCGCAGAATCTCCAGTACGCGTTCGCGCAGGGAGGGACGTGTCACGGGGCTTGTCATGGCCGGCATTCTACCCCAGGTCCGTGGCGGTCAGGGTGCGACAAAATGCTGCAGCCTGGCGTCGATTTCGCCCGACGCTGAGGCTGGGGTATAGTGCAGCCTGTTCCCGCACCCCGGTTGTCAGCCTTGTCATGAATCCCCGCCTTCTGCCGTTTCCCTTGAATGTCTATGCCCAGACTCTGACGCTGGCCTCGGGCGCGCCCGCCGAGCTGCTGCATTTCGGGGTGTTCGACACCGAGGCCGAGCTGGGCGACGGCTATCCCGCGGCGCAGCAGCGGGCTCAGCAGCGCCTGCTCACCCTGTTGCTGCCGCCCCCGGCGCGTGTGCTGGAAATCGGCTGCGGGTCGGGCACGCTGGCACGCGATCTGGCCGCGCAGGGCTACGAGGTCACGGCCATCACCGAGATCGAGGAAGAATGGCGCAGCGCGTGTGCCCTGCCTGGGCAGACCGCGCACTGTGAGCGGGTGAGCCTGCGGGAGTTCGCCGATGGCCGGCTGTTCGACATCGTCCTGCTGCAGCAGTCCTCGCAGTATCTCGATCCGCTGCTGCTGTTCTCCCGCGCCGCCGCCCTGCTGGGCGAGGGCGGGCAGCTGCTGCTGGCGGATGAATTCCTGCTCGATGACAGTCGCATGGCGCCAGAGCCCCGCCCGCTGCTGAGCAATTTCCTGCAACTGGCCGAGCGCTGCGGGTTTCGCGTGGCGCGCCAGCGCGAACTGGGGCGCCAGGTGGCCCCCGGACTGCAATTGTTCGCCGGGCTGCTGCAGCGACACCATGCCGAGACGGCTGCGAGTCTGGCGCTCGGTGACCACGAGCTGCTGGCGCTGGAGCAGGCGCTGCAGACCCAGGCGGCAAAGTTCGCCACCGCCCGACTGGGCTACACTCTCCTCGATTTGCGCCGCGGGCCGGTCGAGTCCATGAGCACCGAGTATGGCAGCGCTGGCACCTTCACCCTCGACGAGGTGCGCCCCTTGTTCGAGCGCAGTTTCGAGGTGCCCTTCAGCGCCGCGGTGTGGCAGTGGAAGTATGGCCATGGGCGCGGTCGCGCCGTGGGCGCCCGCCAGCAGGGGCAGCTGATTGCGCATTATGGCGGTGCGCCGCGCGAGATCCGCTATTTCGGCACGCCCTCGCGCGCGGTGCAGATCTGCGACGTGATGGTGCTGCCCGAGCATCGCAGCTTCGTCAGTCGCGACACGCTGTTCTTCAAGACGGCGGCCACGTTTCTGGAACAACAGATCGGCAATTGTGCAGAGCATCTGCTGGGCTTCGGCTTCCCGAATGCCCGCGTGCTGAAGGTGGCGTGCCGGCTTGGTCTGTACGATGTCACTGACCGCTTCATCGAACTGCATTATCCGCGCGAGGGCTCCGTCGCGCCGGATGGTCTGCAGGTGCTGCCACTGGCGCTGGCGAGCGAAGCGTGTCGCGCCGAGGTCGACCGCTGCTGGCAGCGCATGGCCGAGTCCCTGCAGAACGCTATCGTCGGCGTGCGCGACCTGGATTATCTGCAGTATCGCTACTGCCAGCATCCGCTGTGGGCAGAGGGTGGCTACGAGGCGCTGGTCATTGCGGCGGAGAATACCGAGCTGCCTCTGGCCATCGCGGTGTTGAAGGTGCTGGGGCAGGAACGCTTGCTGATGGATATCGTGACCGCGGTGCAGGACATGCCCGCCGCCCTCGAGGCCGTGCGCTGCAGCCTTGCGCGGCGTCAGCTCGGCCTGCATGCCCGGATCACCCAGGCCCAGGCCGCGGCCCTGCATTTGCCTGGCACCGTGGTGCACGAGCTCGACATCGAGATTCCCTGCAACGTCTGGACGCGCGGTCCTTCTGCCGCCACCCTGGCCGGAGCCTGGTGGCTCACGGCGGGGGACATGGACTTCCTCTGAGCGGCGCCCGGCAGTCAGCGCTTCAGAAGCGTGCCTGCAGCGTGACTCGCAGACTGCGCGGCTCGGCCGGGTGGAAATGCAGGTCTTCCACTGGCGCGGCTTCCCAGGGCAGCTGCGACTCGTAGAAATACGTGATGTCGTGGTCATCGCTGTCCAGCAGGTTCAGCACTTCCACACTCACCGACCAGGCCGGGTTGACCTGATACTGCGCCTGAGCATTGAGCAGCAGGGTCGCTTCCGAGCGCACGGAGTTGTCCTCCATCAGCGGCGCCGCGCCCAGATAGCGCACCCGCAGCCCGCCACTGACATTCTCCAGATTGTTGACGATCAGCCCCAGCGACGCCGTGCGATCGACGGAGTTGGGGATGCGATCATCCGCGCCCACGCCCAGCAGGCGGGCCCGGGTCAGGGTCAGATCGGCATCCAGCAGCAGCCAGGGGCGCGGCGCGTAGATGGCGCCCACTTCGATGCCGCGGCGCCTGCTCTCGCCCAGCGCTTCGGTGGTGCCGGCATCGCCCACGTACAGCAGCTCCGAATCCAGCTTCAGCGAGAACAGCGACACGGCCACCTGCATGTTGTCCAGGGCCGAGGTGCGCAGCCCCAGTTCGACGCTGCGCGCCTTGGCCAGCGGATCGACCGGATCGGCCGGGTCCCCGCTCACCGGGTCGATGGCGATGGTGGTGCCGCGGGCGTCATTGCTGTGGAAACCCTGTCCGCCGCTGAGGAACAGCTCGGTGCTCTGGGTGGGCGCATAGATCAGGCTGAACTTCGGACTGAACAGGTCATCGCTGCCCGAGCCGGCATTCGCTGCCAGACCCGCATCGACCTCGTAGTCGTAGTGATCGGCGCGCAGGGCGGCCACGGTGCGCCACTGCTCGCTCCATTGCTGCTCCAGCGCGGCATAGGCGCTGGTGAGATGCTGAGTCACTTCATCTTCCCGAGAAGTGGCATGCCGCACGCGCCGCTGGGTCTTGTGCAGACCCACGTCAATGTCGTCGTTGCGGGTCTGCAGACCGAGCGTCAAGGTCGAGGGCACACCCAGCGCCAGCGGGCGCGCATAGGCGGCGTTCAGCCCCCAGACGCGGCGATCTTCCGTCTGCTCGAACTGGTCGCCGCGCAGCCGGTCCTCCAGGTAGTAAGTGAAGTTGGAGAACAGGTCCAGCCCGTAGTCCATGACATAGCCGTCCACACTCCACACGGACTCGCCGTTGTCCCGGCGCCAGTCGCCGGAGAGGCTGCGGCGGTAGGTATCGCCGCCATCCGAGGTGTCGATGGTGTCCCAGCGGCTGATGCCGCCCTTGCGCACAACGCGCTGGGGCAACTGATCGGTGGCATCCCAGGCATTGGTGAAGGCCTGCGCGGTGACGCTCCACACCTGATCGCCGGTTTCCTGGTGGTACTTGAGCAGCAGATTGCGCTTGTCCAGATCCTGCTCGTTCTTCCAGGGGCCGTCGTAGCGGGTCAGCTCGGTGGCCGCGGTGAGCTGGCCGACTCCTGCTGCGACGGAGGTGCCGCCGAACAGCCGCTGATAGGCATTGCTGCCGCCGGTCAGGCTCAACTGGGTCTGCTCCAGAGCGTCGACATAGGTGAACTCGGAGGAACCGGCCGTGCCGAAGTCCCCGATCTCCGCGTAGTAAGGCCCCTTGCGGTATTCCAGATGATCCACCATTTCCGGCATCAGGAAATTGAGGTCGGCATAGCCCTGACCATGGGCGTGCGAGGGCATGTTCACGGGCAGGCCGTCGACCTTGATGGCCAGGTCGGTGCCGTGGTCCAGATTGAAGCCGCGCAGGAAATACTGATTGCCCTTGCCCTCACCGCTGTGCTGCGTGGCAATCAGCCCGGGCACCAGCTCCAGCAGTTCGGCGGGGCGGGACACGGGCCGCTGCTCCAGCTGGGCGCCGAACACATAGCCCTGCGTGGCGGACAGCGGATTGCCGGTCAACACCTTGTCACTGCCATAGACAGTGATCTCCTCAATGGTGTTGCCGGTGATGCCGGCGCCTTGGGCGCCACTGGCGATGAGGGTGGCGATGGTGGTGGTCAACAGGCGTTGGTGCATGGGGCTTCCTCTGGTTTGTGCTCTTCCTGGGCTGTGTTATCTTCGCCGCGAGCCTGTCAGTCGGCAGGGCGTCGCGAGGCGTTGGGCGCAGAGTCTAAGCGCCGCGCGCCCGAGTCACGAAGACAACGCGCTGAATGTCGCGCAGCTTTATCGCAACATATTGAAATAATTAAACTAACAAGGAAGAGGAAAGACCGTGCGGCAGTCGGTTTTCACGCGCGGTGAGCCAATCTCGATGATCAAGAAGCGTTCCGCATCCAACATGCTGCCCAACACCCTGGGCGAACTCGAACTGGGCGTGCTCGAAGCACTCTGGCAAGAACCCGATCTGGATGCCAAGGCCATCTGCCAGCGCATTCCCGCCATCCGGCAGCCCTCGCTCAGCACGGTGCAGTCCACGCTGGAGCGGCTCCACCGCAAGGAGCTGGTCACGCGCAGCAAGACGGGCCACGCCTATGCCTATGCGCCGAAGGTGTCGCGTTCGCATCTGCTGGGGCGTCTGATGGGCGACATCATCCACCTGCTGCACGACGGCAAGCTGGAAACGATCCTCAGCAGTTTCGTCAACGTGGCGGCCGATCTGGATGACAAGTCCCTGGCCGACCTGGAAGCGCTGATCGCACGCAAGAAACAGGAAAAGGGCACGCCGCGATGATCAACAGTGTCGGCACATTCGCGTCCATCTGGCTGGCTCTATGGCTGGCGCTGAGTGCGCTGTTCGTGCTGGTGTATCCATTGCTGCGCACCACGCTGCTGAATCTGCATCCGCGTCATGGCAGCACGCTGCTGCTGGCTTACTGGGTGCTGCCCTTTGCGGCCGCGCTGCTCAGCACCGTCATCCTCTTCATGCCGCCGGCGGAAACCCTGCTGGTGCAGGCCCATTGCCACGCGGACTGCGCGAGTCATGCGCCCCTGATCGACTCCGCTGCGCTGGCTGGCTTCGGCATTGCACTCGGCACGCTGGTGCTGCTGGTGCTGCTGTGGCGCTTCGTCACGACGCTGCGCCGTTCGCGCCAGCTGCATGCGCAGTTCGATGTCCTGGGGCGGCGCCGCGGCGCCTGGTACGAGATGGACTCCGATTGCCCCCTGGTCTTCACGCTGGGCTGGTGGCGTCCGCGCATCTACCTGAGCAGCGGCTTGCGCGAGGCCTGCACGGCCCAGGACCTGGACATCATCCTCCACCACGAGCGCGCGCATCAGGAGCGCCGCGACAATCTGCGCCTGCTGGTGGCGCGCCTGTGCTGCGCCATTCTGCCCGGGCCGCTGTCGCGTCGCGTCCTGGCCGACCTGCAGGTGGTCACCGAGCAGGCCTGCGATTTCCGTGCGGCCGAGCGCTGCGGGCCGCTGGCCGTGGCCGAGACCTTGCTCAAGATCAAGCGTCTGCTGCTCAGTTGCCCGGCGCTGCTGCCCCAGGACGCCATGGCCTTTGCCGAGCGCGACGTCGAAACCCGCATCAAGGCATTGCTGCTGGCATCGAGCCGGGTGACACTGCAGCGCTGGCAGCTGATACTGCTTCTCGTGCTCGGTTCGGCCCTGCTCATCGCCATGATCGGCCCTCTGCATCATGGCTCCGAGTGGGTCATCTCCGCGCTGGGTGACCACGCTGGCCTGCCGCCGCACACGC
>JACCDZ011325925.1_pt1 | contig 17748 bp, 14 predicted proteins | sample 7449551 | NCBI WGS metagenome assembly JACCDZ01 (sample SAMN15323452, study PRJNA562643) | freshwater metagenome | isolation source: river surface water | place: USA:Blue River Watershed | collected 2017-08-18
GTAATTCAAAACATAAATTAGTTTATGGTAATTATACAGTAGGTGATGATAGTAAGTCTACCATAGAAAATGCTTGGCAATTTAATATTGATGTAATACTAGGAAGTACTTCTCAAGGTTGGGCAGAGCTGTATGCCTTGACAGCAAAGGCTTCGCAGGACGGGTACATGGCATCGGCTATTTTTTGTGACGAAGCTATACTAGTTGATAGTGCTAAGTTTATGAGGTCGATAGCTCCATTTGCTTCTAGAAACTCTGGAAGTATTGTAATAACAGGAATTTCTAGTACGGATTCTAGTTGTCTACAAGCTACGGTACATAATATGCCTAGTGCAATTCAATACATTTATCCTAGAGATAAGGTATATAAAATGATGAAAAATACTCATCCAGAAGAGGCTCAAAAGTATTATAACTCTACTGAAGCTCTGATAGAAGGTATGGGTGGACATAACTCGACAGAAGCTCAGACAAACTTCCATATGTCTTGGGAAATTGCGACTGGAAAATTTACTACGCGTACCCAATTAGAGAAAAATAAAGTTTACGAAACTATGTTGGGTGAAATAAACTATAATGCAGATTTTGTAGTAGGTGGGTTGGATTTATCTATAGCTAATGACTATACAGTTCTAACTATTACTGAAACATATAGACACGCATATTCTTTAGCCAGATATGGAAGCTCAAACATAGAAGAAGGATTTAAACATTATGTAAAAGATATAATTACTTATAATTTAGATAAACAACGTATGGACGCTGTAGAATTAGCTAAAAAAATAGCAAAAGATTGCAAAAAATACAAATTAGACCTTCTGTCCGTTGATTCTACTGGGACGCAAATTTCACAGGTACAACTTATACATGATGAAATAGTTAAATTAGGAATAAATACTCTAGTAGTTCCGTTTAATTTTTCTGGTTCTACAAACAAATTGGCTATGGTTGGTTATGCTGAATCGGTAATGTTTAGTGGAAGATGTAAATTTCCATTAGAGGAATATAAAAAGTCGCATAAGCCTTATGAAATATTTTTAGATGAAATACTATCTTTATTAAAAGTAAAAGAAGATGGGAAACAGAATGTTCAATATAAAGCACCTAAAGGTAAAACCGATGACCATGTATTCTCATGTTTTTTATCTTTATATTGTGTTCAGCACGTTATTAACCTAAAACACAATAACAAACTAATCGAGATTGGGACTAAGAAAATATTCCCTAAACTCAACAAATTCAAACTGCTATCTGAAATACCACAAATAGAAATGTTTGATACTTATATAGACGTTCCATTTTAAGGAGGTGAATTACAATAAGTACATATGTTAATACATTTGAAGAATTTAAAACAGACGCCAACTCCACTCGTATAGCCGATATAAGAGTTATAAGAGATTTGAGAGAGGGTAACTCATTTATACACTTTGAGAAAAGATTCATAAACTTTGAGAAAGCTAAAGTTTCAGTTGAAGACATGAAGAAACAATTTCATAGTATGAATGACATGGATACTGTAATCAATAAACTCGTATCATATTGTCCTAGTCTTAACACATTCGTACCAACTCAACCTTTAAAAGCTGGAAATAAAGCTCGTGCTAAAAAACAACAAGCTTTGGTTAAGAAGGCTTTGAAATTAATTCGTTGGGACAAAAAGTTATCTGTAATATATGACGACCAAGAGTCCAAAGGAGATTCATTCTTCCATGTATATTTCGATAAAAAATATCCTAATATCCCATTGCTAAAATATCTCAACCCAGAATATGTGACTGATATTATTTTAGATAGAAATGGTGAGCCAGACGCAATAATTTACAGAGAGCAAGTAATTGGAATGGAATTAGGGGCTAATCTAACACCTCTACAAACTAATCCTAGAGAAGTTATATGGGTGTTTAAAAAAGGTGAAACCTTAATCTATGACCCTTTGAGAGAGCTTACAGATAAGAAACAAGTTAGATATATTAAAGATGAATATGGAAATCAACTATATAATGTTGAAAGAAAGAAAAATAGAGAATCTTACGCTGATAAAATTGCAGTATTGAGATTCGCAAGTTTCCTTAGAGATGGGGAAGAGTTTTCAAGAATATCGGCGAGTAATTATATTGAGCATTGTTTAACTTTAGATAAAATTAATTCTAATATACAAAATATAAATATGATGTTAGGACACCCAACTATTCACTTACTAGATTGTACTCTTATTAAAGGGGAAAGAAAAGCTGGGGGAGTATTTTATTATAAATCGGACGAAGGTAAAGAAGGTAAAATAATTGACGTTCAGATTAAGAATGATTTGAAATCTTGGTTTGATTCACGTGAGCAATGGTTAGACGCTTTATATGACAAGGTAGGATTAGTAAATAAATCAGTAGAATTGAAATTAGGAAGCTCTGACAGTTCGAGGGTTTTAAAACAACTTAATTCACCAATGGAAAATAAGATTGAAATATACGTTGATAATATTTTGGAGGAATTTGCAACTTATATTGAGATTTTATTTAAAGAAAATGATTTATGGAACGAAGAAATAGACTTTGGTATCACATTAAAAAGACCAGACTTCATTGTTAAGAACTCAGAATTTGACCAACAACTTTATCAATCTAATGAAGTTAATAGGGGTGCTAAAACTAAGGATGAGATTGCCTTGGAAAACGATGACAGTTATGAGGATATTGACGCTAGAAATCAAGCTACTGAAGAAGAGGAAGCTGAGGTTGAAATATCAAATGAAACTACAGACGCAGTAAGAACAAATAATAATATATAAGTTTTGAAATGGAGGAAATTTAAATGACAGAGGAAGAATTACTAAAACTTAAAGCCGATTTGGAAGCTAAGGAGTTAGCTCTGAAAGTCGAAAAGGAAGCTTTATTAAACGAAAATAATGAAAAAGAGAAAGCTCTATTAGAAGCTCAAAAACAATTATCTGAAAAAGATGAAGAAGTTAGATTGGCTAAAGAATTGGCTGAGAAAGCTGAAAAAGACAGATTGGCTCTTGAGGAATTAGCTAAATCTAAAGATTCTAGTTTTGAGGGTGAATTGGCTAAACTAAAAGCTCAATCAGACAAGAACGACTTATTAGCTAAAATTGCTGAATTAGAAAAGAAAGATTTAGAATATAAAGCTCAAATTGAAGCTAAAGAAAAAGAAAAAGAGTTAGCTTTATTAAACGAGAGATCCGAAAAAGAGAAAGCATTATTTGAAGCTGAAAAGAATAGAATTATGGCTGAAAAGCATGATAATAAATTCTTAGTTGAAGCTGTAAAAACGGCAGAAACTTTATCACAATTAGAGTTAGCTTTAAAGACTTTAGATAAACCTGAGTTAGTAAAAGCTTCTAAAGAAGATGAGGAAGCTGGTAGCAACGTTTTAAATGGATTTAAACCTACAAACGGAGCTAAGAAAACATTTTTAGATGAGTTAAACGATAAGTTGACTAATAAACAAATAAGATTCTAGGTCGTCCTAGAACAATAATTAACAGGAGATGATATAACATGACAGGATACGTATTAGCATCTGGATTAAAAGCTATAGCTGAATCTAGAGGAAAAACTGTAGCAGTTGCAGAAAACATGAATGAAGGTACACTATTTGGACTAAACGCTCAAGGGAAAGCAGTAAAAGCTACTCAATTAGCTGGAGCAGTAGTAAAGCCTATTGGAGTTGTTTATGAAGGTTCAGTAAGAGAATGGGGAGAAGGTTTCGTAGAAGACCCTAACAGACCTCTTAACACTAAATCATATGTGGATATTATATCTAGACATAGAATTGGTGTAGCAGAAGGTACATTCACAATAGCTGATGTAGCAAGCCAAAAACCAGTTTACTTAGGATTAGCAGGAGAATTTACAACTACTATACCAACAGGAACTGGAACATTCAAGAAAATTGTAGGTGTTGTTGTAGGACAATCTACAGTAGAAATCGATTTAATGATGGATTTAGGAGTAACACTATAGTTTCAACCACACTAACAATAATAGGAGATGATATAACATGGCAGTAATAGAAACAATCAACAGCAAATATTCTAAGGCTTTAGCTAGAGTACCTCAAGGAGCTGAAGCTGTAGGAGAAATATTTGCAACAGTAGTAGCTGGAAATGCAGCAGATATTCAAAATATAAACGAGACAAATAGAGTGCTATCAGCGTTTGAAAAAGATGTACCAAGAGTATCTGGACAAGCTATAAGCTTTGAAACTTTAAATATTAAATTCACTAAAGGTGATTACCAAACAGCTTCGAGAGAATTTCAATCAGCTTGGAACTCTTTAAGATTGTCAAAACATCCAGGGTATAATATATCTGTATTAGACTTATCTGACGAAACTATCCTTGCTTCACAAAGAGGAGAAGTTGATATTGAAGGATTAAACGTTAAAAAAGTTCAAAACGTAATGTCTTTCTATGTAAACTCTTACTTACCGGGACATAGAATGCACGCTTTAGTAACTGGAAATACATTATCAATGGATTTACCAGCTATTCAAGCAGATGGTACTGAAATGTCTTATGGTACATTCGGATTTGCTAGAGGTGGAAATTACAAAAACCACGTAACAGCAGGAACAAATGCAGTTAGAAATCACTATAGATGTATTAAAGCTTCTTCTGCAACTCAAGTTCAATCTAAAGACATAATGGACGCAGTTAAATTAATCAAAACTACTAAACATTTTGGGAAAGGTGGGGGACAAAAAGGTGTTGTTGTTTTAGGAGAATACTTCACAATTCAATCAATAGCTAATGTTGCTAACGCACAAGAAACTAAAGACATTCAATTTGGATTAAATTCTGATGATAAAATAACAGTTAAATCAATGTATGGAGCTGAATTCGTATCTGTTGAAGGTATGCACTCAGACTACTTAATATTCTTAGATAAATCTTATTTAAATTCTGGATTAATCATGAGAGGGCATGAAAACTCTGTAAAGCAAGTTGGACTAGGATTAAAATACAAAGAAAATAACCAAACATTTGAAAAAATCGAAGACTTACAAGGTATGGATATGAGACTTTATCCAGAAGAAAGATTTGTAATCGAAAAACTTTCTGGATTAATTTTAGACGTAAATCCAGACCATTTCAATACTGATGGTATAATCAAAACTGGAACTACAGCAGAAACTCAATTAAAAACTTGGGTAGCTGATATGGTTGCAGAATATGAATTTGTAGACTAATAAAATGGGGAGGGTATCTCCCCTTTAAATAGAATGGAGGAATAATGGATATTTTAGAACTTAGAAACAAATATACAACTAAATATGGACAAGAGAAAGGTTATGGTTCTCCAGAGTTCAATAAGATAGATTTTGATGCTTTAGTTCAGTCAGAATTAATATTAGCACTATTAGATGAGGTTAAAGCTCTTAGAGAAGATATTAAAACTATTAAAACTGAATCTACGGCTACTAAAACTACTACAGCTAAAACAACAAAGTAGGTGACTTAAATGGCTTACGATAGTACATATTGGTATACCGAATGGGAAAAAACTGAAACTGAAATTGCAAGGATTAGAACGGATTTAGATTTAAAGAGAGCTGAAAATGACAAAGATAAAATTGAATTGGACTCAGAAAGACTTAATAATCTAATTAGATTGTCTTCTTATTATTGGAACAAATATGTTCAAACTAAGAGTGATGAACAAACTGGTGTGTCTAGTGAGGGTGGGTTAACATATATAGGTAGGTCGGATTATGGCTGGTAAATTTAATGACTTTCATAATCGTGGAATGAGACTTCATGGAGACCTATTTGACTCTTATTGTACTATAACCTACACAATCAACAACATAACTAAAGCCTATGATATAAAATGTACTGTAGCTGGACTTTCATATGAAGAAAAAGCTACTGGTAAATATTCACTTAGCACACTTTACTTCACATTATACTATGACAATATAAAAATAGCAACCGAAAAGAAAACAAAAACTACTGATTGTATTACAAATGGGTTTACAGGTAAATCTATTACATACAAAGGGGTTAAATATGTGATTGACGCTGAAAATCCAAACGGTTCGACTAGGGATTGTATTGTTTTAAGAGGTGTAGTAAATGGATGATTTAGCTAAACTTATTAATAGAATATATGAAGTCTCAAATCAAAATAGAATGAATGTAGTGTTAAAAGAAGAAATTGACCAACTTATAGCTTCAGCTCTTGAAGAAATAGGGATTAGGCAAATAATGGATACGGGACAAGCTCGTTCTATTTTTATTGATATAGCAAGGGAATATTTAGGCGTTGAATTATCCCATATTTTAGATGAACCTACAAATAAGTGGGGAAATTTAGAGAGGGGTAGGGACACTTATAACTTTAGACCTTATACAGTAAGATTAGAAAATTCCTTAGGAAGATTTATGGAATTTGGAATTGAAGATTGGGGTGTATCTGGTCAAGAAGATGGAACTTTTAAAGCTAATAGGGATGATGGATATAAAATGAATCATGTTACTACAGCTATGGAATTAGCTGAGTCTGGAAATTTAGTTAAATTTGAAAAGTATGTAGAGCTGATTCAAGAGAAAATAGTTGATTATATAGAAGGTTGGTGATAATTAGTGTTAGATGTAAAAGTAAGTTTGAAAAAAATAATACTAGACTCATATACTAAATATATGTCATCAACGCCTATAACGTTTAAATTTAGCAAGAAAGATTCAGAGGTGACTTCTTATAAGGTTACGTTATTAGAAAGCGTTGTTGAGGGTTCTACGCAGTTTAGTGTGGTAGATTACAACTCTTCAAATGTTTTAAATGTAGATTTAGTAGGATTAACACTCAAAGATGACTCTTATGGAGATAATTATAATGTTATAGCCTATGATAAATCAACTGGTATGATTACTGTTTCAACTCCACTATTGAGAGATTTCACAGTAGACGAAACGTTCGTTTTAGATGTAGTTAACATTGTTAAAATTTTTGAGGACGCGTCTTATATAGACAGGACAGCTCAAACAGTCAGAGGGTTAAGAGTTAAAATAAAGCCTTTTGATATTATGATTAGCTGTAAAGATGATGATGGACAAGTGGCAGATAAAATTGGAACATGGTTAACTTATATTTTAAGCAACGAACACTATAAGGTCTACGATGAGAATGGAAATAGTGTTGGTGGACAAGTATTTTATATATATAAACAACCTATGTTTGAAGACGTAGGAAGAGAAGTAAATAATTCATTATATTACGGTAGAGTGAATTTCAAAATATACGAAAGCTATTGTGATAGCTTAAATAATTTATAGGAGATGATAAAATGGCATCGATAGATAACAAAAAGTTAAAAACGTCTAACAGCCTTGACAGTCAATTATTTATGTATGCTTTAGGTAGAAATTTAACTACTAAAGAAGTTCATATGTACATTTTAAACATTGTAGGAAAAGACGCAATAAAAGGAATAGGTATGATGAATTATATTCCTTATGTTACTCAAAATACATATGTAAAAACAAGTGATGGAGTAATTTCTGGACTTGTTTCGGCTGAAAGTAGCGACCCAGCTGGAGCAGAGTTGTCATTAAGTTTAATGAACGACTTAAATAGCTTTCAAAGAGAAAATGCTTATGGTAATCCATTAGGTATAATCGAAAATATATTATTAGGAAAAATTTTTACACATGGAGCTAGCAAAATACAAATCGTAGGATTTAACGGAACTAATATGATGGGTACAGCTAAGGCTAATAAATGTGAAATTGGGTATGAATATAAAAATTTATTCTTCTGGGAAAATAATAAACTTATAGATGGTATGGCGATGGATGAAAATGGAAACCCTAAATTCAAAACTAATACATTTATAAACAAACCAAATAAAGAGGTTAAAACATTCGCATTAGAGTTATATACTTTATATGATGACTCTACTTCTGAAACTGTATTATTACCTTATTGTTACGCTTCTGAAGTTACTAAAGATGAAGATGGTACAGTAAATAAACTGAATGCAACTATCCAAAAAATAGGTGAAACATGGGTAGCTAATGAATCTATCATTTACGGAGCTAAAAAAGATTTTGCAATTGATGACTTAAACAAACATTCATTTGAAGTAGACTATATAGCACAAACTGCCAATGGAATAACTTCTGTCACAGATTTTGGAGTATCTGGTGATACTTTAGCTGTAGTAAATAAAACAGACGCTTCTGTAAAAATTTACACATCTACAGGGTCAGCTTGGACATTGTATGTAGGAGTAGGAACTTTTGATACTTATGCTAAAATAACAGCTAATAAATTCACAACTTCTACAATAGCATTAGCTTCAGATCAAAGATGTGCTATAGCTTTAAAAACAGTAGGAACAGCTAACACTGGAACTGCTTCATTATTCGCTGAAGATTCGGCTGGGGCTACAAAAAATTATGTTTGTAAATTCTTTATATTCGATAGAGAATCTGAAACAGTTTTAGCATACGCACCAACTTCAGTTTGCTAGTTAATTAAGGGCTAGGGTTTTATGCCCTAGCTTATTTTATTTTATTTAAAATTTTATCTTGACTTTTAAATTAGTTTATGATATAATAATCAATATATTGAAAAGTTTAAAAGGAGGTGAAAGATATGAATAAGGCATATAAATTTAGAATTTATCCAAATGAATCACAAAAAATATTTATTAATAAAACTATAGAGTTATTGACTAAGAAGCCCATTGGCTTTAGCCGATGGGTGGTTCACATAAATTAATACTTTGATAGTCAAATATTTGAATGGAGGAATGTTATAAATGAGAAAGTTTAAATTAAGCAAGTTTGAGGTAAAAAGAGGTTTCTTTAAATATAAAGACGAACCTTTAACGAATGTAGATATGAAGAAAGGTGACCAATCTTTTAAGATATCTAATGAGGAATTATATGAAGACAAAGAATCTTTAAAAATTGGAAATATGATTTATGATGTAGAGAAAATTGAAGAAGGTAAAGTTTTCCTAAAAGAACCTATAATAGAAGATTTCTTAGGTTACGTCATATACGAATGGAGTTTGCCAATAGTACTAAGAAGTGGATTAGAACATAAAAAAATGATGTTACAAGTTGAATCTGACTTGCCAAGAAAGAATAGAAAAGTAGTTCCTATGGCTAGAATGGACAAGAAGTCAAAAGTTATGTGGATGGAAATCCTAAAGGATGAAAAGGGGGATATTGACCCAGCAACTTATTCAATTACAATGATAGATGAAATTGAAGAAAAGGTAAGAGCAATAGAATTTAATGATATAAAAGCTATCGCAGAAAAAGTAGTTCATATAGATATGGACTATGTAGATGAAACAGGTAAAGATTTATGGGCTATAACTAATGTAAAGAAAGGAAATTACGTAGATGTAGTTGAATTACTTACACATCCAGAAGTAGGAATATTATCTGATGAAATTAAAATAGCAAAATTACAATATACAATCGAAGCTATTGAAAAAGGTGAAGATGTAGATTTGTATGTGGCTAAAAAAGTTGCTGAATTTGCAAGTTTACAAGAGTTATTAAAATTGAGAAATCAATTTAAATCTGAAGAAGATTATAACAAATTTGTATCAGCTATATTTAACTCTGCTAAAAAGGAAGAGGAAAATGTATGATATTAAAATAATAAGAGAATATAAAGTAGGGGAAGATTTAGCTATCCCCTTTCTTTTTAGTTTAGATAAAATAAGAGCTTTTAAAAAAGAATCACCAATAATTTATGATGAGTGCATAAATAAATATAAAGTTGAATGGTTGGAGGAATCTTTTTCTGAAAGATTATTTTTACATGTCTACAAAGAGTATTTTATAACTGAATATGATGAAGAGTTTTTAAAAAGCTATAAAGAAAATGAAGATTATATTCGAGTTGAAAGTGATAGTTTTTATATTTTAAATACTAGATTATTCTATGAGGTATTTATGAATATAACAAATGGGGATACTAAAATACTACAATCAATTAGAAACTTTATAGATGAATCTGAAGCAATACTTATCAATAAATTCTATGATAAAATAATATCAGATTTAGAATACAATAAAAAAGAATCTGTTGATAAGAATAATATAATTCATATGTTTCAATGGGCTTTAGGTCATGAGTCAATTAATCCCCATCCATTCTTTCAAGAAAACTTGAATAAACCTACATCGGAATGGTCATTGCGAGAAGTTTTACTTAGAAATTTATATAGGTCAAAAGAATTTGATTTAAGCTTTGCAATACAGAAACTAAAACACGACCAAGAACAACAATATTTAGAAGATATGAAGAATAAGAAAAAAGGTAGGTGATGTTAAATATGAGAATGGTAAATATTGGATTTGATATCCAAACAAGTACAGCCGTTCAAAATTTAAAAGTTGTCAACGATAATCTAAAGTCTATTCAGAAAACCGTACAAGACATTAATAAAACTAAACTGAACTTAGGTATTGATAATAAAAACCTAAATGCTACAGCTCGAGCCACTGATAAAGTATCTACAAGTGTTGACAGACTTAGAGAATCAGCCAGAGGATTAAATGAGGCTTTTGCAATAAATCCAAATGGATTAACCAATATGCAAAACCAATTAATAGGGCTTGGACAGGCTGTGCGGAATGTAAATCCAAATGAAAGATTAAGGGTTCAAAATGATACAATTGATAGTTATATGAGATTGTATGCCGTTGTAACGTTACTTAAAACTGGATTTAGCGAGTTTATGAAACTTGAGGACGCCACTTATAATTTAGGTGTAGTTGCTCAAAAATCTGAAGCTCAAATATTCCAATTAAGACAAACAATGGTTAATATGGGTCAAGATGTTCCAATAAAGATTACTGAAATTGCTAAGGCAATGGATGAAACTATGAGAACAGGTAAGACTTATGAAGAATCATTAAACCTTGTAAATGAAGCAAGTAAATTAGCAGTAGCTTCTGGTGAGGGTTTAGCAGACACAATGGGAATCGTAAATAAAATTATGGTTGCATTGAAAATTAACGCTAATAATCCAAACGATTTAGCACAAGCTATGCAAAATTTACATGCGACATCAGTTTTTACCGCAACAGATTTGGCTGGATTAGGAGAATCAGCTAAACAATGGGTTGGTGCGGTAGGAGTTCTAGCAGAAACCACGCAAAAACAAGGGGATAATTTAGACCAATATAGATTAAAATTAATGGAAACTGGAAATGCGTTTTCTGGTATTCTAGCTAATATGGGAAGAGCGTCTGAACAACAAGGGACAACAATAAGAGAATTTTTCACAAAATTAGTAAAAGCTGACGATTCAGCTCAATCTATGATGGACGCGAACTTAGCTCGTAACAACGTAAGAGTAAAATCATTCAAAGACTCTACAGGTCAAATGACTTATGCTCTTGCTAAAGCGAATGAACAAGGAGTAGCGTTAACATCTAATACAATATCTAAAATAGCACAAGAAGACGCAACTCAAGCTATAGATTTAATGTCTCAATTAGTTGGTAAAAACTTATTGGACATGGAAACTTTAATCAAAGTATTCAATGGACGTTATGGGCTTATTATATCTAATATGTTAAGAACTATTAACGGCGATTTAGATGGATATATTGATAGAGTTAACGAATCTACCCAATTATCAGCCGACTTTGATAAACAAATGGGTAATTTAAACAATCAATGGCAACTATTTAAAAATAAATTATTTGGTGCAAACTCTGAATTATTCAATACTTCTAAGCATTTCCTAAACTTAATAGGGTTGGCTGGGAATGGAATATTCTCAGTATTAAATACAGATGTAGGTAGATTAGTTACATCGTTGACTGGAATGGGACTTACATTTGGAGCTGTTGCAATTGGTGGAGCCAACCTATTAAGAATATTACCATTATTAACTACAGAAGTTGCTTTATTTGGAACTACATTAAATTTAATACCTTTTGTAGCCGTAGCAACTGGAATAGGGGTTTTAATTGGTGCTATTGGTTCGCTAATTCAAAAACATAAAGCTCATTCTGATGAATTAGTTAAAAATATGCAAGAAACTAAGAAAAATCAAGAAACTGCAAATCAATTAGACATAGAATATAAAGCATTAAAATCTACTATAGATTCGTTCGATTTAAGTGCCATAACAAGAGATATGGGGACTTTAGATTCAGTTTCGGCGAGTTTAGTTTCAACAAATGTGAGCTTAAAACAATCACTAATTGAACTTTATGCAACTTTCAAAAAGAGCTCTGGAGAATTCGATGCAGAAGCTTATAATAGATTAGAGCAACAAGAATCCATTTTAGATGCTAAAATTAAAGCTAATATGGCTGAAGCTAATAGAATTAAAAAACTTAGAGCCGAGAACATTAATGATGTCTATGCAGAAACTCCGGGCGGACTTAAAAAACTAGAAGAAGAAAATATTGTATTAGCTAAACAGTTATCGGAAATAAGGGTTAAAAAGGGTACTATGAAAAACGAGTATCTTACGGCTCAACAATCTATACTTGAAGAGCAAGCTACTCAAGCTCAAGCTTTCAATAATAAATTTACTACGCAAATATACCAAAATATAGCTGAAATAGCAAGTAAAGCTCAAGTAAAAACTAAACAGGCATTATATTCATTTTTGAAAAACGACCCTAGACTTTCTGGATTTTCTCAGCAATATATAAATTTAATTGAAAGAGCAGATAGAATTATAGACCCTAATACGCCATTTACACTTAGTGAATTGCAAGATAAAGAAATGCTTCAATATATAGCTGATATCACAGACGCTTACGATGGAGTAATTGAAGCTAGGAATAAATATAATCAAGCTTTAAAAACTAATGACAAAAATTACATATCAACTATAAAGAAAACCTTAGATATAGCTGAAGGATTTTTAGATTCAAAATTAAAACTACATTCTGTGTCTGAAAAACAAGTTGTAACTACTAAAAAAGAAGAAACTACAACAATGGAAATCAAATCTTTAACTGACGCTTATGCTACGAGTTTGCTTAAAGTTGTTAACTTAGGTCAAGATGATTTAACTCTTTGGAAGCTAAAGAGAGCTGAAATTGAAAATATATATAATTTACAATCTAAAAAAGACAGAGAAGAAATAACAATAGAATTTGGAGTAAAAGATTTTTCTCAAGCTAATTTAAAGAATATATTAGAGTCTTTAAAAAAGAGAAAGTTAGAGTTTGAAAAAGCTCATCCAGATTTGTCTTTAATAACTCCATCTCAAAGTAAACAATATAATAATCTAATAGAGCAGTACAAAGCTATAGATAGTTACTTAGCTAACATGGAAGCTCATAATAATGACCTTAAAACTTCGCAAAAAGAATACAACGATTTATTAGACAGTGCTAAATCTGACCTTTATAAATTCCTTGAAACTACTGAAAGTATTTACGATTCTCAATTAAAACTTAATGAACTTCAAGCTAAAAGATTAAATCTTAATTCTACAGAAGAAGAGGCACATAAAAGAGAATTAGAATTAATTCAACAACGTTACGAATATGAAATGAAAATGCTTGAAATGAAGAGAAATTATATTCTTGGAACTTATGGAATATCTCAATCTCAAATAGAATCTGAAATGGGTAGAATAACTAATATTCAAGCTGGTGGAGTTTCTAGAATGTTGACTGGATTTTCTAGTGGTGGTTATACTGGAAATGGAATGGGAATTAAAGACTCTAGTGGTCACAATGTAGCTGGTGTGGTGCACAACAATGAGTTAAAATACAGGCTCATTAAAAATTATGTTAATTGCTGGAACCCCCTTAGAGCTTAATAAACTACAACGTAATAAGAAATTATATGCGTGAATGTTTAAAAATTATTAAGATTGGGAAATCAGCATCCAAGCCTCTTTAAAAATGAGGAAGGTTCAACGACTAGGATTCACTAACAATAGTGAGAAGTACAGCCAATCGCTTAGGTGCTATTAACATTAGCTATGGATATTTTATCCTATGGAAAAGCATAACATGAATACTATGAAGTATTTATGAAGATATAGTCTTATCTTTATGGAAACATAAAGCTGAAAATTACTTTACAAAATTAAAAATATATGATAAAATTAAAAGGAGGTGATATAAATAATGGTAAAAATAGGAAATAAATATTTAAGTGAGACTGGAGAGGTTTTTAATAAAAATGGAGAGAAATATAAATGTATAGTTAGGAATAAACATCTATCTGTAAAATATTGTGGTCAGAATAGACAAGATGTATTACTATGGAAATTAATGAATAAATATTATTGGAACAATAGGATAAAAATAGATAACGTAACATATAAAGATGGAAATATGTATAATCTTTCATTTGATAATATAGATTTTTTAGACTTTGAGCGAGATGAAGAATTAAGGTCAATTAAAGATTTTGAAAAATACTATATATCTAATTATGGAAATGTTTATTATAAGATGGATGATGGATATTTTTACAAAAAAACTTTATGCTTTCATAACAAGATGTATTTAGGAGTATCTTTATATGGAAAAGGTAATACTAAAACACCTTTTCCTAAAAAGGTTGCAAGGTTAGTAGCTGAACATTTTGTGGAAAATAAAAATATTGACATCGATGCAGATTGGACTGTAGACCATATAGATAATGATTCTACTAATAACAAAGCTTCAAATTTGAGATGGATAACTAGAAGTGAAAATTCTATAAAGTCTTGGGTTGATAAAAGAAAATTATCAGATGATGATGTACGTTGGATAAGGGAGAATAAAGACAAATATGGGACTAGAGCTATGGCAAAAATGCTTGGTGTAAAATCAGCTCAAACTATAAGTAATGTGTTAAAAGGCATATCTTACAAATATGTAAAGTAATTACAGTACATAGAATAGCGAACTATGTAGAAAAATAATGATGTAATCCCAGCATGGATGACAAAGGAAAACCCAAATTTAGTAGCGATACTCGAAGCTATTAGAACTGGTAAACAAGGTTATTACAACGGTGGATTAGTTGGTAATATGCTTAAAACTAATGCTGACAAGTCTATATCGTTTAAAAAAGATGCTGATAAAGAAAAAATGCCTAATTATGGGATAGATAAGTTCTTAGCTTCATTTGGATTTAAATTAGATAAAAACTCTAAAGTATTGGATATGAAAAATAAATATTGGTTCTATAAAGCTTATTCAGATAAATACCCAGATAGAAGTTTGGGTATAAGCTATAATGGTAAAACTGGTAATTTTGTAATTGACCAATCGATGAAGAAACAATTTAAAGATTTAATTTCAGATAATGCTTATAAAGAAGGGAATAAAAACTTTAAAGGTGACAATAACATTTTTGATTCTAAATTTAAAGGTAATGCAAAAGCTAATTCAAATTCTACCTTAACAAAAAAACAGTTTGATGATTCTATGTCAGCTAGTGCTTATGTTGAAGGGGCTGAAAAGTTTGGTGGAAGTAATGACATTTTTGATGCTAATGTTCAAAATGATAAAATTTATTCAAATAGTGTTAACCTTACTGATAAAAATACAGCTATAAAATATACTGCACAACAATCAACAACTAAAACCACTACAAAACAACCTACTACGGAAATAAAACAATCTACAACTCCTATAGTTGCTGAAAATAAAACTACTGTTCAAGAAACATCTAAAGCCACCGAAGAAATAGTACAAAATAATTTTACTTTGGTTGAATTATTACAAAAAGTTTTAGACACCAATGAATCAGTTAGATTGACTACTACTAAAGAAAAGAAAGAGTTTGAAGATTTAAATGAAGCTAAGTTAATTGGATATCAAATGGATATGTTGAGAGAACAACATATTCAAACTATGATTGACAAAGAAACTGATTATGCTAAGTTGGTAGTCGATACAGAAATAAATAGACGTAAAGAAATTGAAGCAACTTTAGATAATGCAGATTATATTAATAGATTATTCTATACTGATGAACAAAAACAAAATTATGCACTTTCTAAAAAGCAACAAGAGATAAATATACTGGATGCTGAAATACGTCAAATACTGACTCAAGCAGATAAATACAAATACATTGGTAAAGTTTTAACTAATAAAGATTTATCTAAAGTAGATTTGTCTATGAATGTTCCTACTGGTAAAGACGCATTATTTGGAAAATTTGACTATGATACTTCTATGAGTAGTTTTGATAATAAAGTAATTATAAATAATCAAGTTGCGTTAAATATGGAAAAACAAGCAGGATTAAAAATATCTGAAAAAACTACTAAACAGGAACACCTTACTAATGAACAAATAGACGCTAGAGTTTCTAAATATTCAGCAATGGCTCAGTCCTATGTTGGACTATTTGATTCATTCTTAACTGGTAGTATGAGCTATGATAGAGGTGCTGGGGTGTCAGCTATAACTTCTATGGCAACTAAAGCTATTACTAATAAGAAAGAAGGAACAAATGTTAAATTTACAACAAATGAAAAAATTCAAGGTGCAGGATATATATTAGATACTTTAAATAATTTCTTGCAAGCTGAGGTTCAAAGTAAAATTAAATCTAACGAATATGAACAACAAATATTGGCTACTAGAATTAAAGGAGCAAGAACCGAAGAAGAGAAATTAGCATTAGAACAAGAACAACTTGAATTACAAAAACAAGCTATTGATTTGCAATATCAAGCTTCAACATCATACATGGGAACATCTGGAACTACTGGTTCTGCTTTAAGTGGATTAGTTAGTGGAGCTACAGCAGGTGCTACTATAGGTGGTGGATGGGGAGCAGCTATAGGAGCTGGACTAGGACTAGTTGGTGGATTATTTGGTGGAAGTTCTGCTAAGAATGAAGCTAAACGTCAAAAAGAACAACTTGAATATCAATACAAGATGACTAAATATCTTGAAGAAATGAACGAAAATATTAGTGCTAATAACACTTTATTATCTACTGTCGCTACTCAAGGTAATAAAATAGGTGTATATAACGCCACTCAATCAGCTTTAAGTGCTGTTGCTAATAGTGTGTCTGATACAATTGGTGGAAGTGCTACAGCCGCTTGGAATGACAGATCATGGCATGGCGGTTTTAAATCTGGTTGGTCTGATAACTGGATTACTACAATGGCAAATTACGATTTAGAAGATTTAGGATTCTCTGAAGCTGATTTAAAAGATGCAAACAAATTACAATCTATTTTAACGGCTATTAATACAGAGCAAGCTAAATATGCACAATATGCTACTACATATAATGTTACAGAAGGTGTACAATCTCAAGCACATGCTAATTATTTAGCCTTAGAGGAGTTTAAAGAGCAAATACAAGCTATAATAGATTTATACGCTAAATTATCACCTAAAATTTATGCTTCGTATATGGGTGCTACTTTAGAAGCTATAAAAGATTCTGCTGGTGTTATAACTGATTATTATATTGATTGGACAGATTATTTATCTACTCAATTCTCAAATATATACAGTAATCTTACATCAAATATAGTCGCAAGCGCAAGTTCTTTAACATCTACTTTCTTTAGTGGTTTAAATAATATGTTTATACAAAACTATAGTGGAATGTCTGGGATATTAAATTCTATGACAAGCTTATATGAAACATTCGCTACAGCAATGTCTAAGGATAGGTCTACTATGGATATGACTACTGTAAATGCTACTATAAAAGAACTAATAACTTTAACCAAAGATTATAAAGATGAACAAGAAGTTGTTACAGCTACTGCTGATAAATTCATTCAATTATGGATTGATAA
>JACCDZ010271240.1_pt1 | contig 17746 bp, 17 predicted proteins | sample 7449551 | NCBI WGS metagenome assembly JACCDZ01 (sample SAMN15323452, study PRJNA562643) | freshwater metagenome | isolation source: river surface water | place: USA:Blue River Watershed | collected 2017-08-18
CATGCCTGGGTGTCTGTGTACTGCCCTTCCCTTGAGGGCCGCGCCATTGCGCAAACACAGCAGCAAGGCGGGCAGATGCAAAGTCAGTCCATGCAAACGGGAGTGGCGGACGCAGGCGTATGGGTGGATTTTGATCCCACCAATGGCGTGTTGCCCGGCGATGGGCATATCACGCTGGCCTGGGGGCGCGACTTCAGCGATGTTTCGCCCTTGCGCGGCGTGATACTCGGCGGCGGCCAGCATGTGCTGGATGTGCGCGTGACGGTGATGCCGGCGGATTGATCAGGTTTTTTGTCTTGCTGATCAATAAGCCTATAAAAGACTCTGTAGGTGCGAATTCATTCGCACATCATCATCGTTGGTTTGTGCGAATGAATTCGCAGCTACAGAGCGGTATGTCCGTTCTCACCACATCAGATCATCCGGAATCTTGTAGTCGGCATAGGGATCATCCGCATCCACGCTATCCGCCGCCTTGCGGCTGTTCAGCAAAACCACAGCTTCGGCATCACGCTGGCGAATTTTCTCGGCCACCACGGCCGGCACCAGTTCATGGCCTTCGCCCAGACGCACTATGCCAATGAGGCCGCGTGTCAGCTGATCCTGCTGGGCTTTGCTGACATAGAGTTTCTTGATCTTTCTGGCGTCGGTGAATTGCCAGCTGATATCACCGCCCTTGCGGTCCAGGCGATTGTTCTCGATCAGCTGACGGATTTGCGCCCCTACGGCCTTGCGCTGTTTCTCTTCTTCACGCTGACGGTTCAGTTCACGATCACGTTCGGCTTTTTCGGCCTGCGCTTGCTGCGCGATCTGCTGTGCACTTTCGGCATCAGGGTCACGGGCCTGCTGGCGTTTTTCATGCTCGGCTTTACGTGCCTTTTTGGCATCGGCCAGGCCGGCTTTCATGAGCTGGTCTTTAAGGGACATGGGCAGGGCTCGGTATCCGGGAAAGGGGCTATTCTAGTGGGCCATGCCTGCATGCAAAAGGATTTGCAGCGTGTAAAGACAGCCTTGTGTTGCTCTCTTGGCCATCCGGCCTTATGGCACTTTGCATAGTGGCGTGACGTCGGCTCTGGTAGAGCGGAACTGGCAGCATAGGCAAGGTTTGGCGGATGGATTTACCCGGCAATATGGTGTGCATCTGCTGGTCTGGAAGATTCGCCTGATTCAGGAAGCCAATTCGCGTTGGCGCGATTCATCCCCTGATATTCTCTGAGCCGGTAATAAAAGACATCGTCATCCCGGCCTGCGCCGGGGTGACGATGAAGTGGAAGCGTGGATGGCTCTCAGCGCGAGAGCAGATCCTTGGCTATCGCGATCACCTGCATTTCATCCGTGCCGGCATAAATCTGCAGGATTTTCGCATCGCGCATGAGCTGTTCCACGCGCGCTTCGCGCATATACCCCATGCCACCAAAAATCTGCACGGCTTCGGTGGTGACTTCCATACAGGACTGCGCTGCATAAAGCTTCATGGCCGAGGCTTCGGCCAGCGTCATCTGCTTGCCCCAGCCGGTCAGCTCGATATAGCGGAACACCATGTTCTGCAGATTGGCGCGTACCACTTCCATCCGGGCCAGCTTGAGCTGTATGAGCTGGTTGTTGCCGATGGGCTGGCCGAATTGCACGCGGTTCTTTGCGTACTCGATGCACAGTTCTTGCGCGCGCTCCACCATGCCCAGCGCCATGGCGGCCACGCCGGCACGTTCCTGCATGAAGGTGGATTTGGCGCCGGAGCGTCCATAAGCGGTTTCGCTGCCGCCGATCAGGCGATCGGCGCCGACCTTCACGTCAGACAGAAAAAGTTCGCCGGTGGGTGAGGAGCCTATGCCCATTTTCTTGAAGGGCTTGCTCTGCACTAAACCGGGCATGCCGCTGTCGAGAATGAAGGAAACGATCTTGCGGTCGGCGGGCGCCACGCCATCTTCATCCAGCTTGCAGATGAGCACGATGGTGTCGGCATAAGGGCCGTTGGTGATCCAGGTCTTGGCGCCGTTGATGACATAGCCGCCGTCATCCGTGCGTCGCGCCAGCGTCTTCATCTGGCCGAAGGCATCGGAGCCGGAGTTGGGTTCGGAGATGGCCCAGGCACCGACTTTTTCCAGCGTGAGCAGGGGCAGGGCCCAGCGCTTTTTCTGCTCCAGGGTGCCCTTGCCCATGATGGCGCCGCCCGCCAGCCCCATGGAGACGCCCATGGCGGTGACGAGACCCTGCGCATGGCGGCAGATTTCAATGATGGGAATCATGCGCATGGCGGCCTGTTCGGCGGCGCCGGCATTGAAGCCTTCCTTCTTCTCTTTTTCCGGTGGCGCTTCGCCGCGGGCAGCGGCCTCTTCCTGGGCAATCTGCTTGTCGAACTGCATTTTCGCCATGGCATCCATGCCGAAGGTCTGTATCAGCTTGCGCAGGATGTCGTAAGGCGGCGTGCCTTCGTATTCGATGGCATCCAGTTGTGGCACCACTTCTTTTTCCACGAAGCCGCGCACCATGTCGCGGACCATACGGGACTGCTCACTCCATTCGATCATTTTTCGTTCGCTCTTGTTGTCATCAGGGTTATCGGAACCGGTGGCCAAGGCTGCCATGTTTTGACTTCCCGGTCAGCAGTTCCCCGCGACGGTTTTCATGGGCGGGCAGCGCCCGGACTTGCCTGACAATGAAGGCGTGGTGTGGTTGCGGGCTTTTCCTATAATGGCGGCTTCTTTTGCTGCCTGTCCCGCCCTGTCCGTGCGGGGTTTTCTGGTACCTCGCCTGCCATGATGTCCCTACGTTTTGCCACGGCCCTGCTGGCCGCCCTGCTGCTCGGGGCCTGTGCTTCTGCGCCCAAGGCTCCCGCCAATAATCCGCTGCCGGTCCCGCCTCCGGTTCCGGAGGCCTCGGTGATCAGTGTTCCGTTCACCATAGACCTGCAGCAATTGCGTGCGGAGGCATTGCGGCAGTTGCCCAGTCCTGCGCTGTCCGGCAGCCAGACCCGGCTGTTGCGCGTGAATTTCAATCCCGCGGGCAAGGATGCCGATCCCGAGCCCGGCACCTGCAGCATCACCGCGCTCAACTGCCTTACCCGCAAAGCGGGCACGTCCATTACGGTGGATTACACCGCACCCGTGGACACCGTGATCACGCATCAGGTGTTTGTGCGTGATCTCGCCATGAGCATGAGCGGCAACCAGTTCACGGTGACCGCGCAGGTGGAGTTTTCGGTGAATGCGCGTCTGCGTTCATCGCTGGCCCAGTTCGGTGTGGCCAGCTGCGGCATCCATGAAGCGATGCCGCGCATAGAGTTCACGCTGAGTGGCAATGTGGTCTGGAATGCCGCCGGCGACCTCCAGATCAACCGTCGCCCCTATGAGATGAAATGGCTGCGGCCCTGCCGGATTACCGCTTTCAATCTGGACGTGGAGTCCTTGCTGACCCTGCCGGTGCTGCGTGAAAAGCTGCAGGCCTCGATTGAAGAGGGCCTGACGGAGGGCCTGCGTCAGACCAGTCTGAAAGCGCAACTGGCTCGTGTCTGGCCCGAGCTCAATGCGCCGCGCGAAATCCAGCCCGGACTCTGGCTGCTGCCGCATCCGGAAAAAGTGTCTTTCGCCGAGCCTGTGGGTAATGGTCGTTACGTGACAACGGGGGTGCTGGTGCAGGCGCGGCCGGTCGTGGTCAGCGGGCCCAGACCGGTGGTGGTGGTGCCGCCGGTGCCGGTGCCCGAACGCGGCATCAATGGTGATGCCGTGCATCTGGCGGTGCGGGGCGATATCGCGCTGGCGGATGCGGAAAAGCTGCTCAGCCAGAAACTGGCCGGCAAAGCCTGGCTGGTCAGCGGCCATGAAGTGCAGGTGGATGCCATACGGCTTTATGGCAGTGCCGAAAATGCCGTCATCGGCCTCACGCTGGTGAAACCCGTGCGCGCCGAAATTTTTGTACTCGGCAAACCGGTATTCGATGTGGAAAAGAATGAAGTCCACTTCGACAATCTGAATTACAGCCTGGGCTCACGCGACTTTCTGGTGAAGTCGGCCAACTGGTTGCTGGGCAGCAGCTTCCGCGACACCTTGCAGCAGAAGGCCCGCTTCCGTTTTGACGAAGACCTCGCTGATTCGCTGCAAGAGTTCCGTGACTATCAGGTGGATCTGGGCTCGGGTCTGCGCTTGCGCGGCAGCATCGGCCGCGTGCGTCCGCAGGCCCTGTATTTCACGCAGGACAGGCTGCAGGCCTATGTGCTGGTGGATGGCAAATTGCAGCTCGAAATGAAGGGGAAGTAAAAGTGCTTTGCTTCTGCAGGTCGGACTTCAGTCCCACGCCATCGGTCAATTCGGCGCTGTCGGACTGAAGTCCGACCTACAGCAAGTCAAGGCAGGCGCCTGCGGCGGAGCGCAGCCCGGATTCACTCTGGGCGTAGCGTGTTTTCGGGGCGTTAGCGCCGAAACCGTCATGAAAAGAAAAGCCCGCCATCAAGGCGGGCTTTTTCATGCGCAAAGAAAATCAGCCGGCGGGGGCCAGCTGCTTGATGAGACGGGCCAGCTCGGCTTCGTCGGCCGGCTTGCAGACATAGGCGCGTGCGCCCTGGCGCAGTCCCCAGACTTTGTCACTTTCCTGGGTCTTGCTGCTCACCATGACCACGGGGATGTGGGCGGTGTCCTTGTCCTGGGTAAGGCGGCGTGTGGCCTGATAGCCGTTCACATCGGGCATCACCACATCCATGAGGATGACATCCGGTTTCTTTTCCTTGGCGGCGGCAATGCCGTCGAGGCCGCCATCGGCAAAGACGAAATGGTGGCCGTACTTTTTCAGCATGCTGTAGATGGCCAGCTTGTCAGTCGGGGAATCATCAACAATCAGGACACGCGCCATGATCGCTCTCCGGGGTTCAGTTGGGCGCAGCATAAGCGGCCTTTGTGACGCCTTGTAGCGCTGTCTCGCCGGTCTGCGGGCTTTTTCACATTCCGGTAGCCGAACGGTGCCCGGCGGCGACCGGCCGCCATCATTTTCTGGTCGCTCAGCCGGCGGCCGAGGTTTTGCCTCGCGCATCCAGGGCTTGCAGGTGCTTGCGTGTGAGTGCCAGAAAGCGTGGCGTCAGTCCCACATCCTCGTAGACCGGATCACCGAACTCGTCTTCGCCCACCTGGCGCTCACCGTGCACATAAGGAAAAGACGCTTCCAGCTCATTCAGGGAGTGATGAAGCAGGTCGGCCATGAGGGTGGCAACATCACAGCCGGGATAGAGATCGGCCAGCGCCTGCAGACGCGCCACATCGTGATGGTCGAGCTCCGTCTGCAAGGACAGGCGCGGGGCCGGTGAGCGTGCAATTGTTTGCCAGCGGGTGAGCAGCGGCTGGAATTTGTTCATGACATCCTCCTGTGGCGCCATGTCATAACGCTAGCACTTTGTGCCTGGCTGAACAGGCTGCTTGCATAAACCTCGCGGCAGTTTTGTAAGCCGCTTGCAAACCGCCTCACCAATTTGCAACAGCGGATGATGGCGTGCACGCGCCCGATTCGCCAGAATCGTAATCAACTCACCTTCAAGCCAGTCAGGGACGCCGCCATGAATATCACTACGAGCAATCGCCGCATGCATAAAGGCATGAAAGTCACCGCCCTGTTGCTGGCGATGACGACAGGGTTGACCAGTTTGCCGGTGCAGGCCGTGGTCATTACGACAGACGCGGCAGCGCGCATGGAAGCCGGCGTGGCGGATGTCACCGCCGCCCGCGCGCAGTTGCAGGCCATGCTCGCGCGTGAAGATGTGCAGGCGGGTCTCGCCCGTCATGGTGTGACGGCAGAGGCCGCTGCGGCACGCGTGGCGGTGCTGTCGGATGCCGAAGCACTTGCGCTCAGCCAGCGCATGGACAGTCTGCCTGCCGGCGGCAATATCCTCGGCGCCATCGTTTTCATTTTTCTGGTGCTGCTGGTGACCGATATTCTCGGCTTCACCAAAATTTTTCCCTTCACCCGTTCGATACGCTGAGCTGTTCAAGCAGCCGGTCCTGAGTGGCCGGCTGCCAGCGCCTCAAGGCTTTCATGAAAACAAGAACCCTTTTGCTGAGCACCTTGCTGTGCAGCCTGCTGGCGGCCTGTGCCGCTCCCCAGACACGTCAGCTGCGCGCAACACCGCTAACTGATGCCGCTCCCGTGCAGGTTCCGGATGTGCCCTTCTTTGCGCAGGAAGCGCATCAGTGCGGCCCCGCTGCCCTGGCCACCATGCTGAGCGTTGCCGGCAAGAAAACCACGCCGGATGCGCTCACGGAAAAAGTCTATGTGCCGGCCCGCAAGGGCAGTTTTGCGCTGGAAATGGTGGCGGCGGCGCGTGCGGAGGGGCGGCTGGTGTATCCGCTGGCGCCGCAGCTGGAGGCCATCCTGACCGCACTGGCGCAGGGTTATCCCGTGCTGGTCTTGCAGAACAATGGTCTGGGCCTGTACCCGGTCTGGCATTTTGCCGTGGTGGTGGGCGCCGATCGCCAGCAGGAAAAGCTCTGGCTGCGCTCCGGCAAGACCGAGCGGCTGGAGATGGGCTTTTCCGCCTTCGAGCGCACCTGGGCGCGGGCGGATTACTGGAGTGTGCTGGTGCTGGATCCGGCACGCGTGCCGGAGAGCCTGGACCCCAAGCCGGTGCTGCGTGAGCTGGCACTGATGCAGCAGGCCGGTGCGGTGGAGGACGCCCAGGCCGGCTTTTCCCGAGCCCTGCTGAACTGGCCCGAGCAGAAGATCGCCTGGCTGGGTCTGGCGCAGACCTCTCTGGCCCTGGGCGATCAGGCGACAGCGGAATCCACCCTGCGCGAGCTGGTGCGCCGCGAGCCGGTCTACGGCCCCGGTCTCAATAATCTGGCCGACCTGCTCTTCCAGAGCGGTCGCGCCCGCGAGGCGCTGCCCTATGCCGAGCGCGCGGTCGCCGTGATGGATGTGCCGCAAACGCGAGGCACCCTGGCGGCCATACACTCGGCCCTCGCCGGACGCACCAATGTGCAGATTCCGCTGCGCCGGCCGGATGCCGCGGCTAGCTCGCCGGCACCAGCACCCTGATCGCATGCGCGCTCACCGCCAGCTCGGCCGGCAGTGAGCCGGCCATGTCGCCATCGGCCTGCAGGGCTTCACGGGCGCCGCCGATCACGCTGATGCGAGCGGTTTTGGCCTTCACGGTCTTCATGAAGGGCAGGCGCGCCGCCAGCCCCAGAGGCAGGGCGAAGAGCATGAGCAGGAAGCTGAGGGCGCTGGAGGTCTGCACCAGCACCACATCCATTTCGGCGCTGTCGATGCAGGCATCGCGCGCCAGGATGTAGGAGCCGGCGTAATGGCGTCCGAGGGTCAGTACGGCCGAGCCCGCTTCATGCACTTCGCCATCGAGCTCAAGGCGATAACGCCGCTGTCCGAACTGGCGCAGCTCGCGCAGCATGGACAGCACATAGGCCAGCTTGCCGATTTTCTGCTTCAGGGCGGCATCCACGCCCTGCACCACCCAGGCGTCATAACCCACCCCCACCATCATGCCGAAACGGCGACCATTGACGGAGCCGGGATGGATGGCCCGCGTGTGGCCGCCCGCCAGCACGGCCGCGACTTTTTCCGGGGCATCGGGCAGGCCGAGTTCGGTGGCCAGCACATTGGTGGTGCCGCAGGGAATCAGGCCCAGCGTGACCGCCGGATGATCGCGCAGGCCGTTGAGAACCTCGTTCACGGTGCCGTCGCCACCTGCCGCCACGACCACATCGTAGTTGCCGGCCACTGCGGGCAGCGCCGTCATGGCATCGCCGGGGCCCCGGGTTTCATGGATATCCACCACGGCGGAGCCGGCCTTCTTGAGGGCTTCGGCAATGAGCGTGATGTGGTGACGACGGGCATGGCCAGCGGCCGGGTTGAGGACGATGAGGAAGCGTGAGGGCGTCATGGATACTCGCGATGGCCAGGCTTGTTTTGATTTTCATGATGGCCGCCGCTGCGCGGGTCGGCAGCTTCAGGGCAGCAGGAAATAGTTGGGAAGAAGACCGGGCAGGGGCTGATAGCTGCCGATGCCGAGATCAAAGCGGGGCGCAACTTCCAGCACGATACTGGCCGTGAGCCCCAGAAACAGCACCAGCAGCAGCTCGGTTAGCGCGATGCCCGGCGCCGGGCGGCGATACCAGCCCCAGCGCAGCAGAGCCAGACAGGACAGGCCCAGCAGGCCGCCGGCCAGCACATCCGAAACCCAGTGCACGCCCAGATAGGGGCGGGCGCTCATGGTGAAGAGGACCAGACTGAGCAGCACCGGACGCAGCAGGCCGGTGACGCGCTCGCGACCATAGCGGTCGATGATGACCAGCACAAAGCCCCAGACCAGAACCGCACTGAAGGCATGGCCGCTGGGAAAGGAGTCGGAGCCCGGGGGCGCCATCACCAGCACCGGCCGGCTGATGGCGAAGGCCTGTTTGAGCAGGGCGGGCAGGGTCAGGCCGAGCACGGCCACCAGCAGGGCGTAAGTCGCCAGCGTCCACTCCCGGCGCAATGCCAGCCAGCCGATGAGCACGGCGCCGAAGGCCAGCAGGCTGCGCGTGTCGCCAAACAGGGAGACCGCCACGAAGACCGGGTCCAGCACGCTCTGGCGGAAAGCAAAGGCAAAGCCGGTCAGGGTGATGTCCAGCGGCTTCAGCCAGGGCAGCAGGCAGACCACCGCCATGAAGCCGGCAAAGGCAAAGAGGGCAAGCCGGAGGGCAGCACGCTGGTCTTCCGGGCGACCGTCATGGCAGAAGCTGCGGCCGGTATTGGCAAGCGCCTGCGGCTCGGCACGGCGACGGCGCCAGCCATCCAGCGCCGGCAAAAGCCAGGTCAGCACGGCCACCGCGATGAATATGCTGCCCAGGAACATGAGCTGAGGCCGGCCCGGCATCCAGTCATGCGCCGTGGCGGCGCCCAGGCTGTAGCCCGGCAGCAGGTGCGTGGGGGCCCAGGCCAGGGCGGAGAGGAAATTCATCCACAGGAAGTAGAACGGCTTCATGCGGAAGATGCCGGCGGCCATGGGCACGAAGGCGCGCAGCGGGCCGATGAAGCGGCCGAAAATGATGCCCTTGCCGCCATGCTTTTTTACGAACTCTTCGGAGTGGTTCAGCCAGTCCGGATAGCGGCTGAACGGCCACATCTGGTGGATGCGGTGCTGGAAGTTCTGGCCAAGGGCATAGCTGATGCTGTCGCCGGCCATGGCGCCGGCCATGCCCACGAGGAACAGCGGCAGGAGGCCGATCTCGGCATGGGCCGCCAGTACGGACAGCACAAAGAGCAGGGGCACGGCCGGCACCACGGTGCCGATGACGGCGACGGCTTCAATGAGCGCGGTGAGGAAAACGGCGAGCAGGATGGCATCCGGGTGCTGTATCAGCCAGCCGCGCAGCTCCAGATACCAGGCGCCGAAATCCATGCGGGAAAGCTCCGGCTAAGCCGGATCAGGCCTGCGCTGCGCGGGCCGACTTCACGTCGTCCACGGCGACGCCGGCAAACTGCAGATCGGCGTGATAGGAAGAGCGCACCATGGGGCCGCTCCAGATATTGCGGAAGCCGATTTTCCGGCCGTAGGCGGCGTATTCGGCAAATTCTTCCGGGGTCACGAAGCGGTCCACGGGCGCGTGATTCTTCGAGGGCTGCAGATACTGGCCGATGGTCACCAGCTCCACATCATGGGCACGCAGATCATCCAGTACGGCCAGCACTTCTTCTTTGGTCTCGCCGAGGCCCACCATGATGCCGCACTTGCTGGAGACCTCAGGGCATTCTTCCTTGAAGCGCTTGAGCAGGGTCAGCGAGTGCTGGTAATCCGAGCCCGGACGCACGGCCTTGTAGAGGCGGGGTACGGTTTCGATATTGTGGTTGAACACGTCCGGCGGGCATTCCTTCATCAGGCGTATGGCGATATCCATGCGGCCGCGGAAATCCGGCACCAGGATTTCCATTTTCGTGTCCGGGTTGAGCGCGCGCGATTCGCGTATGCAATCCACAAAATGCTGGGCGCCACCGTCTTTCAGGTCGTCACGGTCCACCGAGGTGACCACCACATATTTCAGGCGCAGGTTCTGGATCGTTTCAGCCAGATGACGAGGCTCATCGGCATCGAGCGCATTAGGCCGGCCATGGGCCACATCACAGAAGGGACAGCGACGCGTGCAGATGTCCCCCATGATCATGAAGGTGGCGGTGCCACCGCCGAAGCATTCCGGCAGATTGGGGCAGGCGGCTTCTTCGCAGACGGTGTGCAGCTTCTGCTCGCGCAGCACGCTCTTGATACGGGCCACTTCACCGGGATTGGAAATACGCACGCGTATCCAGTCCGGCTTGCGCGGCAACTCCACGGTGGGAATCACTTTTACCGGAATGCGCGCCACCTTTTCCGCCCCGCGCAGCTTCACACCCTGTTCCACACGATTGGGCGTGACGGTGACGGGCTGTTGGCTTTCAGGGGACTGGCTCATGGATGGCTTGGCTCATGGGGAGAGTCTGACAGGGCGGCGAGTATAACCCAGCAGAACCGGATTCCTGTCTCTGCCGGGTAAACCGCGGCTGACAAAACGGCGTCACCCGGTTTGCCGCCTGCGTCTCTTCTTTCGCCAGCTCTGGGCATGGCATCCGGTCGGTCACAGATTCCGACTGTCCCCGGGCAGGGTGATGGTTACACTGGCGGCCCCCCGGTTCTTAGAGGATGGCCCCGATGCCCAGACCCTATGACGTCGTCGTGATAGGCGCCGGCCCCGCCGGTGAAGGCGCGGCCATGAAGCTGGTGAAAGAAGGCCGGCGCGTGGCCATGGTGGACGACCGCGGTCGTCTCGGCGGCAACTGCGTGCATCTCGGCACCATTCCCTCCAAGGCCCTGCGCCAGACGGTCTGGAACCTCATGCGCTACCAGCGCGACCCCCTGTTCCAGCGCATAGGCGAGCTGCGCAATGTGCCCTTGTCGCAGGTGCTGGCCCGTGCCCACAAGGTGATAGACAGCCAGGTCGCTGTGCACGCCGGCTTTTACGATCGCAACCTGGTGGATGTGTATGCGGGCTTCGCCAGTTTCGATGGCCCCAACCGTCTCACCATCAATCCGCGTGATGGCGGTCTCAAGGAAACGCTGGAGTTCGAGCATGCGGTACTCGCCACCGGTAGCCGGCCTTACCATCCCGAAGATATCGATTTCACCCATCCGCGCGTTTTCGATTCCGACAAGATCCTCACGCTCGATTATCCGGTGCGCAAACTCATCATTTACGGCGCCGGGGTGATCGGCTGCGAGTACGCCTCGATATTCGTAGGTCTTGGCTACAAGGTGGACCTCATCAATACCCAGGCGCAACTGCTCTCCTATCTTGATGACGAGATTGCCGACGCGCTTTCCTATTACCTGCGTGAGCTGGGTGTGCTGGTGCGCAACCAGGAAGAATACGAAAAGCTGGAGACGCAGGAAGACGGCGTGGTGCTGCACCTGAAATCCGGCAAGAAAATAAAGGCCGACGCCATCCTCTGGTGCAATGGCCGCAGCGGTAATACCGAAACGCTGGCGCTGGATAAAGCCGGTCTGAAAGCCAATAGCCGTGGTCAGCTGAAAGTCGACGAGCATTACCGCACCGAAGTGCCGCATATATTTGCGGCAGGCGATGTCATCGGTCCGCCGGCGCTGGCCTCCGCGGCTTACGATCAAGGCCGCTGCGCCGCCGCGCATCTGGTCGGCTCCAGCGATGTGCCACGCGTGGATGAAGTGCCCACCGGCATTTATACGATTCCGGAAATCTCCTCCATCGGCAAAACCGAAAAGCAGCTCACCGAGGCCAAAGTGCCCTATGAAGTGGGACAGGCGTTTTTCCGCCATCTCGCCCGGGCGCAGATCACCGGCGAAACCGCCGGCATGCTCAAGATCCTTTTTCATCGCGAGACAGAAGAAATCCTCGGCATACATTGCTTTGGCGATAATGCCGCCGAGATCGTGCATATCGGCCAAGCCATCATGCAGCAGAAAAATGGCGCCAACACCATACGCTATTTCGCCAACACCACCTTCAACTACCCGACCATGGCCGAGGCCTACCGGGTGGCGGCTTTGAATGGGCTTAACCGTTTGTTCTGAGGTTTCTGCTGTAAAAAAGCCGTGCTGATGCACGGCTTTTTATTGTCTGCTTCTGTCCCGTCAGGACTTCCTTCGGTCGTGGGAGGGGCTTTAGCCGCGAAGCTTTATTCTCTGCTCTCTGCTCTCTGCTCTCTGCTCTTCGCGATGGGCTTCTGCTAATGCTTCGTATCGCGTTGCGCCTCGCCCGCGGGGCCTCACTTTCGTTTGGTTATTCGGCCTGCGGCCTCACCCTTCGGGCCGCCCAACAAAACGGGCGTTCACCTCACTGCGTGAGGATGTCGCCAAACGAAAGTAAGCCAAGAAAAGGCGATCCCGGGCCGGACGCCGCCGCTGCGCGCCGGTTCCCTGCGCTGCTCAGAAAGCCGGGGGTCGGCGTCCTCTACGGGAGTTGGAAAAGCACTGCAGAAGCGAAAAGCAGGCATCGCTTCGCTCGCTAAAGGCAAAAGCAGATCGGAAAGGAGTGGCGCGAAGCGCCACTCCTTTAACTTCGCATCAAGAAAGAAAAGCTGTCGCCCCGGAAGTTTTTAGTCCGGGGCCCAGTGACTTTGCTTTTGCTGTCGATTTTCACGAAAACCGAAAAGAGCACCGTTGCTTTGCTCTTGAACCCCCATTAAGCCTGCCGACAGGCGCAAAGCCGGCCAAGGGAAGTGCGTACAGGGATGTATGCACTAGCGCAGGTGAGGCAGGGGTGAAGGGCGAAAAAGGCGAAGCATGCTTCGTTCGCCCGGAACGCCGCGCGCATGCAGGCGCGTGGCCGGGGAAGGGGTCGCCGTACCCCAAGGGTACTTCTTGCGGGTGCGCGCGGGCCCTATCAAATAAACAACGGGGATTTAAATAGAAAAACATCCGGCGGAAACCCTTCGGGGTTCCGCCCTACGTGAGCTAGCGAAGGTTTTTCACCAGCCTGTTAACTGAGCAGCTCACTAAAACAAATCAATTAAATGACTCCGACCCCTTTTTCCCGAACCATTGGCTCCAGTATGCAAGCTGGCGCAAGCGTAGTCTTTCCCGGAGTTTCGACTGCGGCTGAAGCTGCAGATGCGCTAAAAGGAAAGTCAGTCAAACAATTGGCTGCTCTGGGTAAAGAAGCCGCTGCTCGCCTGATGAAAGACCCACAAGATGGTTCGGCAAAGCTGGTGATGGAGTATGCAGAACAACGCATGGGCCTTAAGCGTGCGGCTCAGCAAGACAAGAAAGTAGCGGTTGCCGAGGTTAAGACGGAGAAAAGCGTAAGAAAAGACCTCTATCCCACCCGTGCAAGAAAGGCCGATAGAGAGCGAGCCATTAGTAACTCAAGAGATGCAGAAGGCAGTGTTACGTGTGACAAGTGTGGCGATGCTGTGCCTGAAAATCAAATAACCTTGCAGCATGAGCCACCATTGGTTGAAACTCACAATTCTGTTGGATGGAATACAGATCAACCAACAAGGAATAATCTTTATAACAGCACGATAACTGGTGTAAATTGTCGCGGTTGCCAGGCAGCAGAAGGGGGGGGCGATACATGAAACTTATAGAACTGATGTTGGGCCTGATTTTCAGCCAAGAAAGAAGAAGTAGAAAAATTTATTTTGATAGAGTTAGGCATGCATAATTCAGACAAGGAAGGGAAAGAACAGGAATTAGAATTTGATATTCGAAGAGCTATTCTTTTGTCCGCTTACATAAAGCATTGGGGACAGCCTTTGACAAGAACAATAGCTTCGAAAAAAGATGGTGGTCCCGTAGTCGAAGTCTATGAGTTTGTTGCGGGGCATGGTGGGCTTTATAGGTTTGCAACTATAGGAATTTCTTTACAAACCATTGGAAGGGAGCGGCATGCTGATTGGGAGTTTCTTTTTTGCCTGCCTGAGGGTTTTGGTGGCGCAGAGAGACGAGCCGTAACTAACTACCTTCTGGATATAATGGCGTACTCATTAAGGCAAGATGTTGAAATTAGAGTTGGAACCCTCATCCCTACTTCAGCTTTAGCGCCATTAGAGTGGAGTACAAAGGCAATTCTGGTGGATGAGGCTAGAGGGGAGCCAGAAGAGGCATCTGCTTTCGTGGTGGGAGAACATAAAATTGATCTGTATTGGTTAATACCTATCACCCCAAATGAGTTTCAATTTATAAAAACAAATGGCATCAATAAGTTTGATGATGCGGAAAAAAAATCTAAAGCATCCTTATTGGATGTTAATAGAAAAGATATTGTGCGTTTGCCGTAAGCTTTTATTAACAACTAGAAAACCACGGCCTGTGGCCGTGGTCATCGCCTGACTGGCTCGGCCTGTCAGAGCGCCTACTCATGCTAGTACCTTGCTCGTCGTTGTCCCCACAACGTTGAAAAGGAAACCAGCATGAGTAGGTTCACTCGATCATCGCACGTTTTATGGCATTGCCAGTATCACCTGATCTGGACGCCGCGGTACCGGTTTAGAATTTTAACAGGCCCTGTTGGGCGAGAGGTTTACCGCTGCTTGATGGTGTTCTGTCATCAGCTGGACTGTGAAGTTATAGAGCTCAATGTCCAGCCGGATCACGTGCATTTATTGGTAACGAGCAAAAAAGGGGTCGGAGTCATTTTCTCAAAATAACAATTAAATGACTCCGACCCCTTTTTCGTTTGGCTTTACTGTTGTCAGTAAAGATGGTTATAGCAATCACTACGGAGTTTCTCTTGCTGAGCGTAGCTTGCAGTCAATTTCGTCGGCGCAGAACCTTTTGGTTGATGGGCGAGTTATTGCTCAGCAGCAGGCTCAATTAAACTCAGAGTTGGCGCGAGAAGAGGTTGATATGTTTTATATGGATGTGCAAAGTCCCGATGTGATGAGCGTGTCAAGTGTTGTGGTTGCCGCTCCTTATGATGCTGTGGCCGCTGACCTTCAGAGAAGCTATGGTGTATGTCAGGTTGTTTATGCTGATAAAATAGGTAAGGGATTTATTGTTAATAAATCATATCTGGATGATTTATTGCCCGACTCTATAAAAGAGCTGCAGAAAAATAAGGGGCTAACTGCAAGTGATCAAGAGCTTGAAAAATATATCGAGTGGGGACAGTCCCTAAATATTCGCATTATTAGTGAGCCAACAAATGGACGTGTGGATATTAACTCTGGTGTTGTGAAGTATTTTCCGAATGATGAGTATAAAGGGAAGGATTATTTTGAGGTGCTTGTTAGTGGTCTTGATTATAATGGTAGATCTTTTTCGGCAAAAGCGATTTATTATATTAATGTTATTTCAAAAAATAGATATTTTGAGATGGATTGGAGTATTCAGAGCAAAAAAATCTGCGGTAGCTCAAAGGATTACTGGCGTATTTCATCTGGGTCAGTAAGTGCAGATGCTCTGACAGGCTTGTCGCTTGTCATGGATGCTTCGTTTGCTGGTGTGATATTCACTTTTGCTGAACTTTCTGGACAGTCTCTAGGTCTCACTAGCGGTACTTCAATCACGCTGGATGCCAACGCAGCTGGCCATGGCTGGTACTTTGACTGGCAGAGTAGTGGAGATGATTGGTTGCCAACCAGCAATCCTAATGAGTGGATTGCTCGTGCTGGTAGCGCCGCCGATGGCAAGATGGATTTCACTTCTGTCCTACTTCACGAATATGGCCATGCTTTAGGTCTGGAGCACTCAGTCGACAGCCATGACTTAATGGCAACAACGCTACAACCAGGTGTGCGTCGTTTGCCTTCTGCTGAAGAGTTGGCAGAAAAAAGGGGTCGGAGTGAATTAATTCTGGAAGGAAAAGGGGTCGGAGTCATTTAATTGTTATTTTGAGAAAATGACTCCGACCCCTTTTTTCTGATGCCTGGGGACAGGAGGATGAGCTGGCCTCGGATCACCGGGTATACAAAGAAATTTCAAGAGATGTGGCAGAAAGACAAAAGATATATCGGGCCTTGTTTGAAGGGCATGTTGCAGCAGGAGATATCGAGATGATGAGAGAGGCATTAACAGCCAATTATCCGGTGGGCAATGATCGCTTCCGGGAGGAAATAATGAAGGCACTGGGGCGCCCGATTGGGCAAGCAAAGCGGGGCAGGCCGGCAAGGAGTCGCAGTGATGAGAGTTAATTCACTCCGACCCCTTTGTTCAGTATTCATATTTCAGCCTCACTTCCATGTCCATTTAATTCTTTCAGGCCCCATCCACTCATCCCGAGAAGGATAATGATCCTGCCACTCTCGCGTTCTTTTGCCACCAACACCTGAGCCAACAAAATAAACCGTCCCATCTGCAAGAAAGACTGCTGCACCCAACACCCCTGAGTACACTTGAACTATATTCTTTAATTTAAAAAAAATTCTGGGCTGATAAACCTTATTAATACCTCGCCCACCCGGATCGGGCATGTATTCAACGCTTCGCCCCCAAATCCATAAGTCTCCATTCTGATCTAGAGCATATGCCGCCGTTCCGTTAAATGATATTTTTTCTATATTCTTAAGCCCTTCAACTTTGTAAAACTCAGCTCCGCGAAAATCTCTGCCCCGCCCAAGAATCTCTTTATTATTTATAGCCAAGGCATACACCTCGCCATTCTTTCCTAAAAATAACGCCTCACCAACCGACATCTGCATATCTTTAACCTTAATATTAGCCAAGCCCTTAGATATAGCCTGCTCATATTCTCTTGGCCCAAAATATCTTACATCTCCATCATCAAAAACCAGAGAAAATCCAGATACACCAGATATCAGATCAGCTACCTTTGCACCATTTAACTTATTAACTCCGATAATTTTTTTAGAATCATCCAATTTCATACCAGGAACCTGGTCACCAAAATAATAAACATCTCCATATTTATCTAAAAAAACCGAGCCCGATGGGGTTGTAGCAATTTTTTTTACATTTCTAATTTTATCAATTTTAAGTGGCGAATATATTTCTTTACCCACGCCTCCCATTTGACCATACTGGTTTCTACCCCATCCATATACAGTGCCATCATTCTTAAGAAAGAGAATATGCGTCGAAGAATATGCCAAGCCATCCCCTCCACTTAACCTCTCAATTCTTTTCGGAACAATTGTCTTGATAGTATCTTTTCCCAGCCCCAACTCCCCATTAAATCCGGTTCCCCAGCTCCAAACGCTCCCATCTTCTTTAATAGCAACGACAAATGTCGACCCAATAATCATTTTCCGTCCTACCTTTAGCTCCGAACCTAATACATTTGAAACCCTGAGCGACTTACTTTTAAAGCCTTCGGCTTGCACCCCAGAAATTGGGCCACATAGATAAATCAAGAAAATTGATGCCACTGCCACAAGCAATTTCCAGCCTGCGAAATAGACAATGAAACCTATTTTATCCGCAACAATTGAAAACATTTTATTTGCTCGCATTAATTTATAACCGGCGGGATGGGTTTTCATTTTTTGACAGTCCATTAGCCCCAAAGCTTATATACGCATCAACCAATAAAGACTCTGGCACCTGGTGGGTAATAAATACAATCGACGCCCTCCCTCTTAGTTGATTTACTGTCTGAGCAATCAGATCTGCACTTTCTTTATCGAGATTGGCCACTGCCTCATCAAACACCAGAACCCTTGGCTTCTTGAGTAGGGAATAAAGGGGTCGGAGTGAATTAATTCTCATCACTGCGACTCCTAGTGGTTGCTGTTGTATATGGGCCGACTTTTTATAATTCCCTTTCTTGATGCCCGCAATCATGCACGCGCACCAGCATGACTAAAA
>JACCDZ010694275.1_pt1 | contig 17745 bp, 23 predicted proteins | sample 7449551 | NCBI WGS metagenome assembly JACCDZ01 (sample SAMN15323452, study PRJNA562643) | freshwater metagenome | isolation source: river surface water | place: USA:Blue River Watershed | collected 2017-08-18
GTCAAAGAAAAACGCGCGCAGGTTTTTGGAGCAGATGTTTTTTCGCGTTTTCAGTGGGTTGCATCGGGGGAATGATGGGGCTGCGAGGTCCAAAGCCGAAATCAGCAGAAATCGAGTCAGCGCAGGGATTTCCGGGCCGTCGCAAGGCCGCAACAAAGGCGAAGACAACACCCGCCGCCGCCCTACAACCCGTCCCGCTCGATTCCGCATCCGTTCCGCATGAAATTCCGCAGCCGCCGGAGTGGCTTACCAAGGAAGCCCGCGCGATCTGGGTCGAGGTCTGGACCGCCGCCGACGCTCACGTTCGCCTCAAGCTGACAGACGCCGCCGCGCTTGGCCGCTACTGCATCGACCGCGCCCGCTATCAACGCTTTGCCCGCCGCGATCCGGCCGCCACTTATGAAACCCTGTCGACCGCCGGCTCCAAGCTGCTTGGCGACTGCACATCGGAAATCATGCGCCAGCAGATCCTCGACAAGTGCACGATCATCAAGCCGAACCCCGATTATGTCGAGATGCAGCGCCTCGCGACGCATCTCACGGCGATGGAAAACCTCATCGGTCTCAATCCGCGGTCTCGCATCGATCTCAACGCGCGTTTGAAGGTCTCAGGCTCCGGATCGAGCAACGAAAAGCCGCAGGCGCCGCGTCCCTCTGATGCGCCATCGGCGCCCGGCATTGGCATAGGCGGCCTTAAACCGCGCCCGAACTAACGGTCGCATGCATCCGCCTGGCGTTGTCGTGGGCGTGCAGCCCGACCCGTTGCGCAAGCTCGCGCCGGGCGAGCCGCGTTATCATTCGTGCTGGCGGGAAAAGCCGCCAGGTAGCTATTTCGACAGCGTGACGGCTGATTGGGCTGTAGCGTTTTTCGCCAAGCAATGCGTGCTGACGACTGACGACGCAGCCGGTAGCCCCTTCGTTTTGCAGCCGTGGCAAGAAGTCTGGATCATCCGGCAGGCATTCGGCTGGCGGCGCGACGACGGAACGCGGCTCTATAGCCGCATCTTCATTTGGGTGCCTCGAAAAAATGGCAAAACGGAAATGATGGGCGGGGTTGCGCACCTTTGCATGATTGGTGACGGTGTCCACGGGGCGGAATGCTACTCGATCGCCGCCACGCATCAACAGGCCTCGAAGGTGTTCGAGAGTGCCAAGAATATGGCGCGCTACTCCCCAACGCTCGCGCAGCAGTACGAAGTTTTCGAAAACAGTCTGTACCTAAAGGGGACGCAATCAGTCTTTGAGCCGCTGACCGCCAAGGCCAAAGGCAAGCACGGACTGCGCACTACATATCTCATCGGCGATGAGATGCACGAATGGCCGAACGCACAGCTGTACACCTATGTCAGAAACGCGATGCTGTCGCGCAACGAGCCAATGGAATGGCTGATTTCGACGGCTGGTCTCGATGAAGGGTACGGCGTCGATCTTTGGAACGAGTCGATCGGCATCTGCGAAGGCTCGTTCGATGATCCAAAAACGCTGGCGCTGATCTGGTGCGCGCCGCAAGATCCGAAAGCCGAGATCGACATCGAAGATCCGCAAGTCTGGGCGGAAGCCAACCCTAATCTTGGCGTATCCATTCGCGTCGACCGTATCGCAGGCTGGGCGCGCGAAGCCGCGCAGTCGCCAAGCAAGGAAAACGAGTTCAAAAGATACTGCCTCAACATCTGGACCGGCCAGAACGAGCGCTGGCTGCCCATGACCGCATGGAATGCCTGCGCGCAGCCATCCGAAACGCCCGATGTGCCGCGCTGGAAAGAGCTCGAAACGCTGCTCGCGGGGCAACGCTGCTATGCCGGCCTCGATCTCGCCTCGACGCGCGATTTCTGCGCTGAAAGCTTGCTGTTTCCGCCGAATGACGTCGTTCCGGTGTGGTCTTTGCTGGTGCGGCTCTGGTGGCCGGAAGCGCAATTCCGCATCGGCTGCCAGAAAACCCGCGTTCCCTTCGAGGAATGGCGCCGCGCTGGTGCAATCCGCGTCACGCCCGGCAACGCCGCCGATCACGACGCGATCGTCGATCAGATCATCAGGGATTGCCAGACGTACGACGTGCAAAACATCGGCATCGACCAGTTCATGGCGCATTCCGTCGCCCTGCGCCTCGCCGACGAGGGTCTGCCGGTCGAATTGATCCGCTGGGGCATGCTGTCGATGGGCGGCCCGACCAAAACGTTTGAATTGCGCGTGCTGAAAGGCGATCTCGACCACGGCGGCCAGCCCGCACTGCGCTGGATGGCCTCGAACGTCTCGATCAAGCGCGACGGCAAAGACAACTACATGCCCGACAAGGCCAAAAGCGCGCAGAAAATCGACGGCATCGCCTCAACCGTGGTCGCCGAAGCCGTCGCGCAGCTGGAAGTTCAAGGACGTTCCTACCTCGAAACCAACGATCTGCTGGTGCTGCAATGACCGGATTCCTCCTGCCTATGTCGATCAAAGCAGCGTCCGCCCCCGCGCGCGAGCAGCTGACGTTAAAATCCGCAGCGGTGACGATTGAAGGCCTTGCGTCGCTCAACGAGGCGGCGGCTGATCTTGAGGCAGCGGCCAGCGAGTATGCATACGATTACAGCGATTTCGGCGAGACGCGCGAGGAGATCGAGGCCGAGCTCGGTCCAGCGCGAGACATTCTCGGTGAGATGCAAGAGATCCAGCCGAAAATAAATGCCATGCGCGCAGCTGCCGAGGCCATCGCCGAAGCGTACAGCACGGCGGCATATGATCTGACAGATTTGGACTGGGAAATTGAGAAGCTGACCGAAGCGGTCGCCCAACTCGAAGCCCGTTTGGCGAGTTTCGCCTGATGCCAGATCTCGAATTCTACACGGCCGACGACGCCGAGGCGACGATGGCCGGCTATGAGGCGGCCGGGCTCGTGCCTGTCACGTTCGGCGGCGCCACGAAGTCCCAATCGATGACCTGGCGCGAGGGCACCATCGAGGACATTCTCGGCGGCGATGCGCGTGCGACGGCGTCAGGCGTGTCAGTCAGTCTCAAATCATCGATGTCGGTCGGCGCACTGTTTGCGTGCGCCCGCGTCATCGCCGAGGACGTCGCCAAACTGCCGCTGCTGCTGCGCGAGTACGCGACCGACGGCAAGGGCCGTCTGGTCACCAAGCGCGTCGAGGAACACCACGCGGTGCGCCTGCTGCGCGAGCCTAACGAATACATGACGACGCAGGATTTCCTCGAGATCATGACGGCCATCGCGGTCATGACCGGCACGGCCTACGCATTGAAAAGCACGGTGGACGGCCTCGTCAGAGAGCTCTGGCCGCTGCTCCCCGGTCAGTGTGTGCAGCGTGACGACCTTTGGCAGACGCGCAAGGAATTGTGGTTTAGCATCTACCATGACGACGGGTCGACGGATCTGGTGCCGGCCTCGTCCGTGGTCCGCTTGCGCGAATTTGGGCTCGACCGGTTCGAGGGCGCGGACATTGTCCGCCAGGCGCGCGAAGCCATCGGCGCCAACATGGCGATCATGCGCTCGCAAGGTAAGCTGTTCGGCGCCAATCAGCGCCCGTCGGGTGTGTTGACGGTCGAAGAACCGCTCGACAAGCGCCCGGCGGCGCAACCGCCAAGTCAGACGCTTACAAATCCGCATGGCGGCGGCAATCAGAACGCCGTCACTATCGTGCAGCATCACGCCGCGGCGTCGCCGCACGATCGCATCCGCCAACAGTGGAATAAGGCATATGGGTCCGGGGGCGAGGGCGGTGTCGCGGTGCTTGATCGCGGCTTTAAATACCAGCCGATCGACGTGACCAACGCCGACGCGGACACGCTGAAAGTCTGGGAGGCGCTGGTTGCCGAAATCTGCCGCATACTCCGCGTGTCGCCGGTCAAGGTGATGCAATCGGCGGGGTCGGTGTCGTACAATTCGCTCGAGCAAACCAACCAGAACCACCTGACCGACACCCTCGAACCGCGTTTGATCCGCATCGAGCAAGCGTTCGCGCGTGATCTCCTGACCTACGACGAGCGGCACGGCGTGCGCGGGCGCCGTCTTGCTTGGTATTTTGACCGCAACGAGATCCTGCGGCCGCTGCCGAAAGACCGTTTCGAGATCTATGCCAAGGCGCGGCAGATGAACCTCATGACGGTGAACGAAATCCGCGACGCCGAGGACATGCCGCGCGTCGAGGAGCCGCGCGCCGACGAGTTGTTCGCGCCGATCGCGACCAACCCCGGCGGCAACCCGTCGACCACGGCCAAGCCCGCCGCCACAACGCCAGCCCCCAAACCGGAGCCGTCCGCCGATGCGCAGAATTGAGATCAAGCGCGCCGACATGGCGCCGGAACGCAAGCTGTGCCGCATGCAGTTGAAACTTGCCGACGTGAAAATCAAAGGTGAGATCGGCGGCTATGGTGCGGTTTTCGGCAATGTCGATGGCGGCGGCGACATCATCATGCCGAATGCGTTCTCGGCGTCGCTGGCGCGCATCAAGTCGGAAGGCCGCCCCGTGCCGATGCTTTGGCAGCACAACCCGGAAAAGCCGCTGAGCGTCTGGGACGTGCTCGAGGAGGACGGCCACGGGCTCAAGTGCACCGGCATCGTTCCCGACGATTTCGAGCTTGCGCGCCATGCCCGTGCAACGATCGCAAACGGTGCGGTCACCGGCCTTTCGGTCGGCTTCAAATGCCTGCGGCACGAAATCGACGAAAGCATCCGCGACGACTACGGCTGGCCGATCCGTAAGCTTATCGAGGTCGAGCTTTGGGAAATCTCGCCCGTGACGTTCCCGATGAACGTCTCGGCGCGGATCAATCAAATCAAGGCCGCCGGTTATTCGCCAGCGCCACACGCCATCAAAGGCCGCGACCGCGACCCAATCGCCGCCGCCCGCGTCGCCGTCGCGCTCGCCGCGCTTCGCGCCGCCTCCTGAATCCCCTGCCCGCCGTGGCGGGGCCGTGCCGCGTATCCGATCAACCCGAACTGAAGGACTGCAACCCATGACGGCACTTTCCGCCGCGGCCCGCGCTGACGATCTCGCTGATCTCTGCGAACCGCTCGAAACCAAGTCGGCCAGCACCGACACCGATCGCACGACCGCGCCGAAAGGCGACAGCATCGAGGCGCTGGCGCTCGAAACCGCTGCGATCTCGACCAAGACGGCTGCATCCGTGCGCGACATCGAAGCCAAGCTCGGCAAGGTGTTCGAGCATTTCAAGGCGTCGAACGACGAGGCCGACAAGGACCGGCAAAAAAAGGGCGCGGCCGATCCGATCACCGAGGAACGCACGTCTCGCATCAATCAAGGCCTCGACGAAATCGAGGATCTGAAGCGCAAGCTGCGCATTGCCGAAATCAAGGCGGCGCGACCTGGTGTCGGCGGCCGTGGCCGCAACCCGGTCGATCAGAAAGCGCAGATGCAGACGCTGTGGCGCAAGGCCGCCGACGTCTACATGCGCACCGGCGACGATCGCCAGCTGCGCGAATTCCAGGCTAAGGCGATGTCGAACAGCGTGAATGCCGACGGTGGGTTTTCGGTGTTCGCCGAGCGGGAGGAGTCTATCCTCGACAAGCTGCTGCTCGAAATGTCGCCCATGCGCCAGCTTGCGACCGTGCGCTCGATCTCGACGCTGCAGTACACAAAAATGTTTGGCCTCGGTGGGGCCGATAGCGGATGGGTCGCCGAAACGGCGGCGCGCACTGCGACGAACACGCCGCAGATCGCGCAGCTGACCTACAACGCGATGGAAATCTACGCCAACCCTGGCGCAACGCAGCAGATTCTCGACGACAGTTCGGTCGATCTCGAGGCGTGGCTGGCCGAGGAGGTCAACGAGCGGTTCGCTGCGCAGGAAGGCAATGCGTTCGTCAAGGGCGATGGTGTGGCCAAGCCAAAAGGATTCCTCGACTACACCAAGGTCGCCAACGCCTCGTGGACGCACGGCAACATCGGTTACGTCGCCACGGGACAGGCTGCGGCGTTCTCGTCGGCACCATTCGACGAGCTGATCAATCTGACCATGGCGGTCAAGGCAGGTCATCGCCAGGGCGCGCGATTCATGTCGAGCCGCGGCACCTTGAGCACGCTGCGCAAAATCAAGGACACGACGGGTCAGTATATCTGGACGCCGTCGATGGAAGCCGGTGTATCCGGCCAACTGCTTGGCTATCCCGTCACCGAGGACGAGGAAATGCCCGCCGTCGCCGCCAACGCGTATCCGATTGCGTTCGGTAACTTCGCGCGCGGCTATCTGATCGTCGATCGCAAGGGCGTCAACGTGCTCCGTGACCCCTTCACCAACAAGCCGTACATTCATTTCTACACCACCAAGCGCGTCGGCGGTGGTGTGCATAATTTCGAAGCGATCAAGCTGCTGAAAATCGCCGCATCGTAAGCAGCGGCAGAGCAGTACCAACAAGCGCGGCCGCCTCGTGCGGCCGCGACTGTCTCAACCTACGATCAAACGGGAGTTCCCATGTCCGATAAAGATGACGCCGCCGCGGCAAAGCCCGCCGCACCGGCAAAGCCGGTCAAGGCCGAAGTGACCAAAGCATTCCCCGGCGTGCCTGACGGCAAGCACGACGCCGAGGACTTCGAGCCCGGCGACGAAATCACCGGCGATCTCGCCCGCGCCATGATTGCCGCCGGCTTCGCCAAAGCGATCAAGGGCTAACGCTGAGATGATCCGCCTCGATACGCCGTCGGTCGCGGCGGACATCCTGCCGTTGGCAACGCTCAAAGCGCATCTGCGCGTCGATCATGCGACCGAAGACACGCTGATCGCAACGTATGGTGCCGCCGCCGTGCGCGCGATGGAAGCGCGACTCGGCCGCAGTCTCGGCCCGGCGACGTACAAGCTGACGCTGTCCTCGGTTGGCGCCGCGATCGACATCCCGGTCGCCAACGTATCAGCCATCACCGGCATGACGATCGTCGATCGCGACGGCGTCGTGCAAACGGTCGGCGCCGATGACCGGGTGCTGCACACCGGCGACGTGCTGTCGATCGTCGAGCCAGCGCCGGGCGTGACGTGGCCAACAGCTGGCAGCGCCTGGAATGCCTGCGAATTGACCGTGACGGCTGGTTACCCGCTCGGCGCGCTGCCGGCGGACCTGACCGCCGCCCTGCTGATCACAGCAACGGCGATCTACCGGGGCCGTGGCGACGGCGACATTCCAAAAGGCGCCGAGAATCTCGCGGCGCCCTATCGCACGGGCGGCTGGCTCTGATGACCGATCCGGGCGAACGCGACCACCGCGTGACGGTCGAGCGTCAGCAAGTGACGCCTGACGGTGGCGGCGGCCAGCTGACGTCATGGGTCGCCATCGGCGCGTTGTGGGTGGCGGCGAAGTGGGTCGGCGGCGGCGAAGCCGTTGCCCGTGGCGCCGTCCGCGAAACCGTCCGCTACCGCTTCACCGCCGACGCCGCGAGCGCCGAGGCGCTGGCGATCACGGCGGCCGACCGCATCGTCTGGGGTGGCGAGCCCTACAACATCCGCGAGCGCCCGCGCCGCCAGCCGGCCAGCAGCGAAATCGAAATCTACGGCGAGACAGGAGTGTCGCAATGACCGCGTTCGTGTTGCCGCTCGGCGTGGTGCCGACTTTGACGGTCAAGGCATCGGGCCTGATGACGGCGCCGCTGTCGAGCTATGCCGATGATGGCTCGGCCGACGATGCTGCCATCATCTTGCGCCAGATCGACAACGAGATCGCCGCCCGCCAGGCGCAGTTGCAGTTGATCCGCGACCGCATCGAGGAAATCGCGCGCCAGACCGTGCGGCAGGCCGAGGAAGCGGCCGAACGCGCCCGCGCCGAGGTCATGGCGTCGATCGAGGCCGATGTCGCGGACCTCCGCCAGCAGATCGACGCCGTATCAGCCGAAGTCGACGAACTGATCGCCGCTAGCGAGACGTGGACCGAAATCGAATTCGACCGCCGCATGAGCGAGCACGATGCCACCCGCGCGGCGGGCGACCCCGTTCCGCCGCCGCCGATGTAACCCGTCAACCCACTCTGCCAACGGAGCCGCTTATGTTCATCCTGCCCTCGTCCGTCCCGCAAACCAAGTCGGCCGCGCCGCGCGTCGAGCGGAAAGAAGACGGCGACACCGCCGCCGCCAATCGCGCCCGGCTTGAAGCGCAAATGGCCGCGCTGCAAGAGCTGGTCGATATGCTGAAAGCCGCTCAAGAGTCTGACGACGACGCCGAGATCCAAGCTGCCGTTGAAGCGGTCGACAGCGCCGATCTGTGATGCCCTCGACCGTCACCGGCGTCGACGCCGTCGACGCGGCGCTCGAACGCTATGACACCGCGCTCGTCAGCCGCGTCGCCGGGTTCCTGCAAGCGGAAGCCGAGCAGATCCAAGCCGATCTGGTCGAACTGATGCCGGTGGCATCAGGCACCGCGCGCGATGCCCTCGCCGCGCCCGAAGCCATCCAGCGCAAGGGGCCGGATGCGAATCCGGCCTACCATGTCGGCTATGTCGACAAGGAACTGCAAAAGCGCGCCTATTACGTGCTGTGGGTCGATCAGGGCCGCGAAGCCGGCAAGGCCGGGGGACGCCGCCGCTCTGGCCGCTTCAAGTCCGGCGCGCAGCGCTACAAGAAGATCGAGCGCAACATCGGCCGTATCGAGCCGCGCCGGGTGTTCCTGCGCGCGTTCATGCGCTCGGAAGGCCGCATGAAGGCCATCCGCTCGGTCGCCGCCATTTGGGGCGCCGCGGGCGCGGCTAAGATCATCTGATGACCTCTCCGGTCTGGGCTTTTCAGCAGGCGCTCTACAGCCGTCTGGCGGCGGCGTTCGCGCCGGTCGAGGTGTTCGACCACGCGCCGCAAAACACGGCCGCGCCATTCGTCGACATCGGCGACATCGACACCCGCCAGGACGATCTGCTTGCGGCCGCCTCGGCCCGGCGTACCGCCGTGACGATGGTCATCACCGCCTGGGGCGATCCGGCCAGCAAGGGCCAGAAGACGCTGCACGAGATGGCGGACACCATCACGGCGGCGCTGCACGAACGCCAGCGCGACATGCCGCTCGCGGCGGGGTCGCTGGTTTCCATCCGCGTGACAGGCTCGCGCGTCGTCACCGAAGCGGACGGCATCGCCCGCTCGGTGCTCGTCATGGTCTCGGCGTACATCCAACACTGAAGGAGAACGGCAGATGGTTGACAAGGTTTGGGCGGGCGCGAAGCTCTTTATCGGCGGCAGCGGCGGCTCGCCGGTGTGGGTCGAGGTCGGCGACGTCATCGGCTTTACCGGCGATCTCGGCAGCACCTGGAAAACCGCTGATGCGAGCGTGCTGGCCGACGTCTTCGACCGCACGGTCAAGACCACCAAGGACCCCGGCAAGCTCGACGTCACCTATCGCATCGGCAATGCCGGTGCGGGGCAAACCGCGCTGATCGCCGCCGAAGCCGACGCCGTCAACAGCTATCATTTCAAGGTGGCGCTCGCTGACGACGCGGTATCCGCCGGCGACAACCCGACGACGTTCGTGTTCCGGGCGCTGGTGCTGTCGGCGCACAAGGTGCGCGGCGCCAACCGTAGCGGCCTCGTCGAAGGCATGGCATCGCTCGATATCCAGGGCGCCGTCGCCTACACCGCCGCGGCCGCCTGATGCGCGACGCTCTCCCCGGCGATCCCGCAAGCGACGATCTCGCCTACGAGATCACGCTCGACGTTGCGGGCCGCACCTTCCTGGTGCGCCGCGAGTTCGGCCTGGTGCGCAAGATCGAGGCCCGCTTCGGCGCGCTCGACCCGCTGGCGCGGCGTCTCGAACTCGCCGCCGTGACGCAGATCGACCTCGTCGATCTCGTCGGTCTGCTGCTCGACGGCCAATCCGGCAAGCCGTCGCGCGGCGACATCGCGGCATGGGTATTCGATGCGGGCTCGCACAAGGTGTCGAAGTCGCTCGCGCCCGAGATGCTGCATCTCGTCATGGGCAACGATTTGTTGCGCGCCATGGCGGCCCGCCGTCCGCGCCGCGACGTTGGGGAGGACGAGACCGGCGGCCCTTTCGTGCCTGCGGCCGCATCAACTGGTCGTACCTCTTGATCGCGGCCGGGCAGTTGGGTGTGGAAACGGCGGCGTTCTGGCATCTCACGATGTGGGAATTCGAGACCATGATCGCGGCGCGCGTGGCGCAGGTGCCGCCGCTGCGGCCGCCGGCCGAACTGGCGCAACATCTGATGGCGCTCGCGGCGCGCGGCAAACGGACCTGATACCATGGACGGGGATGTCAAAACAATCGGCGACTTGCGCATCGTCATCGATGCGTCGACCGAAAAGTTTTCCGGCAACATCGCGAGCGCGCGTCAGCTGATCCAGCAGTTCGCGGGCGACAGCGAAGGCGCGCTCGGCAAGTTCGACAAGGCGCTGCTCGGCACCGGCCAGACCATCGAGGCGATCCGCAACAACATTGATGTGTTCGTCGGCCGGGTGAACCCGATGATCGCAACCGTCGTGACCGGGTACAACACGCTGATGAGCCTCGGCAACAAGCTCGGTCTTGGCGAGGACATGCAAGCGATCGACACCGCGTTCAAGGAATTGTTCGTGTCGGTCGGCGTGCTCGGGCCGGAAGCGCTGAGCGAGGTCTCGCGCTCGGCCGAGGACGCGCAGCAAAAACTCGCCATGCTGAGCCAGGCGGGCGAAGGTGCCATTGCTGGCGTGCAAGGCAGCGGCGTGCGCATCGTCTCAGGCATCGCCGACACCATTCGCGTGATCTCGACGTCGGTGCAGCTGATGCTCGGCCGCGTTGCCGAGATGACCAACGATCAGCTGGTCGCGGCCATGAAGGCGCTGGAAAACCAGATCAAGGAAGCCGAGGAAACCGGCAAGGTCAGCTTTCAAAACATGGAAGCGTTCGGCACCTCGTTCGGCGAGGTGATCACCGCTGACGCGCAGAACGTCGACGAGTTGCGCAACAAGCTAAAAGGCCTAAAGGACGAGCTAGAGCGGCGCGCCAACGACCAGACGCCGGCCGACATGACCAAGTACATCGACGGCCTGCAGCGCGCCAACGAGGAACTGAAGCTGCGCACCGACATGCTCGGCAAGGAAAAGTCGGTCGCTGAGGAGTACTACGCCGTCGAGCGCGCCCGGCTCGAAGCCAAGCGGCAGGGCCGCAAGATCAGCGCGGAAGATCTCGAAACCATCGAGGCCGAGGCCGCATTCAAGCGCGAGCAGATCGAACTCGAGGACCTGCATGCGCAGAAGCTGAAGGCCATCGAGGACGCAAAGCGGCGCGCCGCCGAAATCGATCGCTACATCGCCGGGCAAGAGCGCGGCATCGACAACATCAACGCCGCGATGGAAACCGAGATCGCGCAGATCGAGCGCAAGATCGCGGCCATGCAGCAGGGCACCGAGGTGTCGGCCGCGACGCTGTTCGTCGAAAAGCAGTTGCAGGCGGCGCGGCGCGCCAACATCGATCTATCCGACGCGGACATCGCCGGCATCAACGCGGCGGGTGAAGCCTACGGCCGTCTCGCCGAGATCGCCAAGAGCACGCAAATGCAGATCCAGCTGGTGCGCGAGGCCAATCAGGCGGTGTCGAACGCCATCAGCAACGAATTCTCGCAATGGACGCGCGGCGCCGAATTCGACGTCAAGCGCATGGTGGCGAGCATGCTTGCCGAAATGGCGAAGCTGACGCTACAGCGGCAGGTTCTCGCCCCTCTGTTCGGCGGCTCCGGCGCCGATGGAGGCGGCATCTTCGGCAATCTGTTCTCCGGCATCTTCGGCGGCATGCGCGCGGGCGGCGGGCCGGTCGAGGCGGGCCGGTCCTATCTGGTCGGCGAGCTCGGCCCCGAGGTGGTCACCATGGGCGCCGACGCGCAGGTCACGCCGCTCGCCTCCGGCAGCACGTTCGCGCCGGTCATCAACATCGACGCGCGCGGCGCCACGCCCGACGCCGTCGCGCTGCTTGAGCATCGGATTCCCGGACTCGTGCTCGACACCCTGCGCGACGCCCGCGACCGAGGTCTCGCATGACCATCACCCACCCGCGCCCGCTGCTGGCGTTCGACGAAGTCGCCCGCGCAACCATGCGGGCGGTGCATCAACAGGCCCGTGCGCCGTCGCGTGGCGGCAACCCCGGCCTTGCCGAACTCGGCCGCGACCTCTGGTCTTTCGATTACGCGCTGATCAATCTGTCCGAAGCCCGCGCCATGGCGTGGGAGGCGTGGTTTTCCTCGCTGCGCGGCGGCTTGCGCCCGTTCAAGGCGTCGCATCCGCTGCGCCGTTACCTGCAAGCCTATCCCAATGGCTACGGTGGCTTGACGCGGGCGGCCGGTGGCGCGTTCGCCGGGTCGGCCGTGGTGGTGTCGTCGCCCTCGTCCGAGCAGATCATCGTCGGCACGCTGCCGAACGGTCTCGCCTTCGCGCCGGGCGACCTGTTGTCGGTGACTTACGCGAGCGGCCTGCAAGCCCTTCACCGGGTGCTCGAAGCGGCCACGTCGGCGGCTGGTGCCGCGACGCTGACCGTCGAGCCGCGCGTCATCCCCGGCATCGCGGCCGGCAACGCCGTGCAGCTTGCCGACCCCTATTGCCTCGCCATGCTGGAAGCCGGCACCAGCGCGCCCGCGTTTCAATGGGCGCCGGGCCGCCGGGGCGAGCCGCTGCGCTTTTCCGCAACGCAGGTGTTCTGATGCGCGCGCTATCATCGCAAACGCTGGCGGCGCTGGAAAGCGGCCGCTACGTCCGCCGCAACCTCGTCCGCTTCGATCTCGACGCCGCCGACGGCGGCCCGCGCGGCATCTGGGATGATCTCTACGACATCACCGTCGCGGGCGTGATCTACCATCGCGCCGCTGGCCGGTTCATGATCGGCAAGGTCACATCGGGCGGCGACTACGGCGTGCGCTCGCTCGACGTCGTGCTCTCTGGCCTCGACACCGGACAACTCGCGACGATCCGGTCGTACAACTACCATCAGCGGCCCGTCGCGGTCATGCTGGCGATCGCGCCCGCCGAAACGCCCGATGCGTTCGACATCGTGCCGTGGTTTTCGGGCATCCTCGACCGTCCCGTCGAGCGCGAGCGGGCCGGCGGCACCTTCGATTTCATCATCAACTGCGAATCCGCCAACCGCGAACTCGGCCGCAAGTCGCTGCGGCTGCGCTCCGATGCCGACCAGCGCCAGATCGACGCAACAGACGGGTTCTTCAAACACGTGACGCAGACCATCCAAGACGATTTGATGTGGGGCCGCACCGCGCAGACGGCGAGCCGCAGCGGCAGCGGTGGCGGGGTGCTTTGACCGCCGCCCGTCCGCCGCACCGTACCCGGCTGCCCGATTGGCGTGACCGGCTCGGCCACTTGCTGGCCGCCGAGGCCGCCGCGACGTTTCAATGGGGGGTGCATGATTGCGCCACTCTATGGCGCGACGCGGTGATCGTCATGACCGGCGCCGACCCGCTCGCTTACGTGCGCCCCTGGCAATCCGAGCGCGGTGCGCTCGTCGCCATCGCCGCCGCCGGTGTCGACTCGGTCGAGATGTTCATCGCGCAAAAGTTCGTCGAAATCGCGGCGGCCGATGCCGTGCCGGGTGATTTGGTGCTTGCCAATCTGCCATTGTCGCCGCTGTCGTCGCCCGCCGTCGTCGTCGATGGCGAGGCCATGTCCCGCACGGCCGATGGCGTCGTGATGATCCCCATGCGCCTGTGGCGCCGGGCCTTCCGGGTCGGCTGATGACTTTCATCGCTCCCCTGATCGCTGGCGCCCTTGGCCTCGGCGCGGTCGGCTCGGCGCTGGTCGGCGTCGGCTTGTCCGTCGCGCTCGGCTATGCCGCCCGCGCACTTGCGCCCCGGCAATCGAATGGCGCTGGGTCCTATGGCAATCAAGGCATGCGGCTTGCCTTGCGCTACGATCCATCGGCGCCGCGCGAGATCCCGATCGGCGAGACGGCAACCGCCGGAACGATCGTCTACCAGCACTTGTACGGCCCCAACGGCAACGACATCGCGCAGCTGGTGTTCGCGCTCGCCGATTACGAGTGCGATAGCCTCGCGGGCTTCACCGTCAACGGCAAGCCGGTGACCTGGAATGCCATCACCGGTGACGTGACGGAATACACCGGCAAGATGAATGTCCGGTTCTATCGCGGCACCTGGTCGCAAACCGCCGATGCCTCACTCGTCGCCAATTCGGGCGGCCGCTGGACCGCGAACGATCGCGGCGCCGGTATCTGCTATGTCGTCGTCGAATTGACCTATGACGCGGCGCTGTATCAAACCGGCGTGCCGCGCTTTCTCTGGCGGCTGCGCGGCGCCAGGCTCTACGATTGGCGCAAGGATTCGACCAACGGCGGCGCCGGTGCGCACCGCTGGGGCCAACCCGCGACCTACGAATGGTCGGCAAACCCGATCGTCGCGCTGTACAATTGGCGGCGCGGTTTCTGGCTCAACGGCCAGCGCATCGCCGGCATGAACACGCCCGCGTCCGCCTTGCCGCTCGACGACTTCACGACGGCCGCCGATGCCTGCGACGAGGCCGTCGCGCTGGCCGCTGGCGGCACCGAGCCGCGCTACCGCTTCAATGGCGTGGTCTCGACGGCCGACGATCATCGCGAGATCGTGCGCGGCTTCATGGCGGCCGCCGCTGGCCGGGAAATCGATTCAGGCGGCGTCTTCAAGCCGCGTCCCGGCGTGGTCCGCACCGTCGTTGCCAGCATCACCGACGACGATCTCGCTGCGAGCGGCACGGTCGAAATCGTGCCGCGTCTGCCGCGTTCACAACTCGTCAATGCGGTGTTCGGCACCTGGCGCGATCCGGAGCGCGGTTTCGAGCGTGTCGCCGCCGCGCCGCGCATTTCGCCGCCCGACGAACTGATGGACGGCGGTGTGCGGCTCGAAGCGACCTATGACATCGACAATGTCACCAGCCGCACGCAGGCGCAGCGCGTGCTCGAGGTGATCCGCCGGGAAGGCCGCCACCAATTGTCGGCGACGCTGCAACTGCGGCCGCGCTGGCTGGTTTTGGAGGCGGGCGACTGGGTGCAATGGACGTCGGCGGTACATGGCTTCACCGGCCAGACGTTCCGCGTCGAGCAGGCGCAAGCGGGCGCCGATAACATCGTCAACGTCACGCTGCGCGCGATCTCTGTCAATGCCTACGCCTGGTCGACATCCGACGAGATCAGCGAAACGGCACCGGCCCCGGTCGGCTCCGGCGCGCCGTCGCTCGCGGCGGTGCCTGGTCTTACGGTCACGGCGGTGTCGATTTCTGGAACGGGCGCCGCCGCGCGTCCCGGCATCCGCGCGACATGGACGCCGATCACCGACGCCACCGTGACACACATCGAGTTCGAGTATCGCAAGACCGGCGACGCGGCGCACCCGATGCAAAAGCTCGCGTTGCAGCCCTCGACCGGGCAACTGATGTGGGTCGACGGCGTGCAGGGCGGCATCGTCTACGAGGTGCGGGCGCGGCTGGTCACCTCGCCGCCGCGCGCGGTGATGTGGTCCGGCTGGATCGCCGCCAGCGCCGCGACTGCCCCGTTCGTGGTCGACGTCGGCGCCGTCACGGTCATGCCCGACAGCATCACGCCTGAAATGCTCGACGCGCAGACGCGGTTCGAATTGTCGCTCGCGAGCGCGGGCGACGCAACGCAAGGCGCCGCGGCGCAGTTTCGCGACGAGATCATCGCGCTGATCCAGTCGGTAAGCAGTTCCAACATGCTGGCGGCGCTCGACGCCGACGACGCCCATACCCTGATCAAGATCGAGCGGGTCGAGCGGGTCGACGGCGACGGTGCGCTGGCGTTGCAGATCGAAACGGTCGGTGCGCGCATGGATACCGCCGAGGCGGCCATCCAGACGCAGACCGAGGCACTCGCGTCGACCACGACCGCCGTCGCCACCTTGCAGACGACGACGACGACGTCGCTCAACGGGTTGAGCGCCACCATCGCGACGCAGCAGAGCTCGATCGACGGCCTTAATGCGCAATACACCGTCGCCCTCGATGTCAACGGCCGCGCGACCGGATTCCGCCTCGCTGGCAGCGCGACGACGACGGATCTGCTGTTCCTGCTCGACAACCTGCGCATGGCGTCGCCCTCGATCAACGGCGGCGCCCCGGTGCCGCTGTTCTCGGTCGAGACGGTCGTCGTCGGCGGTGTGCCGCAAGCGCAGATGTTCTTGAACGGTGCGATCAAGGCCCGCGCGCTTGAGGTGGCGTCGCTCACGGCTATTACCACGGTGCTAGGCGATGCGACCGTGTCGGGCATTCTGCGCGGCACGGCGAATAAAATGATCCTTGACTTCAACACGCCGCGATTCCGCATGGTGGCCGCCTGATGGCCTACACCGTCCCGGTTCTCGACATCTACAACAACAAGGCAAGTTGTTATCTCGTCGATCCATCAAACTTGGCAGATGACGCGCCGCACGCGAGTCCACTGACGGCGGCCAACCTGCCGCGGGTGCTGTTTCACAGTGATCTGGCATACTACCAAGCAATTATCGATCAGACGATTACCGCGTCGTTCCCGTCTCGCGTGAAGGGCGCGGCGGGTTCAGGAACGGCGACAGTGCCAACCACAAACCTAACGGCCGCATACGTCGATCATGCGTTGTTCGGCTCGGTGACTACGCCGACCGTGCCGTATGGGTTTGCTGAGTATGGCGGCGTTCCGCTGGTTGAGCCGTACATGGTGCAGGAGATTGGACTCGGTGGCGCCGATGTGCGGCGGCGATGGCTCGAAATACGTTTTGGAACGTCGCCGATTGTCACTATTCGCGAATACTTTTGGTTCAATACGTTCGCGGCGTCAGGCGTGACGCTGCCCGCAATCAGCGCATCAATGCGCGCCGTCGCATTCCAGAAGGTGATCGCCACGGTTGGTGCCGATCTAATCGATTTCAACGGCGCGGCAAACACATTTCAGTTTGGCAAGTTGCTGCTAGACGGCGCGAGTGCAGCAAGGCTGATGCGCGAGTCGGCGACCGGAATGCCGGTGACGGCAGGGCGTACAATCGATTTTTCGTCAGGTGGTGTCCGCATCTGGAACCCATACACGGGAACATACGCCGACGCTGGCACCTATAGCGGATCTTTCACGCCAACGATCAGGCGCGTTGAATGAGCGTCGATCTCGTCGACTTGACGCCAGGCAACATTACCTTGCGGCGTCCGGATGGCTCTGTGATGTTCAATTCAGCAGAGCGAAACCCGGCCGAGGCACAGCGAGTTAGTGTGACCGGACTAACGGTCGACTGGCCGCCTGTTTCCGGCGAGCAGAACGTATGGCTGCCGTTGACGAGTCAGTATCGGCACGAAATACCGGCTCACAATACATACGCGACTCAAACGATCGCGGCGCTGTCGCCAGCCGGCATCGCGCCGCAGTTCTTCCTAACGAACATCAAGCTAACGCAGACACTGCAAGGGCGAGCGGCATCAACGCCGCTCTACTGCAGGCAGGCGCAAAACATCTGGCGCCCCATGGTTGGATCGATCCACCTTGAAAGTCATGCAGTTTACGTCTTTCGCGCTATCAACATCGCGGCGGTCGGCGGCAACATCGTGCTGGAAAAGCGGCAGATGGGCATTGGCTACAGCGATACCTTCAACATCCCGTCTTCAACGCAATCGACCTACACGATGGATTTTGACATCGCGTGGGGGATTTTCGACGGCTGACACCGGACCCGGTATCTCATGACCTATCAACGCTGGTATCGCACCGGAACGGTGACGCTGACCAATGGCTCGACCGCCGTCACGGGCACGCTGACGGCATGGAATGCCGACATCCGCCCCGGCGATGCGATCACGGTCGACGGCA
>JACCDZ010094174.1_pt1 | contig 17731 bp, 11 predicted proteins | sample 7449551 | NCBI WGS metagenome assembly JACCDZ01 (sample SAMN15323452, study PRJNA562643) | freshwater metagenome | isolation source: river surface water | place: USA:Blue River Watershed | collected 2017-08-18
AACGGCATCGACCCCGTGCCCGTGGCCTGCCAAATGGTGCAAGCCTTTCAAACCATCATCAGCCGCAACAAAAAACCGGTCGATGCAGGTGTCATCTCGGTCACCATGATCCACACCGGCGAGGCCACCAACGTGGTGCCTGACCACTGCGAAATGCAAGGCACCGTGCGCACCTTCACCACCGAAGTGCTCGACATGATCGAGCAACGCATGCGCGAAGTCGCCAACCACACCTGCGCCGCTTTTGGGGCCACATGCACTTTCGAGTTTGAACGCAATTACCCACCCACCATCAACCATGCGGCTGAAACGCAGTTTGCCAAAGAGGTGATGCACAGCATCGTGGGCGAAAACAATGTGGTGGTGCAAGAGCCCACCATGGGCGCCGAAGATTTTTCGTATATGTTGCAAGCCAAACCTGGCGTGTACTGCTTCATCGGCAACGGCGATGGCGTGCACCGAGAAATCGGCCACGGCGAAGGCCCCTGCACCCTGCACAACCCCAATTACGACTTCAACGACGAGCTCATTCCCTTGGGTGGCACCTATTGGGTCAAACTGGTTGAGGCTGCGTTAAGTTAATGGAGTTAATTGGGGTCAGATCCCAATTAACTGATCTCCATTAACTCAGTTAACGTACCCGAATTCGCGTCAGATGTGGCCAAACATCAGGCCACTTTAATTCTTACAAATCTGCTATGCTTTTGGCGCTTACCTTGCAAACCTAAACCCAAACAAAGTGTGATTTATGAAACGGACCGTTGAGTTGGCCATACCTTGGCAGGTACAACGGACGAACTGGGTGTTTGCCTTCATTTTGCTGCTTGGGCTCTGCTTTGGACATGCCCATGCACAAGGTTTGTCGGTAGGGGTGTTAGACGCCTATCAACTGGCATTGACCAAAGATCAGAAATTTCAACTGGTCAAGGCGCAATCGCAAGCTGACATGGAAGTGTTGCCGCAAGCCAGAGCCAGGTTGTTGCCGGCAGTGACATTCAGCGTGGCACGTGGGCGTGTCAATCAAGAGCGAGACGACAACAACACGCTGCTCTTGAAACAAAACTACAACACGCAACAAGAAGTGCTGATCGTGAAGCAGCCTGTCTACAGCCCTAGGCTCACGCGCGCTGAGTCACAGGCACAGGCCTTGGTCAGAGCGTCACAAGCTGCCGTAGATTTAGAGCGTTTGGGTCTGTTAGGTCGAGTCACAGAAGCTTATTTGAATGCTGTATTAGCCAATGAGCGGGTAGCGCATGTAGCGCGACAAGTTGATAACGCCAAAACCCGCCTCAAGGCTGCTGAACTGGCGTTGGTTTCTGGCACCGGCACGCGCACTGACATATTAGACATACGTGCAGAAATAGATTTGGCATCTGCGCAACTCATTCAAGCGCGACAGACAGTTCACATCACAGAGGGTGAGCTAGCAAGTTTGATGGGTTTGCCGGCAGTCAATGTCAAAGTGGTGCGTGCATTCAATTTGCAGTCTGAGTTATCCATTGCCAAAAACTTAGAAACGCTCAAGGCGGATGTGTTCATTACGCACCCCGAGTTGCTGCAACGTGAATATCAAAAACAAGCAGCAGAATATGCTTTGCAAGCTGCCCAAGCAGAACATTACCCGGCTGCAGATTTGAGCCTACAAAAATCCAGATCAATCGGGGACAGTGGTTTTTTTGCCAATACCCAAATCACTGCGCAATCCGTCGGTGTTCAGGTGTCTGTTCCCATTTATCAAGGGGGACTCATTGATTCGAAAGTGCGGCAGGCATTGGCTTCGCTCCAAGAAAGTGAGTTTCGAATCGGTGAAGCCAAGCAGCGCTTAGAGAATGAGTTTCGCAAGGCCTATTTTTCTGTCAAAGAAACGCAATCAAGATGGGCGGCGCTGCAAACGGCCATGGATTCAGCCAACTTAACAGTGCTCGCCAATCGACGCAGCGCGCAAGTCGGTGTGCGAAGCCAACTGGATGTTGTGCTGGCAGAGCAACGGCTGACACAAGTCCAGTTACAACTCGCAGAGGCCAGGATTCAGGCCATCATGGCGTGGGTCAAAGTCATGACATGGGCCAGTGCAGACCAAACGCCTGTGTTGCAACAGTTGTCGCTCTGGTTTGAGCCCTGAAGGTAAAAGTTTCGAATGCAGCCCCACCGCGTGAATCACACAAGCACTGAGCGTCATGCGCTCAATCTTGCAATGCGTGCACAGTGGCCATTGTTATGGCGCGCATGGGTGTTGAGCTTGATTTGTGGTTTGCTGGTGCTCGCCCCCATGTTGTACATGTTTCAGGTGTATGGCGGCGTTGTCGAGAGCCGAAGTCCTCTGACTTTGCTGATGCTGTTTGTCATCTTGCTGTGGGCTTTGGTGGTGCTGTCCGTGATGGATTGGTATCGCAGCAAACTGTTGCGCGCATGTGGTCAAAAAATAGAAGCAGCCCTTCAGGTGCGCGTTTTCGATGCCACGGTCAACGCCCAACTTGTGCGTGGCAAAACAGGTTGGGGACAGCCGCTTCATGATTTGCGCGTGGTCCGAGAGGTTTGGTCAAATCCCGGTGTCAATGCCTTCATGGAATTGCCTTTGGTGGTGATGTTTTTGTTGATGCTTTATTGGGTGCATCCCATGCTGGCGCTGACCTCTTTGGTGTGTGTGATGTTGCAAGCCTCGGTCGGCGCATGGTTTTTGCGTCGGGGTGCACCACACATCGGTGCTTCGCAAAGTGCGACCGCCAAAAGCGAGGTCATTGCATCCAATATGCAGCAACACCATGAAGTTGTTCACGCCATGGGCATGTTAGACGCCGTGGATGCGCGCTGGCGCAATCATCATCGTGCGTCCTTGATCTCGGGCTTTCAAGCGGCGCGGCAAAGTTTGGGTCTGATATCTTTGTCCAAAGCTTTGCAAGTGGGGCTGGCCTCAGTCTTGCTGGGGTTGAGTGCCTGGTTTTTGCTAGAGCACAATTTATCGGGTGGCTCTGCCATGATGATTGTTGCGTCTACTTTGGGCGGGCGTGTGCTTGCACCTTTTTCGCAGCTTTTTTTGCATGCGCGAACCTTGGTCAATGCAAAAGACGCCGCACAACGATTGGCGTCATTGCTAACGCAAACAACTGCAACCACGGCACCTATGTCTTTGCCTGCGCCGCAAGGTCATTTGTTGGTTGAGTCGCTCTCTGGCGGTGCGCCCAATTTTGAGGGCAGCGCTTTGCGGGGCATCCAATTCGAGCTCAAACCCGGTGAAGTGTTAGCGGTCATGGGCGCTACTGGCAGTGGTAAATCTACCTTGGCGCATTTGTTGTTGGGAGTTTGGCCTGCGCTGGCGGGCAAGGTTCGACTTGACGGTGCTGACATCGCGTTGTGGCCGCGCGAATCGCTTGGCCCATCGTTGGGTTATGTGCCTCAGTCCATCGAGTTGATGGAAGGCACAGTTTGGGACAACCTGACTCGGTTTGATGGCAGTGATCTCAGCACACTCAACCAAGTGTTGCAAGTCTTGCCAACCGGGTGGCTAGATTTTGTGCAAGACCTGCCCGAGGGTTGGCTGACCCAAGTGGGCCGTGGGGGTGAGGCGCTTTCCACTGGGCAGTCGCAGCGTTTGATCATTGCACGCGCTTTGTATGGCCAGCCCACCTTGGTCATCATGGATGAGCCCAACAGCGCGCTCGATGATGCCGCGGACCGACAACTCGGCGAGCTTGTGCTGGCCCACAAGGGGAGGGGCTGCACTTTTGTGGTGATGACCCATCGCATGTCGTTGGTCAATCTGGCAGACAAAGTGTTGTGGTTAGAGCGTGGCTTGCAAAAGCAATTTGGCTCGAAGGATGCTGTCATCGGGCAAATGCGTGCTGGAGCATCCTCATGAATTTCACCCCAATGCGTTTGCTGCTCGGTTGGCTGCGTCTTCCCTACCTGCCCGCGCAATTGCTAGGCCTGAATGCTGCAATCGCTTTGCTGACATTGGTGCCAACCTTGTACATGTTGCAAGTGTTTGATCGCGTCATGGTCAATCAAAATCTGCTGACGCTTGTTTTCATATCCCTGCTGATGTTCTATCTATGGGGCGTCTTAACTTTGGGTGAATGGTTGCGCGGTCAATGGTTGGCGCAATTGGGCACATTGGTGGATGAGCATTTGTCGCCCAAAGTTTTTGCAGCCAGTTTCATGCAGCTGCATGAAAAAAACAGCATCCACGGCCGACCTCTGAACGATGTTGTGGCCCTGCGCACCTTTATCACTGGGCCTCTGTGCCAAGCCCTGATCGATGCGCCTTTTACTTTTTTATTTGTGGGCGTGCTCTTTTTGATGCACCCTTTGTTGGGTTGGGCTTCTGTCTGTTTGTTGCTGGTTCAAGTGGCGTTCGCAGTGGTTGGTCATCGCTTTGTAGAGCGACATGCGAAATCTGCCACTGAGTTACAAAATGTTGCTGCCCATTTTTTAAGAGCCAAATTGTCGAGCTTGGATGCAAGCTATGCCATGGGCATGCTGGTTCGCCTCAAAGCACTATGGCTTGAGCATCACGCCCATGCACAGCAGGCCGCGGAAACCAGCAATGAGGTTGCGACCCTGCTCGCTGACATCAGCAAGCTCTTGCGTTATGTGCAGCAAGCTGTGTCATTGGCCGTGGGTGCTTTGTTGGCCATGCAGGGTGAGATCACGGCGGCATCCATGATCGCTGCCAATGTACTCATGTCCAAAGCACTCGCCCCTGTTGATCAATTAGCCGGTGGCTGGCGACAAATACAAACAGCACGTGATGCTTTAGATCGATTGGTGGCGTTGTTGAGCACCGCAGGTGCTCAAACCAAAGCGCAGGGTTTTGGTGTGTCAGTGTCGGCCGATCAGGGCGTCGAATTGACCTGTGACAGGCTGACGGTTAAGTTGCCATCGCGGCGTCAGCCTGTTTTGAGTGATGTCAATTTGCTTTTTCCATCCGCCTCGCTCACCGTCATCATGGGGCCTTCAGGCTCCGGTAAGTCATCGCTGGCCAAAGTGTTTGCAGGTGGTTTTGCTGCCCATCTTGTCAAGGGCACTTGTCGTGTCAATGGACAATCTGTCAAGCATGGTGTGCCTTTGTTGCAGGCTTCAGCGTTTGGTTATTTGCCTCAAACCGTTGAATTGTTTGATGCTACCGTGGCTGAAAACATTGCGCGATTGGGTGCCGTCGACGCCACTGCTGTGCTTGCTGCAGCAAAAGCAACCGGTTTACACGACCTGATCCTTGCCTTGCCGAACGGATACGACACACGCATTGGTGAAAACGGGCGCAGGCTTGCTGGCGGGTTTCGCCAACGCCTGGGACTGGCGCGTGCGCTGTATGGTTCACCCCGGTTGTTGGTGCTAGATGAGCCGGACGCCAATTTGGATGTGGTGGGCGAGCAGGCCCTGGTTGAAACATTGATGACACTCAAAGCACAAGGCATGACACTGATCCTCATTTCACATCGCGCGCACTGGTTAGAGCGCGCTGACAGGTTGGTCGTTCTTGCCGCAGGCGAAGTCCAAGCGAGTGGCCCCTGTCAAAGCGTGCTCGCTGCATTCAATCTAAATAAGTAGAGTTCAAGATGTCACAAACTTCAATACCCTCCATCATGAACGAGCTTGAGTGGGCGCGATCGTTTAGGCGTGCCATGTTGATTTTTGTGTTGGGGTTGGGCGGCTTTGTCGTGTGGGCAGCATTTGCACCACTGGCTGAAGGCGTTCCTGCTGCAGGTCAAGTCACTGTGTCGACCAAACGTAAAGCCGTACAGCACTTGCACGGTGGCATTGTCAGAGAGGTTTCGGTGCATGAAGGTCAATGGGTGGCTGAAGGCGACTTGCTCTTCAAGCTCGATGCCTTGACAGCGCAGGCGCAACATCAAGCCGTTAACAGTGAGTTGTCCGGCTTGCAAGAAAACCTCTTGGCGCAGCAGGCTGCTTTGCGAGGGTTTGAGCAGTCATTGAGCCATCGGCAAACGCAGTTGCAGTTGATTGAACAAGAGCTCTTGGGAGTGCGCGATCTTGTTCGCGAGGGCTATGCGCCTAACGTCAAGCTGCTTCAACTCGAAAGCAGCAAGATGGACCAGCTCACAGCCATCAACGATTTGCGCACCAATGTGTTGCGCACCAGGCAAGCCATCTTAGAAGTCGAGCATCAAAAAGTTGCCTTGAACAAAAAAGTGTTGGCTGTGGCGCAAGATGTTGCCCTTCTTGAAATTCGTGCTCCTGTTGCTGGTCAAGTGGTTGGTTTGCAAGTCCAGTCTGTTGGAGCGGTGGTGCAACCTGCGCAAAAGTTGTTAGACCTTGTGCCACAAACAGAGGGGTTGACCATTGAAGCGCGTTTTCAGCCCTTGCAAATTGACCGCATTCAGTCTGGCCAGCCTGTGGACATCCGTTTTTCCAGCTTCCCTCATGCGCCTCAATTGGTTGTCTCGGGGCGCATCATCTCAGTCTCTCAAGATGTCTTGACCGATCCGCAAGGCAATCAGTCCTATTACCTCGGTCGTGTCGAGCTGACAGAACAAGGGCTCAAGCAATTGGGGGACCGCGTCATGCAACCTGGCATGCCGGCAGAGGTCATTGTCCAGACGGGCAGCAGAACCCTGTTGCAGTACATCCTTCATCCTTTGCTCCGGCGTATGGCGGCCTCCATGACGGAGGTGTGATCCAAGCTTGGGTCAGAGTCAACAGCTATGTAATATCAAAGCGCTCATTTTTGCGGACTTTGGGGGCTGGTGCTCTCAAAAATATTAATTATCATTTTTGGAGGTTTAGTGATAATATGTCTAGAACAAACATCCGCTTTGACTTATACAGAGGTTCATCATGCCCGCAGATGACATTACCAGCTCAGTTGCCGTATCCACAGATTTAGGCTCCCAGCAACTCGAGAGAAATTCTCAAAAACAACTCTTCATCGTCACAGGCACTGAAAAGTTGTTGATCAAAGAGCAGTGGAGTGATTACGCGGCCACTTGGCTTGAAAATGGTTGGTTCAATAGCGAAAACAACTATGACAAGCGCGAAGCCATTGCGGTTGAGTCGGTCAAAAACAGTGCTGGCACCATCACCGGCTACAAACTGGCCATCAAGCGCGCATACAAAAATGGTGACGCTGCCGAACAAATTACTTGGGATGTGCTCAACATCGATGCACAGGGCAAGTTAAACAATGATTCAAAAGGGCCCAACGGGCAATATGTGCAGTTGTCTGTTTACGGTCTTTACTCCATTGCTTCTTTTGAAACAGTGTTCGACCAAGACTTCAATGGCGATGGTGTCAAAGGCATCAATTACGACGCTTTGTCATTCGTTACCACTGACACAACCGGCGTCCGATTAGCCCGAGACAAAGAAAAGGGCTTGTACATTGTCAAGTCGGTAGGCAGTGACGGCAAAGTGACCGATGCCACGCCGGTGTTGGGCAGCTTGGAAAGCAGTTACCAATATGGCAATGATTACAACAAGCGTGAAGCCATAGCCATAGCTGAAGAAAAAGACTCTGCGGGCACAGTTACTGGCTACAAAGTGGCCATCAAGTCTGCCAACAAATGGGGCACGAACCCCGAACAAATCACCTACGACATTTACCAAGTCGATTTGCAAGGGCGACAAACAAGTCAAATGATGGCAACCCCTTCCGGTGGAAACGCAGACACCAATGTGTCTGGCGCTAAATCTTTGATGCCCTATGAAGCCTTGTTCGATCAAGACTTCAACAACGATGGTTTCAAAGGCATCAAGGAAGACAAGCTGCAGGTTGTCTCCACCAACATCAATGGCAAGGTGGTTTCTGACAGCAACGGCGCGCAGTTGCTCAGAGAGATTGGTAACAACGCCTTGTATTTCAAGGTCAACAACGACATCAAGCCTCTGCCCAATTCTGGTTGGATGGAATCATCCAGCAGCTGGGGTGCTAACAGCTACAGCAAGCGCGAGGTTGTGGCCATTCAAGAGGTGCGCTCAAGCAACAACACCATCACTGGTTTCAAAATTGCTTCTAAATACACCTATAAAAATGATGGGCAGGATGAACAAGTCACCTACGAAATCAACACCTTGGATGCCAATGGGCGGCAAACTTGGAATGAGATCAACTCCAATTTAACCAATCTCAAGTCGCTCACGCCCTATGAGGACATGTTCAATGAAGACTTCAACCGCGATGGCAGCTACGGCGTTGATGTCACCAAATTGACGGATATTTCCACTGACACCACTGGCGTGAAATTCAAGCGCGATGCAGATAAAGCGCTTTATGTTGTCAACGAAACCAACACCAAGGCGGTGGCTCTGCCCACTGACTCCAACCTAGAAAATAACAACAACGCGGGTGCAACCGACAACTACAGCAAGCGCGAAGTGTTGGCCATTGAAGCGGTCAAAACACAAAATGTCATCACTGGCTATAAAGTGTTGCAAAAAAATGCCAATAAGTGGAACGGCAATGCCGAGCAGGTTAGCTACGATGTGATCACGCTTGATGACAAGTTCAAACAAGTTTGGAGCTCGATGGTCGGCAACGTTTATGTCGATCCCAATACCTACGGCGCAAAGTCCCTCATGCCGCTTGAAGAGTTGTTCCAAGAAGACTTCAACGGCGATGGTGTCAAGCGCATCAATGAAAGCAAACTGGAAGTCGTTTCAACTGACACCAATGGTGCTCAGCTCTACCGCGAAACAGGCAACAAGGCTTTGTATTTCAAAGATGGTTCTACCGTCAAGGCATTGCCAAATTCGGGTTGGCTTGAAAGCTACAGCGAATGGACCAATGGGTATTACAAATCTGAAGCGGTGGCCATTCAAGCAAAAGGCAGCGGCTATATTTTGGCCATCAAGCGCACCAACAAGAACAACGACAACGACCCACAAATCACCTACGATGTGATGAACTTGGATGCTTCAGGCAAGCAGTCGAGCGGCATGATGGCTGGCGGATCTGGCTATGCTGGCAGCGGCAGTTCTGACGCATGGGGCATCAAGTCGCTTGCTGCGTATGAGGAAGATTTCAACGAAGACTTCAACAACGACAAGTCAATCGGTGTGAGTGCTGCTTCTTTGACCGGTCTTTCCACCGACACCAAAGGTGTCGTGCTCAAGCGCGACAAAGACAAAGCTTTGTATGTTGTGTTCGCAGATGGCTCGAAACCTAAATTGCTCCCCAACTCAGGCTGGATGGAGTACAACAACACTTGGGGTACCAACAGCTACAACAAGCGCGAAGCCATAGCCATTCAAGAAGTCAAGTCGGGCACCTCGATCACAGGCTACAAGCTGGCCATCAAGCAAGTCAACAAGTGGGATGGCGGTACAGAGCAAGTCACCTACGACATTTTGAGCTTGGATGTCAACCTGAAGCAAACCTACGGCACATCCTCGGTCAATGGCACTTACAACGATCCCAACATCTACGGCGCAAAATCATTGACGCCCTACGAGGACCTTCTCAAAGAAGACTTCAACAATGACGGCGTGACGGGCATCAATGTCGCAACACTCACCTCTATTGCGACAGACACACAGGGCGTGCGTCTCATGCGCGATGCTGACAGTGCCCTGTACATCGTTTCAGAAAATGGTTCAGAAGCCATGCCGTTGCCCAGCAGCATGGGTGTTGAATACAAAAATGAATGGACGAATGGGTACAACCGACGCGAAGTCGTCACGATCGAAGCCGTCAAGACAAATTCGGTTGTGACCGGCTACAAATTGTTGGTCAAGCAAACCAACAAATGGGATACCAACCCAGAACAAGTCACCTACGACTTGTTGACCCTCGATGAGAGCGGCAAGCAGGTCTACGGTGGCATGAAAGACGGCACGTGGAGCGATCCCAATTCCTATGGCCTGAAATCGATCACGCCATATGAAGAGTTGTTCAAAGAAGACTTCAACAAAGACGGAAGCGTTGGGGTCAAAGTTTCCAGCCTGACGCTGTTGGCCACTGACACCTTTGGTGTCAAGTTGGCGCGCGATGCTGACAAGGGTTTGTACATCGTTAACCCAGAAGGCACGAAAGCGCTGCCTGTGACCAATGCAGGTTGGCTTGAGTACGACAACACTTGGGGCACCAACAACTACAACAAGCGCGAAGCATTGGCCGTTGAGACCATTGTTGAAAACGGCAAATTGGTGGGCTACAGCTTGGCCATGAAAAGCACCAACAAATGGGAAAGCAATCCTGAGCAAGTCACCTACGATGTGCTGCGAATAGACGCCGAGGGCAAGTTAACTTACGGCGAGTCGGTGGATGGTGTTTGGAAAGACTACAGCATTTGGGGCGCAAAATCTTTGGCACCTCAAGAAGTGGACTTCCAGCAAGACTTCAATGGCGATGGCGTGATTGGCGTAGACGCTAGCAAGTTAACGGCTGTGGACACTGACACCAAGGGCATGACTTTGGCGCGCGACGCGGACAAGGGCCTGTACATCCTTGATGCGTCGACTTCTCCTGCCAAAGCTATTGCCATCACCAATGCTGGTTGGTTGGAGTCCAACAACAGTTGGTCTACCAACAGTTACAACAAACGCGAAGCCGTTGCGGTTGAGGCTGTGAAAGACAGCGCGGGTAATTTGACCGGCTACAAACTGGCAACGCGTTCCACCAACAAGTGGGACAGCAACCCAGAGCAAATCACTTGGGACATCATTTCGCTCGACACCAAAGGCCGAGTCAATTCAGGTGCCATGATGTACGGTACCTCTCAAGAGACCAGCGTTTGGGGGGCAAAGTCAATTGCACCGTACGAAAAAATCTTCAACCAAGATTTGAACCTCGATGGCAGCATTGGCATTGACATCAGCAAACTCGCCAAGGTTGAAAGCGACACCTATGGCGTCAAACTCCTTCGCGATGCCGATCGCGGCCTGTACCTCGTAGATGGCGAAGGCGCTGAGGCCACATCAACCCCCGTTGGCACCTCTGGTTACATGGAGTACAACAACGCATGGAACGAGGGTTACAGCAAACGCGAAGCTGTGGCTGTAGAAGCCGTCAAAAACCGCGACGGTGTGTTGACCGGCTACAAAATTGCCATGAAGGCCAGCAACAAATGGAGCGGTAGCACTGAGCAAGTTTCATGGGATGTGTTGAGCCTTGACCTCGAGGGGCGACAAGACTATGGTCGCAATGTCAACGGTGTGTGGACAGACCCAAACACCTACGGCGCAAAATCCATTGCGTCTTTTGAAGATGTTTTTGGTCAAGACCTCAATGCCGATGGCAGCATTGGCATCGACATCAGCACCCTCACCAAAGTGGCCAGTGACACGCGAGGCGTGGGCTTGCGTCGCGATCGTGAACAGGCCTTGTATTTGATCGACACGCTCAACGGTGTTGAGGTGGCGCGTGCGATTGGTAACGGCAGTTGGCTGGAATACGACAACAGCTGGAGCGGCAATACCAACAAGCGTGAAGTGGTCGCTATTGAAGCCAACCCTACGGGTGTGGGCTATCGCATGGCACTCAAACAAACCAACAGTTGGAGCGGCTCCAACGATGTTTCATGGGAAGTCATGAACCTCGATGCCACAGGCAAGGTCACTTGGAACTACAACGCTGGCAACTTTGTCACACGCAAAGCCAAGCAAGTGGAAGAGGTGGTGCAAGAAGACCTTGACGGTGACTCTGTCATCGGTGTCAGCTTGTCTGATCTTGAGTTGATATCTACCGACCAAGGTTCAGAGCGTTTGGCGTGGGAAAAGAACGACAAAACCTTGTTTATCTTAGAGGGGGTGGCAACCTCCGAGGGTGTCATCTCATCGGTGTTGCGCAAAGTTGCAGTGATTGACTCTGCCGGTACAACACCGCAGCTCGAAACTCAGTCGAGTTGGTGGGGCGGCAACTCTGCCACCAAGGTGTATGCAGTTGCCAAGCAAAGCTTGGACAATGGCGACTACCAATATCGCTTGGCCGTGAAAGTTGAACGCACATCGTCAAACGACACCACCACCAGTTGGCAAATTCATACGGTTACCAAAGACGGTGTGTTGGACTGGTCAAAAGTAGCCACCTCCAACAACCCAGACCGATTTGAATCGTTGTTCAACATTGACTTCAATGGTGACGGTAGTGTCAGCAGTGGTGTGGGTGCCCTGAGCAGCATCGACACCGATAAGAAAAGTGTGCTGCTGAAAGAAGATAAATTTGGCACGCTGTACATCTATGACGATGCGGCTGATGCGCCCAATCAAGGCATCACCTATGTTGTTGACAGCAAAGGTGGATCACCTAACTTTGGGGTGGGCACTGGCAATGTCACTTCTAAACCCTATGCGGCACACAAGATGGCAGATGGTTCATACCGTTTGGCCATTCAAAAGACTGACACATCCGGCAGTGAAGAAGTGGTGAAGTGGGAAGTTCATACCCTCGCCAAAGTCAACGCCAACTTTGAAGCCGCCATTGAGTGGAGCAAAACCAAATACCTGACCGATGTGAAAGATGTTGAGGCTTTGATCGACCAAGACATCGATGGCGACAACACAGCGGGTTACCCGGTCGAAGTGCCTGTCAATGTTCTGGGTGATACGGGCGACATCAAAGCTGCGCTTGACACACAAGGACGACTGTCGATCGTAGACCCCAGCCTGAGCGTTTCACCCATGGCCGTTGTTGATGCAAGCGGTGGCAGGCCCACATTCGAGAGCGATATCAGCACCACAGATGCCAATGGCAATGTGTCGCGCTTGTTGAAGAAAGTCATCGCGGCTGAAGCGGTTGGCACGGGCGATGCCAAGAGTTACAAGGTGCTGGTGACATCCACTGTTTCTGAAACGGGCAAGCCTGATGCCGTGATGTTTGAAATTCACAGTGTCAGCAAAACCGGTGTTGCAAGCGATGTGCCAGTTGTGACCCCTTCAGCTTACCGCTGGGAAAGTGTGTTCACGCAAGACTTGACCAACGATGATTCAAGCGAAGGCGTTGTGCAAGAAAAACTCAATGCCTCGAACGATGCTGACATGAAAACAGACAAGTATGGTGCTGTGTATGTGAAGTCAGGCGCAATGTACATTCCAGTTTTGGACAGCACGGGTGCCAATGTGACATTCGCTGAAGCCATCAATGTGGGCGGCACAAGTTTCAAAGCCAATCCTGTGGCCGCTGAGTCGCACACTGTGCAAGTCGATGGCGTGGATAAAAGCGAAATGTTGGTTGCCGTCAAGATCGATGTCAAGGTGGGTGAGCTCACGACGACCTCTTGGGCTGTTCACAGTTTGGATGTGAACGATGCCGAAGACGCGGCAGAGTGGCAGTCAGTCGAGTACTACGACGACGCTACAGATCTGACACCCCTGTTCCAGCAAGACCTCTCTGTTGTGGGTTAAGCACGCACACATCTTTTACAAGGATTCGTTTTGAGAGTTGCTAAACACAATTGGGCAAGCCTTTTTTTGGTCTTGATGCTGTCCGCACTGGCAAGTTGTGGCGGCGGCGGTGGTGGTGGTGGCGGTGGCGCTGTTGACAACAAGGTCAGTGCGTCACCTGCGTTGGGTTGTTTTGAGGACGGCACCGAAGTCAAGGCCTATGACTTGGCGGGCAACCTTTTGGTTTCAGGGCTTGTCAGTTCTTGCCAAGTCTCTGTGAACTTGGGTGCACACACGGGGCCGTTTATTCTCAAAACAATGCCCGGTAAAAAATATTTCGATGAAAAAACAGGTGCTCTGAGTGCCGCGCCATACTCTGGCAGTGGACTCTTGTCCGTTGTGCCCTCAGTCACTGCGGGTAAAAACTATGCCCTGAACCTGATCACGCATTTGGTGGCTGCTCAAGTCGGTATTGATCCGGCCTCACCAGGCCTGTCAGGCGTTGCCGACCCAGTGGCTGCTATTGCATCGGCAAAAACTGATGTTCTGAGCGTGTTGGGTTTGTCAGAGGCTGAGCTGGGCGGCGATCTTTTTGCATCGCCCACCGTTTTGAATGGCACCAATGCATTGAGTGGCAGCATTTCAGGCGCCAACCTCTACGCAGCTTTGTTGGCAGACTTGGCGGCCTCGGCTACGGGTACTCCTGGCGAACAGGCTGATGAGTTATTCGCTCTTGTCAAGCAGGCCAAGTCCAGCACCGGTTCAAGCAAAGCCTCAAGTCTGGTCTCTCTGTCCAACACCCTGGTGGGTTCGATCTCTCGCATTGCCAGCGGTTCTTCACCTATCTACACACAAACCTATTTGGGTAAGGGCTCTACCAAGCCGACCAACCTCGATGTTGCCGCCGCCAAGACAACCGCTGAAAGCGCCATCAAAACCACGGCCAATGTTGAAAAAGTTTCGTTGGTTGCAGGCAATCAGCCGCAAGCCTCCACGGTGGTTACCAGCGCAGGCATTGTGGTGGTGCCCGACTTGGGGCAATTCAGTGCCAAAGCCCTGGTGGAGGCCTATAACGCTGAAACCGGCGTCCTCATTCCTGGTGCTTCTGCGCTCACTGACGGCAATGGTGTTGCTGCCATTGAGTTGGGTGGATACAGTGGTTCCATTGTGTTGAAAGTCACCGGCGCTTCGGGGGTTTCTTTTTATGACGAAGGCTTGGCCAAAGACGAGCCCTTCAGCTCCAGCGATGTTTTGTTGGGGTTGATTCCCGCCAGCAGCATCAAGAACCAAACCTACTTCAGCGTCAACCCCCTGACCCACATTGCCAGCGCCTTTGCAGGTGTCACACCCAGCAGCCCCAAAGTGGTAACTGCCAACGGGGCCAAGGTGGACCAAGTTGTTTATGAGTCGCTGGCCCGGTTGCGTTTGATGTTGGGCTTGAGTTACGCCACCATCGGTGATCTAGAAGCTCGCGTCATCCTCAACCCCTTGACGGCTACCAGCCCCTTGTCTTCTGCCAAAGTGGCTGCAGGCGTCAACACCAGCTTGTCAGGTGGTTACTGGTCGTTGTACTTTGCTGAATTGGCAAGGGCCTCGACAGCGGCAACGCATTTGCTCAGACCAACGCTTTGGGAAATGACCAAGGCCACACACGCAGAAATATTGAGCAAAAACGCAAGCTACGCTTCGTTGAGCGACTCTGACAACGTGGTGGTGTTCAAGAAAGCACTGGTCGCCGTCGGCGACGATGACTCCTCCTTCTTGAGCAAGTGCACACGCCTGTCCTCATCATTGAGCACAGACATCAACACCCGCTTCAAAAACGCCAGCAGCCGCATGAAGTTCAACATCGCAACAGGCTCAACCGAGTTAGAGCAAATGGTGGAAGAACTCCGTTTCTCAATCGGCTTGATTCAAAACAAAGGCCAAACCCCCGCCTCCTTTGCCTCAAGAACGCTCGCAACCTGCCCCAAATAACTTAATTGGGGTCAGATCCCAATTAAGTCAAACTCAATAAGCCGCCAACAGCCCATTCAAATGTTCACGGTGCTCCGCCACCGTGAAGGGCGACAACAAGCCCAGCACATGCTTGGCACCTTTGAGCAACGACTGTTGCGCGCTTTGCGGCTCGAGCGCATGGCGCGGGTCGCGCACATATTCGTAGCTCAACCACCAGGTCAACATCACCACCATGTGCGTGGCGCTCATCTCGCGTTGCGACGCATCCATTTGCAAAATTTTGCTGTGGCTCAAGCCGTCGAGCAATGCACGAAACGCGGTGGTTTTGTGCAGCAACGCGTCTTTCACGTGCGTTTCGAGTCGACGGTTTTTGCTCAGCAAATCGTTCAAGTCGCGGTATAAAAACCGGTACTGCCACACCAACTCAAACAGCGTGTGCATGAAAAACCAAGCGTCTTCTACATCACGCACACCGGGTGCCGCCTCTAGCAGTTCGTGCAAGGCCGTTTCATAACGCCCGAACAGCGCATTCACCAGCTCATCTTTGGCAGGGTAGTGGTAATACAAATTGCCCGGGCTGATGTTCAACTCAGCCGAAATCAGCGTGGTGGACACATTGGGCTCACCAAAGCGGTTGAAGAGGTCTAATGTGACCTCCAAAATCCGCTCAGCCGTGCGTCGAGGAGCCTTCTTTGCCATATTCAATTAATTGGGGTCAGATCCCAATTTAATCACTCACTTTATTTTTTAGCAGCGGTTTTCTTGGCAGGCGATTTTTTAGCTGCAACCTTCTTAGTCGCAACTTTTTTTGTCGCAGCAGAAGCGGGCTTCGCTGCCTTTGCCAACTGCGCCTCTAGCGCTGCAATGCGCGCATGCAAAGCCGCCATGTCTTGCGCGCTGGGTATGCCCAATCGCGTCAGTGCTTTTGACACGCGGTCTTCAAAAATATGCTCTAGCTTGTCCCACTGCCCCGTGGCACGCTCGTTGAACTGGTGCGCCGCTTGGCTGACCTTTTGACTGGCCTCGGCCATTTTTTCTTCGGCCGTGCTTTGCACCTTGCGCTGCATCGTGATGCCGTCGGTCACCAGCTTTTCAAACGCCTTGGTGCCGTCCTGCTGTGCTTTGGCAAACGCCCCCAAACCAGCCAACCAAATTTGCTGGGCTTGCTCCTTCACTTTGTCGGTGGCAGCGGGGTCAAAAAATGGGTTTTTGTTAGCCATGGTCGTACTTTCCTTGTCTTGATTGCGCTACTGTAGCCTTGCACCCGTAAAAGGCCAAGCGAATCGCTGGAACTCATCGCATGTTTACATTGTGCCTGATGGGGTCCATAATGGAACCAATTGGACCATCCGTCTACAGAGGTAATAAACCATGGCAATCAATGTCAAGCTGCCCGAAACCCTGGTCGAAAGCGCCAAGCGATATGCTGCCATCGAGCATCGTTCGGTGCCCAAACAAATTGAATACTGGTCTCAAATTGGCAAAATCGCGGCTGATAATCCCGACTTGCCGTTCAGCGTGATTCGAGACATTTTGATTGCTGATCAAGAAGAGACTGTTGGTGAGTACCAGTTCGGCTGATGCGTGTTCTTTTTACGCCCACTTTTGATCGCACGGTCAAAAAGCTACACCGTCAACAGAAACAAGACTTAGACAAGGCGGTAAAAACCATTGTCATCCAACCGGAATTGGCAGATACCAAGGTGGGCGACTTAGCTGGCGTGAAAGTCTACAAATTCAGAATGGCCAACATGAACTGTCTCTTGGCTTATCGGGTTTTAGATGCGCAAACCATCAAGCTGTTGATGGTTGGTCCGCATGAAAATTTTTATAGAGATCTCAAAAAAGGAGAAAAATAATCGGGATCTGACCCCAATTTCCCAATTTACCGAGAGGTCTATCGTTCCAATTGGATGCATCCCAAAGTTATACTTCGCAGCAAATGACCACCCCCACAGGCGAAGGCGCTTGGTATGCCGTGCACACCAAGCCAAAACAAGAAAACAGAGCGCTCGAAAACCTGCAAAACCAAGGGTTTGAGTGCTTTTTGCCGTTTTTAGAAGTCGAAAAAATCAGGCGTGGCAAAGTGCAAAAAGTGGTTGAGCCCATGTTCAGCCGCTACCTGTTCATTCAGCTCAATGAAACCTCGCAAAACTGGTCGCCCATTCGCTCCACCTTGGGCGTGAGCAAGCTGGTCAGCTTTGGCCCACATCCCGCCAAAGTGCCGGCCGAACTTATTCATTTGCTGCGCGAGGCGCCCCCTACAGAGGTGCAAAAATTGTTCGCCCCAGGCGAGCAAGTGCTGATCGTGGACGGCCCTTTGAAAGGCCTCGAAGCCACCTACCAAGCCCACGACGGTGAAATGCGTGCCATGGTGCTGGTCGACCTGCTGGGTCAGCCCCACAAGCTCAAAATGGCGCTTGGGGCACTCATGTCTGTCAACACCTAAAGCCCATTAACCCTTAGCAGCCGTGTCAAGCCAAACGCCCGCCACCAC
>JACCDZ010007318.1_pt1 | contig 17716 bp, 18 predicted proteins | sample 7449551 | NCBI WGS metagenome assembly JACCDZ01 (sample SAMN15323452, study PRJNA562643) | freshwater metagenome | isolation source: river surface water | place: USA:Blue River Watershed | collected 2017-08-18
AGGCGGCTACTGCGGTAAAAAATAAAAGGAAGGTAAGTAATCTGTTACCAAACTCTATCCATGCGTGGAGCTGACCCTCTGCTTGATGCGGTACAGGGGTATATGAACCTGGGGTGCACTCTGGCCATGTGGGACATCCAAGTCCAGATCCAGTTAATCGAACCGCACCACCAGTCACAATTAACGCTGCTTGCAGGATTAATAACAAAGTGAAGATTCGGCCCTTTATCGATCTCCGGCTCGCAATCATGTTTTAAGCCTATTAGGTATGGATAGGTTGAGGGTTGATTGGCGGGCTTAGTGACAGGCTTAAGTTGGGCAACCTCACACCAGAATTTCCACTCATAAGTGGCGAATGCCGGGGAATTACGCAACACTTATGTTGTGAAAAGATTAGAGGCAGATAAGACCCGCGATCAGGTTGCCCGTGCCATTTTGGAGAACGGTCCAGCCTCAGCTGTTGAATTAGCGAAGCGGTTGCATATTACACCTGCCGGAATCAGGCGCCATTTAGATTCCTTAATTGAAGAGGGCGTTTTAAGCTCGAGAGAGCCTTATCAAGCGGCGACCTTAAAAGGGCGCGGCCGACCATCCAAAGTTTTTGTGATGACAGATTTAGGGCGGGAAAAGTTTGAGCACTCATATGATGATTTAGCGGTAGCGGCACTGAAATTTATGAGCTCTAAGAGTGGTGCCCACTTAGTTAAAGAGTTTGCGCAAGTGCGAGCCGCAGAGATAGAACGCAAGGGCGAGGAAATTAAAAATTCAAACAAAAGTATGAATGAAAAAACAAAGGCGCTTGCTAAATTGTTAACCAAAGAAGGTTTTGCGGCATCTACTCGAAAGAAGGGGATGGGCGAAGAGGTTTGCCAGCATCACTGTCCTATCGCGCATGTTGCCTCTGAATTTCCAGAGTTGTGTGAGGCGGAAACTGCGGCATTTTCAGCAATCTTGGGTACACATGTTCAACGTTTAGCAACCATCGCACATGGCGATGGAGTTTGTACAACATTTATTCCTACAATCACTTCAACTAAGAAACGAGAGAGAGCCAACGCATGAGCCAAATCGCACACCCAGAGTTAGAGGGAATTGGTAAGTATGAGTACGGCTGGTCAGATAAGAATGATGCCGGCTCAAATAGCCGCAGAGGTTTAAATGAAGAGGTCGTACGAGATATCTCCGCTAAGAAAAATGAACCACAGTGGATGTTAGATCTTCGCTTAAAAGGTTTATCTCTCTTTGAGAAAAAACCTATGCCATCTTGGGGTTCAGATTTATCTGGAATCTTCTTTGACACCATTAAGTACTTTGTTCGCTCAACAGAGAAGCAGGCTAATACCTGGGAAGATCTTCCAGATGACATTAAAAATACTTATGATCGTTTAGGCATTCCAGAGGCAGAGAAGAAGCGTTTAGTTTCTGGTGTAGCTGCGCAATATGAATCTGAGGTTGTCTACCATTCAATTCGCGAGGATTTGGAGAAGCAAGGAGTTTTGTTCCTTGATACCGATACTGCTCTACGTGAACACGAGGAGTTATTCAAAGAGTACTTTGGAACAGTAATTCCAGTTGGCGATAATAAATTTGCTGCCTTAAACACCTCTGTTTGGTCTGGTGGTTCATTTATTTATGTACCAAAGGGTGTAAAGGTTGATATTCCATTGCAAGCATATTTCAGAATTAACACTGAAAACATGGGGCAGTTTGAAAGAACGTTGATTATTGCAGATGAGGATTCTTACATTCATTATGTAGAAGGTTGTACTGCGCCTATTTACTCATCAGATTCTCTGCACTCAGCTGTTGTAGAGATCATCGTCAAAAAGAACGCGCGAGTTCGTTACACCACCATTCAAAACTGGTCGAACAATGTATATAACCTAGTTACCAAACGTGCTACCTGCGCCGAGGGTGCAACAATGGAGTGGATCGATGGAAATATCGGTTCCAAGGTGACTATGAAATACCCAGCTGTTATGTTGATGGGCCCACATGCAAAGGGAGAAACTCTCTCGATTGCTTTTGCTGGTGAAGGTCAACATCAAGATTCAGGTGCAAAGATGGTTCACGCAGCGCCATACACATCATCAACAATTATTTCTAAATCTGTTGCACGAGGTGGGGGCCGAACCTCTTATCGTGGTTTGGTTCAGGTTCAAGAAGGCGCACATCATTCAAAGAGCACCGTAAAGTGCGATGCACTTCTTGTTGACACAATTTCAAGATCAGATACATATCCATATGTAGATATTCGCGAAGATGATGTCTCGATGGGGCATGAAGCAACAGTTTCTAAGGTAAGTGATGACCAACTGTTCTACTTAATGTCACGAGGTTTAACTGAGGATGAAGCAATGGCGATGATCGTTCGTGGATTTATTGAACCGATCGCAAAAGAGCTACCTATGGAGTACGCCCTTGAATTAAACCGGTTAATTGAATTACAAATGGAAGGTGCAGTTGGTTAATGAGTGCTTTAACAACCAATTATCTCGCTCCACACTCAACCCCAAATGGGCGTGAAGAGGCATGGCGTTTCACACCACTAAAACGTTTAGCCGGTTTGCATGATTTGGCCTCAGAAATACCGGGTGCAATTACCTTTGCCGCCAAATCAGCTTTACCTGCAGGTGTTGATTTCAAAAATATAGCTAGCTCTGATTCACCACCTGCATTTAGTAGTGATGATCTGATAACAAACCGAGTAAGAAATTCAGTGAACGAGATTTCTAAACTTTCGATCGCTAAAGATGCTGAGATTGCTGAACCTATTTTCCTTAACAGAAAAGTATCTGGTAAACCTGAACTATCTCGTTTGGTAATTGAATCTGGAGTAAACAGCAAGGCAACGGTGATCATTGAAAATACTGGAACCGCTCAGGTTGGCGAAGAGATTGAGATAATTCTTGCAGCAGGATCAAAATTGAACTTTATTGCTTTGCAGGAGTGGAGTGCGGACTCTGTTCAAGTTGGTCAACACCATGCCTTAGTTGCTAAAGATGCTGAATTTAACTCATATGTAATTACCGTTGGGGGTTCAGTTGTTCGACTTCTGCCGACAGTAGATTTCACTGGTCAAGGTGCATCAGCAGATCTAGCTGGTTTGTACTTTGCGACCTCTGGTCAACATTTAGAGCATCGAATTCATGTTGATCACAAAATTGCCAATGCGAAGTCTCGAGTAAATTACAAAGGGGCCCTATCTGGAAAAGATGCACATACTGTTTGGATCGGCGATGTCTTTATTCATAAAGGTGCAGATGGCACAGATACTTATGAATTAAATCGCAATCTGCTTCTCACCGATGGCGCTCGAGCTGACTCTGTTCCAAATCTTGAGATTGAAACAGGTGAAATCGTTGGCGCAGGACATGCAAGTACGACTGGACGCTTTGATGATGAGCAATTGTTTTACTTACAATCCAGAGGAATACCTGCAGATATTGCACGCAGATTAGTGATCAGAGGTTTTTTTGCTGAGATCGTTAACAAGTTAAAGAATGAAGAAATTGAAGAGAGAATAATGAACCGAATCGATGCTGAATTAGCAAAGGTTGGTGAGTAATGAGTGAATTAACATTTGACTCATTAGTTGAAGGTAAGCCAGTTTCTGTCGAAGTAAATGGAAAAGCAGTGTGTGTTGCCCGAGTTGGAGATGAAGTTTTTGCAGTAGCAGATACCTGCACCCATTCAGATGCCTCTCTTTCTGAGGGTGAAGTAACTGGATTTAAGATTGAGTGCTGGTTGCACGGCGCGGAGTTTGATCTACGTAGCGGAGCTGCTCTTACGCCACCTGCTACTCAAGCATTACAAAGTTTTAAAGTTCAGCGTAATGGTAATCAACTAGTGATCAGCGAATAGGGAGAAAAAAATGAGTGAATTAATTATTAAGAATTTGCAGGTCAGTGTTGAAACTGAAGCTGGAAGCAAGGAAATTTTAAAAGGAGTAGATCTAACAATCAGATCTGGTGAGACCCATGCGATCATGGGTCCAAATGGTTCTGGTAAATCAACCCTTGCATACTCAATCGCCGGACATCCTAAGTACACAATTACTGGTGGAACCGTAACTCTGGATGGCGCAGATGTTTTGGAAATGTCAGTGGATGAAAGAGCAAAGGCAGGATTGTTCTTAGCTATGCAATATCCAGTTGAGGTTCCCGGTGTCTCAGTTTCCAATTTCTTGCGAACTGCCGTAACTGCAATTCGTGGTGAAGCACCAAAGATCCGTACTTGGGTAGGTGAGGTCAAAGATGCAATGGCATCTTTGAACATGGATACTGCTTTCTCAGAGCGCAATGTTAATGAGGGTTTTTCTGGCGGTGAGAAAAAGCGCCATGAGATTTTGCAAATGGAGTTACTAAAACCAAAGATTGCAATTTTGGATGAAACCGATTCCGGTCTTGATGTGGATGCGCTGCGAATTGTTTCCGAAGGAGTAAATCGAGTTAAATCAAACTCTGATTTAGGGGTTATGTTAATTACTCACTACACCCGAATTCTTCGTTATATCAAACCAGATTTTGTGCATGTATTTGCTAATGGCAAGATTGTTGAAGAGGGCGGCCCGGAGCTGGCAGATAAGTTAGAAGAGCAGGGGTATGCAGCTTATATAACTGCCTAATTTAAATGAGCGATCTTTCCCAATACATTAAAGATTTTCCTATCTTGCATCGAACGGTGCGAGGTGGGAAAAGTTTGGTGTATTTAGATAGTGGGGCAACTTCACAAAAACCCATCCAAGTGATTGAAGCTGAGAGTGATTTCTATAAAAACTCAAATGCGGCTGTGCATCGTGGAGCTCACCTGCTTGCCGAAGAGGCCTCTATTGCCTACGAAGATGCTCGGAAGAAGGTCGCTAATTTTATTGGAGGAAAGATAGAGGAAACTATCTTCACCAAAAGTGCCACTGAGTCTATAAACGCGCTTGCATACTCTTTCGGTAACTCTCAAAAAGGATCAAAATTTTATTTAGCCCCAGGTGATGAAATTGTGGTCACTGAAATGGAACATCACGCCAATTTAATCCCTTGGCAACAGCTGGCCAAACGCACCGGGGCAAAATTACGTTGGTTCCCGGTAACTGCAGAGGGGCGATTAGATTTAACACAAATTGATCAAATAATTAATAGCAAAACCAAAATTGTCGCATTCACCCATCAATCAAATGTTTTGGGAACAATTCCACCAGTTGCAACTATTGTTGAAAAAGCAAGGTCAGTTAATGCCTTAACCATCTTGGATGCATGCCAATCTGCACCACACTTTAGAATTAATGTTCAAGATCTAGCGGTTGATTTCGTGGCATTCTCCGGCCATAAAATGTTAGGCCCAACCGGAATCGGTGTTCTGTGGGGCAAAGAAGAGCTATTACTTGAAATGGAGCCATTCTTATTTGGTGGTTCAATGATTGATTCCGTAGAGATGGAATCGGCCACATGGGCTGAATTACCTAGAAAATTTGAGGCGGGTGTTCCCAATATGGCACAAGCAGTTGGTTTGGGAGTGGCCATTGATTACCTAAATAAGGTGGGAATGGAGAATATTCATGATCATGAGATTTCACTTACAAAACAATTATTAACTGGTTTGAAACATATCCAGGGGGTCAAGGTAATTGGTCCAGTTGATTTGGTTGACCGAGGCGGCGTCGTTTCATTTGTAGTTGACGGAGTGCATCCACATGACGTCGGACAGGTACTGGACCAATATGGCATAGCTGTCCGAACTGGCCATCATTGTGCTTGGCCATTAATGCGAAAATTAAATCAAGTTGGCACAACTCGAGCCTCTTTTCATCTATACAACACAAGTAATGATGTGGAGAGATTACTTGCTGCTATTCCAGAGGTAAAAAGTTATTTCAAGGTTAATAAGTAATGGAACTAGATTCTTTATATCAAGAGGTGATTTTGGATCACTACCGAAATCCCCATCACAAGGGGTTGAGCGCCAAATCAGATATTCAAGTTAAGCACAACAACCCAAGTTGTGGTGATGAAGTTACCTTAAATTTGAATTTATCAGATGGTTTGGTGACAGATATTTCTTGGGATGGAGTTGGTTGTTCTATATCAATGGCTAGTGTCTCTGTAATGAGTGATTTACTCATTGGAAAAAACATTAAGGATGCTAATAAAATTTTGCAAAATTTCACTGAATTAATGCAGAGCAAAGGACAGGGCAGCGGTGATGAAAGCATTTTGGAGGATGCAGTCGCCTTCGCAGGTGTCTCTAAATTTCCAGCCCGAATCAAGTGCGCTTTGTTAGGTTGGATGGCATTCAAAGATGCCTCAACTCAACTATTAGCGTAGGATTAATGCAATGAGCGCAAGTATCGATGATGTAACCGAAGCTATGAAGGATGTAATTGATCCAGAGCTCGGAATTAATGTGGTAGATCTTGGTTTGGTTTACGACATGCGAATAGATGAAAACAACATTGCCACCTTGGATATGACCCTAACCTCGGCAGCTTGTCCGCTTCAAGATGTAATCGAAGATCAGACTCGCCAAGTACTTGCAGATATCACATCAGATGTAAAGATCAATTGGGTTTGGCTACCACCTTGGGGACCAAACAAAATTACAGATGATGGTCGAGAGCAACTACGCTCTATTGGTTTTACAGTTTAATAAATTTCAGGTTTCGCTATGTCAATGCATGCAACCTGGATGTCTTTTCGTTCCTTAACCGCAGATCAATCAGTTAAAAACCAGAAGTTAAAAAAGGGAACTGTTCGTCGGATAGCATCTTTTGCCAAGCCATACAAAATTCAACTGATTTTGTTTTTAATTACTGTTGTCATTGATGCATTTCTGGTGGTTGCCACACCACTTTTATTGCGTAGGTTAATTGATGAGGGAGTAATTCCTGGCAACTCCAATTTGGTTACTTCCTTAGCTCTATCAGTAGGTGCAATCGCAATAGCGGATGCTATTTTTAACATGATCGGGAGATTGTTCTCAGCGCGAATCGGCGAAGGTTTAATTTACGATCTACGAAAGCTGATCTTTGAACATGTTCAGAAACAATCGATTGCATTTTTTACCCGAACTCAAACGGGTGCCTTAATCTCTAGATTGAACTCCGATGTAATCGGTGCTCAACAAGCATTTACCGCCACCTTATCTGGCGTAATAAGCAATGTGTTAAGTTTAATTTTAGTAACTGGCGCAATGTTGATTTTGAGCTGGCAAATTACTTTGATATCACTCTGTTTATTGCCGCTATTTCTTTATCCAACCAAATGGGTCGGCCGCAAATTGCAGGGCTATACAAGAGAATCTTTTAATTTGAATGCCGAAATGTCTTCCACTATGACAGAACGGTTTAATGTTTCTGGAGCATTGTTGGTCTCCTTATATGGAGATCAGGAGCGAGAGAAAGATACCTTTGGTCAAAAAGCTCGCAAGGTAGCCGATATTGGAATTTCAATTGCTTTACTGAACCGAATTTTCTTTATCGCTCTCACCTCAATTGCAGCGATAGCTACGGCAGTTGCCTACGGTGTTGGCGGACACCTTGCGATTAGCAAATCAATAACTGTGGGAACATTACTAGCAATCACCGCCCTGTTGGCCAGACTTTATGGACCACTAACTGCTTTATCTAATGTACGGGTTGATGTGATGAGTGCTTTAGTTTCATTTGAAAGAGTTTTCGAAGTTCTAGATCTAAAACCTATGGTGCAAAATAAATCTAATGCCGTAGCGTTAAAAAGCAACACACCTTCCTTGGAGTTTAAATCAGTCTCTTTTGCCTACCCAAAAGCAGATGAGATCTCCCTCGCATCTCTTGAAATGGTCGCTAAGCCAGAAATTGTTGATAGTGGGGAGGTTTTAAAAGATATTGATTTTGTGGCCGAAGCTGGAACTTTGACTGGAATAGTTGGTCCATCTGGTGCCGGTAAGAGCACAATCAGTGCGCTAATCCCAAGACTTTATGATGTAACTGCAGGATCCATCGAGATTGATGGCGTGAATATCAAAGATTTAACAATTGAATCTCTTCGGAATCACATAGGGGTTGTTACTCAAGATTCACACATGTTCCATGATTCGATTCTTGCAAATTTACTTTATGCCAACGCTGAAGCAACACGAAGTGAAATTGAAGAAGCGTGTAAATCAGCACAAATTTGGGATTTGATCTCTTCGCTACCAAATGGTCTAGAAACCATAGTGGGAGAGCGTGGGCACCGCCTCTCCGGTGGCGAGAAACAGAGATTAGCTATTGCTCGGTTGCTTCTAAAGAAACCAAGTATTGTAATTATGGATGAAGCTACTGCCCATCTTGATTCTGAAAATGAATCACTTGTTCAGACGGCCTTAAAGACAGCGTTATCGGGAAGAACTAGTTTGGTAATTGCTCACCGTTTATCAACAATCGCACATGCTGATCAAATACTGGTACTTGAGAGCGGTAAAGTCGTTGAGCGCGGTACACATGAATCCTTAATTGCTAAAAATGGCCTTTACTATGATCTTTATCAAAAACAAAACATACAAAAGGAATTAATTTAATTCCTTGTTTTTGCTGGCATAGATAGTTCTGGCTTTGATCGTTTCCCGCCCAGCGTTTGCGGCAATAACTGCAATATATGGCAGAGTTACAGCGCCAATTAAGGCAATCCAACGCCATGGGCTTGGCAACACCACGGCCAATATGAAACAAAAAGTTCGAATCATCATTGAAATAAAGTATCTGCGTTGTCTGGCAGATTGATCTTTAGATAATGATTCACCAACATTTGAAATTGAATGCTCGATCTTTTTGTTCTTCCTCATGATGCAAGGGTAGTTCTCTGGTTGTCTTATAGCCAATTAAAAATGGCCCACTACTTAGGTGGGCCATTTCTTTGGGATTTGATTAACTGCGTAATGTGCCTCTTGCTTTGGCGATTCGATGCAGGATTTGATACCCAATGACCGCCATCACAGTTGCATTGATAATGCCATTAAATGTGAAATCCCCACGAGTCCATGACATATCTGAGATACCTATGATTAATGCAGATGCTGCAATATATAGATTTGTTGGATCAGCGAAATTCACACGACCATCAATCCAGATTCGTGCACCTAGAACACCGATCATTCCAAATAAAGCAACAGTAACTCCACCTTTAACTCCGGCAGGTGTAGCAGCAAGTACTGCACCAAACTTTGGTGATAGTGCAAGCAGGATTGCTCCGAAACCAGCAAAAATATATGCAAGTGTTGAGTACACCCGGCTAGCTGCCATAACACCGATATTTTCAGCATAAGTTGTTGTACCGGAACCTCCACCAAGACCTGCGAGAGTCGTAGCTGCACCATCTGCGATCAAAGCATTTCCAATTTGATCATCTAAATTCTTGCCAGTCATCGCTGCAACAGCTTTCACATGCCCAACATTTTCTGCAATCAAAACCAGAACTACTGGAAGGAAGAGAATGATCACGTTGAAGCTAAATGTCGGAGATGAAAAAGTTGGTAATCCAAACCAATCTGCGCTCTTGACACCATCAAAGTTAACATCTCCCATAATCCAGGCAGCGATATAACCAATGACTAATCCACCGAAGATGCTGATGCGACCGAAGAAGCCTCTGAAAAAGGCACTAATTAATCCAATGGATAATAGTGTGATCAAACCTAAGCGCTGACCCTGCATGAAATCATTTTTCGCAGCCCCAGCAAGATTTAATCCGATTACCATCACAATTGTGCCAGTAACAATTGGCGGCATGAAGGTTTCAATCCAGGCAGTGCCAGCAGCTTTGGCGATAAATCCAACTGCAGCGAGTAAGACACCTGTTGCAACAATTCCACCTAATGCAGCTGCGATACCACCATCTGTTTTGGCAGCAGCTATTGGACCTAAGAATGCGAAGGAAGAACCCAAATAGCTGGGAAGTTTATTTTGAGTTAACAGGATAAATAGCAATGTGCCAATGCCTGAGAAAAATAGTGTTGTCGTTGGTGGGAAACCAGTGATGATTGGTACTAAAAATGTGGCACCAAACATCGCAGCAATGTGTTGTACGCCCATTCCAATAGTTCTTGGCCAGGTTAGTCGTTCATCAATTGAAACAACCTCTCCTGGTGCAATGGATTTACCATTGCCGTGAAGTTTCCAGCTAAGCATTTGAACTCCTTCTTTTGGGTCTGCCCAGATATTTAAGGAGGCATTAAAAAAATAGCGTAGAACTATCGGTATCCAGATACCGATAAGTAATGGGGAAAGTCGGAGAAAATCTTGAGAATACGCACGCTAAATCCCGGATTTCTCGCTCAGGCGCTGGGCAGGTAGACTGTGAAGTATCAAGTGGATGCGAACGCTCCCACCTTTCTCGCTACGGCGGACTGGTTGCTTAATTTGATTAAGCGCGGCTGTTTTCACTTGTGCATAGGCAAAAAATTAACCAAGGAAAATGGCTAAGGAGAAATTATCAGCACAGAACCACGTATCAACGATCGAATTCGCGTTCCTGAAGTTCGGTTGATTGGCTGGGATGGTGAACAAATAGGCGTAACGGCAATTGATGCAGCGCTAAAGATGGCAGATGAGATCGGATTAGATCTCGTTGAAATCTCACCAGATGCTAATCCACCAGTTTGCAAGATTATGGATTTTGGTAAGTATAAATACGAAATCGCGCAAAAAGCTAGGGAAGCAAGACAAAATCAAACTCACATTGTCGTGAAGGAGATGCGTCTTCGGCCGAAGATTGAACCTCATGATTATGAAACTAAACGAAATCATATTCAGAAGTTTTTAAATGGTGGAGACAAGGTGAAGGTAACAATCCAATTCCGTGGTCGCGAGCAATCAAGACCTGAAATTGGTTATCGCTTACTGCAAAAGCTTGCTGAAGAGTTGGCTGAGATATCAGTTGTTGAGTTCGCCCCTAAGCAAGAGGGTCGAAATATGACGATGGTATTGGGTCCAGCAAAGAAGACAAGTTCCAGCAAGAAAACAGCTCCCAAGAGCGCAGCCGTAACTGAATAGAAGTTTTGCAAAGTAACAGGAGGAAGAAATGCCAAAGATGAAAACCCATAGTGGTGCGAAAAAGCGTTTTCGTATTACTGGTTCCGGAAAGATCATGCATGAGCGTGCTGGTAAGCGCCACTTATTGGAGCGCAAATCATCTCGTTTAACTCGCCGTTTAACTGGCGATGTAGAAGCAAAAAAGCCAAATACATTTTCAGCAAAGCGCATGCTTGGTTTGAAGTAAGGGAGAAAACAAATGGCAAGAGTAAAACGTGGTGTGCACGCAGCAAAGAAGCGTCGTACAACCCTAGAAAGAGCGGCGGGATACCGTGGTCAACGTTCTCGTCTTTTCGCAAAGGCAAAAGAGCAGGTAACTCACTCACTTGTTTATGCATTTAATGATCGCAAGGATAAGAAGGGTGATTTTCGATCACTTTGGATCCAGCGCATTAACGCTGCTGCACGCGAAAACGGTATGACATACAACCGTTTGATTCAGGGATTGAAAACTGCAGGAGTTGAAGTTGATCGTAGAGTTTTATCCGAGCTCGCGACAAATGATCCTGCTGCATTTGCTAAATTAGTAGAGATCGCCCGCAAAAACGTAGTAACTGCTTAATCAGTTAAATCTGATTTAAATTTAACTATGGAGAAGATTTCTAGCCTTCACTCACCACATGTTGGTCGAGTGAAGGCTCTTCTTGGTTCTAGGGGCAAGAAAAACCGCGAGTTAGAAAATGTATTTATTGCAGAGGGAATACAGGCGGTAAGAGAAGCGCTTGCTCCAAAAATAATTGAAGGCTTAAAGGTAAAACAACTTTTTCTAACTACTTCTGGACTGAATAAAATCTCCAGCGAGATAGCTTTAGATGGCTTAAACAATATTGAAATATTTGAAGTTACTGATCAAGTAATGAAAGAGATGGCCGACTCGGAAACTCCACAAGGCATATTGGCGCTTTGCTCAAGTAAATCCTTAAAAGTATCCGACCTTTGGGGGATGAATCCTAAAAAAATTGCCTATTTTTGGCAGATCCAAGATCCAGGTAATGCTGGAACCGTAATTCGCACCGCGGATGCTTGTGGTTTTGATGCGATTATTTTCTCTGAAAATTCCGTTGATATCTTTAATCCAAAAACCATCCGAGCAACTGTGGGTTCACTCTGGCATATCCCGGTAATTACCGATGTTGAGATATCTGATTTTATTAAACAATCTCAAGAGAATAATTTCAGATCCTTCGCCCTGATGGGCCAGGGAGATTTGATTCTAAATAGAGATTTGCTTGCCAGTTGCGGAGATAAAAGCTTGTGGATCTTTGGTAATGAAGCCCGTGGATTACCAGAACTACCTGAATCAGTAGATTCAGTACGTATTCCCATGAAAGGGCATGCAGAATCTTTAAATGTGGCCAGCGCCGCCGCAATTGTCATGCATTTGGCTGGTATTAATTAGTAAGGTTGGGCATTATGGCTTTGAGTGCAGAACAGATTAAATCTGATCAAGAATCGGCAATAGCCGCAATCTCAAAAGCAGCCAATTTAGAGGAATTAAAACAGGTAAAAATCGATTTCATAGGCGACAAATCACCATTAGCAAAAGCAAATCAACTACTAGGTTCGCTCAACCCTAATGAACGCGCAGAGTTTGGAAAATTAATTGGTGCGGCAAGATCTTTAGTTAATCAAGCATTTGGAACAAAGAGCTCTGAATTGGAAAATTTGCGTGATCAACAGGTTTTGCAAACAGAGCGAGTAGATGTAACTCTTCCAACAAAACGAACATTATCTGGTGGATTACACCCGTTAACTCTCCTGACAAATGAGATTTGTGATCTGTTCATTGGTTTGGGTTATCGGGTTGAAGAGGGTCCTGAACTTGAATCAGAGTGGTTAAATTTTGATGCGTTAAATATTCCAGCGGATCATCCAGCGCGAACAATGCAGGACACCTTTTTCATAGAGCCGCTAAATGCGAAATTGGTATTAAGAACCCATACATCACCCGTACAGATCCGCACTATGTTAAATCAAGAACCTCCGATTTATGTGATCTGTCCTGGCAAGGTTTATCGAGCTGATGAGTTAGATGCTACTCATACTCCTGTTTTTCATCAGGTAGAAGGATTAGTAATTGATGAAGGTATAACTATGGCGGATCTAAAGGGAACGCTTGATCATTTTGCAAGAAGTATTTTTGGCGCTGAGGTAAAAACAAGATTGCGTCCATCCTATTTTCCATTCACTGAACCAAGCGCAGAGGTAGATTTCTTCTTTAACGGTCGCTGGATTGAATGGGGTGGCTGTGGAATGGTGAATGAAAAAGTTTTAATTGCTTGTGGAATTGATCCCAAGAAATACTCTGGATTCGCATTTGGCATGGGTTTAGAAAGAACCCTTATGGTCAAGTATGGAATCACCGACATGCATGACATTGTTGAGGGAGATATTAGATTTTCACAAAGTTTTGGCTTGGGTAAGCAATGAAGATTCCGTTAAGTTGGCTCAGGGAGTTTGTTGCGGTACCAACAAAAATTTCACATGAAGAGATTGCAGCGGCCTTTGTAAAGGTTGGATTTGAGGTTGAAGATATTTCAATTCAAGGATCTGATTTAACTGGTCCGCTTAAAGTTGGCAAGGTATTAAGTATTGAAGAGTTAACTGAACATAAAAAGCCCATTCGCTATGTTGGCTTGGATACAGGCGAAGGTAAGACGCGCTACGTTATTTGTGGAGCACGAAATTTCAAGGTGAATGATCTGGTCGTTGTGGCGATTCCGGGGTCTGTTCTTCCGGGTAATTTTGCAATTTCAGCAAGAGAAACTTACGGCAAAACAAGTAATGGAATGATTTGTTCAGCTAAAGAGTTGGGGATCAGCGATGATTCAGCCGGCATCATTGTTTTACCATCTGGAAAAGTCGGCGAAAATGTCATTGAGTTGCTTGAGATCAAAGATGTTGTTTTTGATATAGCGGTAAATCCAGATCGAGGTTACGCAATGAGCGTGCGCGGCTTAGCACGTGAGTTAGCCGGTGCGCTGAAATTGAAATTTATTGATCCGGCATCACTTATTAAGAGTAAGAAATATGATTCGATAAAGAGCAGTCGAGCTGTCACCGTGAAGATTGAAGATAAAGATGGTGCAGATTTGATTTACATTCGCACCCTAGATCAGGTGGATGTGAAACTTCCAACACCAATATGGATGCAACGACGAATTGAAAAATGTGGAATGCGCTCCATTTCACTCGCTGTAGATATTACTAATTATGTGATGTTGGAGTTAGGACAACCATTGCATGCATTTGATGCAGATATTTTGCATGGAGGTCTGAAAGTATCTTCTGGTTCAAAATATAAGAAAATTACTACTCTAGATAAAGTAGACCGTAAATTGAATGGTAGAGAGCTTCTCATTTGCGATGATTCAGGAGCTCAAGCTCTGGGTGGGACCATGGGGGGATTAAACAGCGAGGTTACTAATTTAACGAAACGAATTGCGCTAGAAGCCGCGCATTTCAATCCTCGAAGGGTTGCTGAAACTTCACGCATTCACAAATTATCCAGTGAAGCATCTAGAAGAATGGAGCGCGGCACTGATCCTGCGTTAACCTCAATCGCCTCTGCCAGAGCAAGTGAATTGTTAATTGAGTTAGCTGGCGCAAAGTTTGTTGGTACTAGTTTTGCAGGTACGGGAACAAAAAATAAGGTGATCAAAATTTCACCTGAAGGTATCGCCGATCTAGTGGGTTTCACTTACTCAATGAAACAAATCAAGGATGCCTTTATTGCGATAGGTTGCAAAGTAGCAGGCACCGCTACAAAATTGACAATCACAATTCCATCTTGGCGCCCTGATTTAAATACAGTTGCTGATTTATCTGAAGAGGTTGCACGTTTTAATGATTATGCATTAATTCCAAGTAAATTGCCGATTGGAAAAAGGGGGGCACAATTAACCCGCATGCAACAACGCAAACGTGCAGTTGCAAATATGTTGGCCAGTCAAGGATTAACTGAGGTTATTAACTACCCATTCACAAACCAGGAGATGGTTGATCTATTGGGTTTCTCAGGGGATAGAGCAAAAAGTTTCAAAATTGCTAATCCGATGTCAGAGGAGTTTCCACTACTTCGAACACATTTAATTCCTGGTTTGTTGACAACCTTGCAACGAAACTTATCCCGTGGCGCAAAAGATGTAGCGATCTTTGAATTAGGTACGGTTTTTAGAAATACCACTGTTTTGGCTGATGCCGTGATGCCAGATTTGAAAAAGAAGCCAGCTGCCAAAGTGATTGATCAGATTTACGCCGGAGTACCTAAACAAATGCTCTTTGTTGGCGGTGTTTTAGTTGGTGAACAAATTAAGAGTGGATGGCAAGGCAAAGGTTTGCCATGGAGTTGGCAAGATGGAGTTGCCAAAGCTGTCGAAATAGTTGAAAGCACCGGTAATACCTATGAAATTATTAATACTGAACTTGCACCTTGGCATCCTGGGCGATGTGCTGAGATTAAAGTAAATGGAAAGGCAGTAGCTCATGCCGGCGAACTTCATCCGCGAGTTTGTAATGCATTAAATCTTCCGCCTAGAACAGTTGTGTTTGCTGTTATCTTGAGTGAATTGCCAATGCCAGAACATTCTTATCTTCCTAAGATCTGGAATTTTCCAGCAGTAGTTCAAGATGTTGCATTGGTGGTTGATGGCAATGTTGCAGCAATTTCGATTAAGAATGCGTTAATCGAAGGTGGCGGAGAACTACTAGAGAGTGTGGAATTATTTGATCGATACGATCAAATTGGTGACGGAAAAGTATCGCTGGCTTTCACTTTAACCTTTAGATCACCGGATCAAACCTTAACCTCCGAAGAGGTAGCTAAATATCGAGATCAGGCAGTTGCTGTGGCCAGCAAGAAATATGGGGCGGTACTTCGGGGTTAATCTGCTTAAATATGCATTTATTTGCATAAATATGCATGAATCAGTTACCCTAACTCCATGAAAATCGGAGTAGTTGGAGCTAGCGGATACGCTGGTGGTGAGTTACTACGTCTACTTTCAAAACACCCTAAATTCCAAACCATTTATATCTCCGCTGGATCTAACGCGGGAGAGTTGATCACCTCCATACATCCTCATTTAACTCAGTACCGTAATCAAAAATTTGAAGAAACTTCTTCTGCAAAAATCAATCAATGTGATTTGGTATTTATTGCCCTACCTCATGGCGAATCAGCAAAGTTAATTGCAGGGCTGGATTCGGCAATAAAGATTGTTGACCTAGGCGCGGATTTTCGATTATCCGATTCAAATATATGGGCTAAATATTATGGCGGTCAATACGCTGGTAAATGGCATTACGGATTACCGGAGTTAGTGGGCTTGGATTCATATAAAGGAGTTACTCGCATTGCAAACCCTGGATGTTATGCAACCGCAATCTCACTGGCAGTAGCACCAGCCATTAAATTCATTGATCAATCAGATATTGTGGTTGTTGCCGCATCAGGCACAACGGGTGCCGGCAGAAGTGCAAAGATAAATTTATTGGGTAGTGAAGTCATGGGCTCATTAACCTCATATAAATTTGGCGGTGTTCACCAGCATACGCCTGAGATTGAAGAGTGCTTATCAGCAATTGGCAAGCAGGATGTAAAAATATCCTTTACCCCTATTTTGGCTCCAATGCCCCGGGGTATTTTGGCAACGGTGACAACTAAGTTGCTTGGTAATTCAAATATAAAAGATCTCAGAGATAAATTTGAAGAATTTTATGAACATTCTAAATTTGTAAAATTATTGCCAGTTGGAAGTATGCCAATGACTTCATCGGTTTTCGGGAGCAATTCTGCGCAAATTCAAATTGCAGTTGATGAACATACAAACCGTTTAATCGTGAGTTGTGCTATAGATAATCTAGGAAAAGGTGCTGCTGGACAAGCGATTCAAAATGCAAACATCGTGTGTGGTTTTCCACAAGATTTTGGCTTAGACCAAATAGGGGTTCGTTAAATGTTAGTAGTTAAATATGGCGGACATGCCTTGCCTGATCAGATTGGAATGGATCCAGTATTAGAGGCGATAGGGGATGCAAACATCGATGGAGACCAAGTGGTTTTGGTACATGGCGGTGGCCCACAGATTGATAGTGCATTAAAAAATAAAGGGATTGGCAAGGAGAGAGTAGCTGGTTATCGAGTTACTACACCGGAGGTTTTAGAGGTTGTTCAAACTGTGTTGTGTGGAGTTGTGCAAAGATCAATCGTGAATTACCTATTAGCAAGTGAGGTAAATGCGGTGGGACTTACAGCTGGTGATGGCGGATTGATTCGTGCAAAGAAATTATTAGTAAAAGTTGATAATCATCAGGTTGATATTGGACTAGTTGGTGAGGTAGAGGAAGTAAATGCAGATGTAATACGCACCTTGTTAGAGTTTGGTTTCTTACCAGTTATTTCACCTCTGGCAATTGATGATCAAGGCAATGTTTTAAATATAAATGCAGATCTCGTTGCAGGAGCTATAGGTGGTGCATTACAAGCTGATCAAGTTGTTTTTTTGACGGATGTCGATGGCATCTTTTCTGATTGGCCAAACCAGGACTCGTTAATTGACGAGATAACTGTTCCCGAATTAACCAAATTACTTCCATCACTTTCGGAAGGAATGATTCCTAAGGTTACTGCTGTGTTAAACGCGGTAAATTCTGGAGCGAGATCGGCCAGAATTGTAA
>JACCDZ011788992.1_pt1 | contig 17715 bp, 19 predicted proteins | sample 7449551 | NCBI WGS metagenome assembly JACCDZ01 (sample SAMN15323452, study PRJNA562643) | freshwater metagenome | isolation source: river surface water | place: USA:Blue River Watershed | collected 2017-08-18
ATCCCCAGCGCCTGGCACTCGACGCCGCAGGCACACTGGCCTATTTGTGCACCAGCCCCTACGACGTGCGCCTGGCGCAAGAGCGCTTCCCCAAAATCCACTTCCACCCGCTGCGCGAGCATGCTGGTTTGGCGTTGGGCTCAGCGGGCTAAGGATTTAATTGGGGTCAGACCCCAATAAATCCAATATCTCACCCATGCGCCCCCTCTCCAGCTGGCAAGTTCCACGCCCTGTCGTCGGCGTCTTCACCGACATCGACGACACGCTGACGACCGATGGCGCCATCACCCCCGATGCCTTGCAAGCCCTGGCCGACCTGAAGGCTGCAGGCCTGCATGTGGTGCCCATCACCGGCAGGCCTGTGGGGTGGAGCGAGCCGTTTGCAGCCCGCTGGCCGGTGGACGCCATCGTGGCCGAAAACGGTGCGGTGGGTCTGCAGCACTCGGCAGCGCAAGGCCTGCGCAAGCTGTACCAGCAAGACCAGGCCACCCGCAGCGCGCACTTCGCCCGCATGCAGCAGGTGCTGGCGCACATCGAACGCACGGTGCCCGGGGCCAGCCGCTCGCAAGACAGCGGCGGACGCGAAACCGACATCGCCATCGACCACAGCGAGTTCACGCAACTGCCGCAGTCGGCCATCGATGCCGTGGTGCACCACATGCAAGCCGAAGGCATGACCGCCACCGTCAGCAGCATCCACATCAACGGCTGGTTTGGCGAGCACAGTAAGCTCACCGGTGCCCGCTGGATCGTGCGCGAGTTGTGGGGGCGCGACCTCGATGCCGAGACCGACCGCTGGGTCTATGTGGGCGACTCCACCAACGACCAGCTCATGTTTGCGCACTTTCCCCACAGCATCGGCGTGGCCAACATCCGCCGCTTTGAAGCGCAGCTCCTCCATCCCCCGCGCTACATCACCCCAAGTGAGCGGGGCGCAGGGTTTGCGCAAGTCGTGCAGCGCTTGCTCAACCCAGGAATTTAATTGGGATCTGACCCCAATTACCAATTAGGGATCTGACCCCAATTAAATGCTGTCAGGGGTTGAAGGCCCGGTTGATTTCGGACACCGAGGTCACGGCATCCACGCCGGCCAAAGACGACAGGCGCAGACGGGACATCAGGTACACATAGCGGGCCTGGATCAGGTCGCGGTTCACGTTCACCAGTTGTTGCTCGACATTGAGCACGTCCAGCATGGTGCGAACCCCGGCGCGCTGCGACTTCACGGTCGAATCGAGCAGCTGTGTGGCCGAGCGCAAGGCTTGCTCCAGCGCCTGGATGCGCAACCAGCCCTCGGTCACGCCCCTGTACTCTTTGTGCACGCGCAAGCTCAAGTCACGGCGCAAGGACTCCAAAGACTCCTCGACACGGGTTTTTTCGGCAACCGCCTGACGCACCTGAGAATTGACCGCACCCCCCTGGTACAAGGGCACCGACAACTGGAAACCAATCGCCTTGTTTTCAAAGCGGGAGTTCAAGCGCGTCACGTTCTCATTGCCGCTGTCAGACCACTGCGCCACCGCGTCCAGCGTCGGTGCATGGCCGGACTGAACCCGGGCAATCTCTTTTTCGGCCGCTTCCAAACGGGCCATCAAGGCCCTGATTTCCGGGCTGCTGGCGTGCGCCATCTCGACCCATTGCGGCAGGCCGCTGACCATGGCGGCCACAGCCGCCACCCCTTGGGCACCCAGGCCCGACAAGGCGGGCACCGGCTGATTGACCATCAACTCCAGCTGCCTGCGGGTGTAGTCCTCGTTTTGGCGGGCCTCCAGCTCGTTGGCTTGCGCCATGTCCAGACGCGACTGCGCGTCATCGATGTCGGTGCGGGTGCCTGTGCCCGCAGCCAAGGCCTTGCGCGCCGCATCCACCATGGCGGTGTACTGCCGCTTTTGGGCTTGCACCAGCTTCAGGCTTTCTGCCGCCAACAAGGCCTCCATGTAAGCACCGCCCACACGCACCACCAGGTTTTGCACCTCGCGGTCGTAATTGGCCACCGACTCCTGCACCAGGTGCTCGGCCTGCTTGACCTGGAAATAGCGCGGCAAATTGAACAAAGGCTGGCGCAAGGACAGCGATTTGTTGAAGCTGTAATAACTGTCCTGGCTCACCGAGTTGTTGCCCAGCAAGTTGACCGATGTGGTCGACAGCTGGTTTTGGTTGCGCCCCACATTGGCACTCACCACCGGCAGCAACTGGGCCCGCGCCTGGGGCAAGCGCTCCATGCCCGAGGCCAAGGCCGCACGCCCGGCACGCACATTGGCGTCCTGCTCCAAAGCGGCCTGGTAAGCCTGCAACAAATTCATGGCCGGTGCTGCCGAACACACGGCCAACAGGGCCAGGCCCAGCAAGGATTGTCGGTAGAAGCCCGTCATCACTCCTCCTTCATCGAACCGGCCAAGCGCTTGAGCAAGGGGTTCAGCATGTACGTCAACATCGAACGCGAGCCGGTCTTGATGACCACCTCGGCGGGCATGCCCGCCTGCATCTGTCGAGGCCCCAGGGTCTTCATGCCCGCGGGCGTGACCTCCAGGCGTGCCAAGTAGTAGCTCATTTGCGGATTGGCCGGATCGGTCAACAAATCGCCAGACACCGAGATCACCTTGCCCTCCACCACCAATTGGGGCGAATGCGCAAAGGTGTTGAAACGGATGTCGGTGGACAATCCGGCTTGCACCTTGTCGATCAAATGCGGCGCGATGTGCGCCTCCAGCACCAGGGCTTGGCGCTCGGGCACGATGTCCATCAACTTCTGGCCAGGCTGCACCACCGCACCCACCGTCTGCACCGCCAGGCTCACCACCTGACCATCGGCCGGGGCGCGGATGTCAACCCGCTTCAAATCGGCCTGGATGGCATTGAACTTTTCTGCATCGGCCTGCACCTCACGCGACACATCGGCCAACAAAGACTCCACTTCCTTGCGGTACTCCGACTGGCGCGCCAAGCTGCGCTGGGTGATTTCGGCAATGGTGCTGTTGGCGCGCAACATGCTGCCATTCAAATCGGCCATGGAGGCCTGCACATCGGCCAGCATGCGCTCGATCTCCATCTGGCGGTTGCGGGGGGCATACCCCTCCTTCACCAAATCGCGCACATTGGTCAACTCTTCATTCAAGATCGCCAGCTGTCTTTGGCGCTGCACCAGCACCGACTGCGCGGCATCCCGTTGGGCCCGCATGCCCTGCATGGCCTCTTGCATGCTTTGCAACTCGGCGCGCAAAGCCTGGCGGCGCGATTCAAACAACTGCCGCTGGTTGTTCACCTGCTGGGCGATGAACGGGTCAGACGTCGCGGCCATCAACTCGGCCGAAAACGTCACCCGGTCGGCCCCGCTTTGTTCAGCCTGCAAGCGGCTTTGCATCGCATTCAGGCCCAGGTAACGCTGGCGCACCGACTCAAAATTGGCTTTGGTCAGTGCTTCATCCAGGCGCATCAGCACCTGGTCCTGCTTGACCACCTCCCCCTCGCGCACCAGCACTTCCTTGACGATGCCGCCCGACAAATGCTGCACCTGCTTGCGCTTGGTGTCGATGCTCACGATGCCCGCGGTGGGCACGCCCTCGTCCAAAGGCGCCAAAGCCGCCCACAGCAAAAAGCCGCCCAAGCCCAGGCCCAGCACCCACAAGCCCTTGCGGCCAATGCCCGCCGTGTCCGACGAAGCCCGCAACGCCGCCTCCTCGCCCATGCCCTTGGCATTCACGTCTTCGACTGGCGCACTCTTTTGAGCAGACAATTTTTGATTCAACATCACAAACCCCAAAAAATCTAAATGGCTGACCGATAAACGGCGAATTAAGTTGCAGGCTGAACCGCTGGCGCAGACGCACCCGCCGCCGCCTCACGTTGCTTTTGCAAAGCGGCCAACACGCCATCGCGCGGGCCACTGGCCACCACCTGTCCGTCTTGCATGATGACCAAACGGTCGGCAACCTTGAGCACCCCCTGGCGGTGGCTGATCAAGACCACCGTCTTGCCCTGCTGCTTGAGCAAGAGCACCGCATTGAGCAAAGCGTTTTCGCCCTCGTCGTCCAGGTTGGCATTGGGTTCATCCAGCACCACCAAGACCGGCTGCCCGTACAAGGCGCGCGCCAGGCCAATGCGCTGACGCTGCCCGCCCGACAAGAAAGAGCCCGCCTGTCCCACCCGGGTGTCGTAGCCCTTGGGAAAGCGCAAAATCATCTGGTGCAAACCCGCCGCCTGTGCAGCGGCAATCACCTTCTCGGAATCCACCTCGCCAATGCGGGCGATGTTCTCGGCGATCGTGCCATCGAACAACTCGATGTCTTGCGGCAAATAGCCCAAATGCGGCCCCAGGCTCTCGCGCGTCCACTGCGTGATGTCCTGCTCGTCCAGCAAAATCCGGCCTTCAAACTCGGGCCAAATGCCCAACATGGAACGCGCCAGGGTGGACTTGCCAGAACCCGAAGGGCCCAACACCACCGTCACCGTGCCCGGCAAGGCCACAAAGTCCACCTTGTTCAGCACCGGCTTGTCGCGGCCGGGCACACGCACCGTGAGCCCCTCGACTTTCAGCTGGCCCAAAGGCACATCGGTCAGGGTTTTTTCGCGCCCCTTGTGCTGAAAGCCCATCAACTCCTTCAAGCGCTCATAGGCCGTCTTGCTCGACAAAAAGCCAGGCCAGGACATCACCAGCAAATCGATCGGCGCGAGCGCTCGGGTCGTCAACACGTTCGCCGCGATCATGGCGCCGGGGCTGATCTCTCCCACAATCACCAACCAGCCGCCCACACCCAAATTGAGCGACTGCTGCGAGTAACGCGCAAACTTGCTCACCGCCGTCACCGCCCCCAAACGTTGTTGGGCCGAACCGCCTTGCAGCAAGGCCTTGTGCTGCAGCTTTTGCCAGCGTGCAAACAAACCGGTCAACATGCCCATCGACGACAAGACCTCGATGTTGCGCAACTTCGACTGCATGAACTTTTGCGCATCGGCTTGCGACTGCGCAGAATCGGCCTGGATCTGTTTGCCCAGACTGTGCCCATACCAGGCGATCGAGGTCTGCACCAGGGCGAAGCCAATGGCCACCCAACCCAGCACCGGGTGCAGCAAGAACAGCACCGCGATGTAAATCGGCACCCACGGGCTGTCAAACAAGGCAAACACCCCATTGCCCGTCATGAACTGGCGCAATGTGATCAGGTAGCCAAAGGCCTTGGCCGGGTCGGACTCAGACGGGTTGAGGTAGGACAAAAAGCTGGAGCGAAACACCTTCTGGCTCAAGGCTTGGTCGAGCTTGACGCCGGTGCGCACCAACAAAATCGAGCGCGCCCACTCGCCAAATGCCATCATGGCAAACAAGAACAAGGTCAACAGCGACACCACCAGCAAAGTCAACTGACTCTGGCTGAGCAGCACCCGGTCAAACACCTGCAGCATGTACAAAGTGGGGGTGAGCATCAGCAGGTTGACCACCATGCTGAACACCGCCACCGTCAAAAATTCGCGCTTGAACGTCCACATCACCGTGGACAAAGGATCACGCAACACCATGTTGTTGTTTTTCATCTCGAACCTCACGCAGCCTGAGCCGACACCGACGCCGCCGGCATCAGTTTTTGCAAAACCTCAGCGGTCGGGCCAAACAGCTGCTGAGTCCCGTCCTTGAGCACCAGCACCCGGTCGGACACCGACAGCACACTGGTGCGGTGGGTGTTGATGACAAAGGTCGTGCCACGCGACTTCATCGTCGCAATCGCCTGAGTCAAAGCCGCATCGCCCGCCTCGTCCAGGCTCGAATTGGGCTCGTCCAGCACCACAAACACCGGGTCACCATACAAGGCACGGGCCAAAGCCACACGTTGGCGTTGACCGCCCGAGAGCAAGCCCCCATCGCGCCCCACCGGCGTCTCATAGCCTTTGGGCAAAGCCGAAATGAATTCATGCAAGCCCACCAAAGCCGCGGCCTGCTCGATGCGCGGCATGTCCACATCGCCAAAGCGGGCAATGTTCTCGGCCAGCGTGCCGTCCAGCAACTCCACCCCCTGCGGCAAATAACCCAGGTGCGGGCCCAGCTCGGCCTTGTCCCAGGCGTGCACATCCACACCATCCAGACGCACCTTGCCCGCCTGCGGCTGCCAAATGCCCAAGAGCAACTTGGCCAGCGAGGTCTTGCCCGAAGCCGAAGGCCCCACCACCGCCAGCACCTGGCCCGCAGGCACACCAAACTGCAAACCCCGCAAGATCGCCTGGGTTTGGCCCGGCGCCGCCGCCACCAAAGACTCCACCGTCAACTCGCCCTTGGGCGCTGGCAGCGGCATGTTCTTTTCGCGCGCGGGCACGTTCTCGAGCAATCCCGACAAACGCGTCCAGGCGCCCGACACCGTGGCCACAGCGCTCCACTGCTGGGCAATTTGCGTCAGCGGGGACAACAATCGCCCTCCCAGCACCGAGCTGATGACCATCATTGCCGCGCCACCATTGAGCTCGTTGAAGAGCAGCAACCAGGCGCTCAGGCCCAGCAAGACCGAGCCCATCAACTGCTGCAACAACTTGGACACCGCGTTCAGCCCACCGGCAGACTCGGACGCCTGCGCCTGGTAGGCCAAAAATGCCCGCTGCTTCTTTTGCCACTGGCCCATCACCGCGTCCAGCATGCCCATCGACTCCATCACCTGCGCATTGCGCAAAGAAGCCTCGGCATAGGTTTGCGCCTCTTGCGAACGGCGCTGCGCCTCTTGCAAAGGCTCGCGCGAAGTGCGTTGAATCAACCAGGTCACCAGGGTCTGGGCCCCTGCGCCCACCAAAGCCGCCCAACCCAACAGCGGGTTGATGGCAAAAATCAAGACCAGCGACACCAGCGCAACCGGCAACTCAAAAAATGCCCCCAGCGCCGGGTTGTTGAAAAAGTCACGCACGGTCTTGAAGTCGTTTTGCACCGACAGGGCGCCACCCATCTGCTTTTTCAGCAAACCGTCAAACATCGCGTTGTACACACGCTCGGCCATGCGCAACTCAAACTCGATGCCCGCCCCCCACAGCAAACGCGAACGGAACTTCTCGATCAGCTCCATCACCGCATAGGCCCCCAGGGTCACCAGCGTCAGCATCAACAGGGTCATCACGTCGCGGCTGTTCACCACCCGCTCGTACACCTGCAGCATGTACACCGTGGGGGTAAAACCCAGCAAACCGATCACCCAACTCATCAGCACGGCCTGACGCCATGCCGACTTGTTCTCCCACAGCGCCATGCGCAACTCGGAAACCGCAGAACCAGCCTTCATGGCGTCACCTCAACAGAAACATATTCGGGAATCAAAGCCGCCGACGCAGCGCCCTGCGCCACAGCTTCGGCCGGTGCATCCGGCTCGGCCGCCTCGGCCACCTCGGTCGTGTCCAGATGAAAGGACAGCTCAAACACCTTGTCCAAGCGCTCATTGAGCACAATCTCGCGCAACTTGGCCTGCTCAAAAACGGCCAGCTTCTCGGGCTCCAGCGTCAAGTCAAAGCGCATGCGCCCATCCATCGTGAACAGCGACAACTGCCCCGGCTTGATGCTCAAGGTATGGCGGTCAAAGTAAACCGGGCAACTGTCTGCAAAACGCAAAAGCGGCAAAGCCGCACCCGGCTTGAGCGCTGGATTGAAAGGACTCTGGGGGTGCTGGTAAATCAGGCGGGCCATTTTGGACACCGCATAAATGGCGTTGCACACCATCTGCGAGCCCAAGGCCGGGAACTGGGCACGCAAAGCGCGGTAATGCAAATGGTGCAAAGCCACCCGATTCCACACGCGTGACTGCTGCACGCTGGGCGCCAGCTGGTTGCAAACCTGCGCAAACACCACCCGCAAGGCGCACAAACGTGCGTATTGCTCGGGCGATGTATTCAGGGGGACACGGATCTGAAAGTTCATATAGGAAGCGAGTATAACTCGTTCCTATATGAAATTGTCAAACTCACTCCGCTTTGATCAACACCCGTGACGTGTGGGTGCCGCCCTTGCCGTCGTTCACGGTCAAAGTCGCCACATAAAAGCCCGCCAGGTCTGGCGTGAAGGTGGGCCCCACGGTGTTGGGGTTGGTCAACGCCGCTGTGGACAAATTGGGGCGGGTGGTCAAGGACCACTGGTAAGTCAAGGTGTCCCCATTGGGGTCGGTGCTGGCACTGCCCGAGAGGGTCACCGGCGCACCCACAGCCACCACTTGCTCTGCGCCCGCGTTGGCCACGGGCGGCAAGTTCAGGGCCGAGGCCGTCACCGCCACCGTCACCGGCTCGCTGTTGACCAGGCCATCGTTGACCACCAGGCTCAGCACATACACCCCGGCCACATCGGCGGTGAACAAGGGGTTGACCAAGGTCGCGCTGGACAAAACAGCCGCACTGTCGGCCAACGCACCGGTGGCCTTCATGGGTTTGTTCAGCAGTGACCACCTGTAAGTCAAAGCATCGCGGTTGCTGTCGGTGCTGCTCGCGGCGCTCAGCTGCACGCGGGTGCCCACCACCACGCTGGAAGACGCCGTGATCACCGCCACTGGAGGCGCATTGACGGCTGAAACCACCACGCGCACCGCATCGGGTTCACTGGACGACACCGCATCGCGCACCGTCAGGCTCGCGGTGTAGGTGCCCGTCATGGCGGCCGTGAAGGTGGGGCGCACACCGGTCAAGACCGCCGAGGTGCCATCGGGCCGCACCAAAGACCAGGTGAAGGTCAACACGTCATCGCGGTTGGCGTCTGAGCTGTCACGACCGTCCAGCGACACCACGGCATTGACCAACACGCTCTGGTCCACCCCGGCATTGGCCACGGGGGGCGCATTCAACTCCGACACGGTGACTGTGACCAAAGACGTGGCACTGCTGAGCTTGCCGTCCGACACCACCAAAGAAAAAAGGTACACGCCCAGAACATCGGGGGTGAACGTGGGCTCGACCGAGGTCGCCTGGCTCAAGGCCGCGGTGCTGCGCGAAGGCCTGGACACCATGGCCCACTGGTAAGTCAGCACATCGCCATTGGCGTCGGTGCTGCCACTGCCATTGAGCTTCACCGAGACGGCCCCCAGCAACACACTTTGGTTGGCGCCCGCCACCGCCACAGGCGCCTGGTTGACCACCGGGTTGGGCGAATCGCACAGCGCCCCCCCCAGCAGGTTGCAGCCCGAGCCGCCCCCGCCACAAGCCGCCAACACCGGCAACACAGCCAGCACGCACCAAACTCTGAAATTTTTCATGACCTGTCCTACAAGCAAATGCTCAATGGCACGCCGGATAGGCAATGCGCACGTCCGGATGATAAGCAAAGGCAGCGCCGCGGTACACATCGACACCCGCCCCCACCACGCCGCCCAACAACAAATTACCCGCCGTCGACAAATTCAGGCGGGAAGGCACCGTGGCCGTGATCTCGGGAAAAAAGAGCGACTTGCAAGCCACCTGCAAAGACGTCAGGTCTTTTTGCACATGCAAAGTGCCCGGCGCCTGAAACTGCCACACACCCTTGGCGTTTTGTGCCACGCAAGCGGCGGGCACCGCCCTTTCATTGCACAGCACCGTCACCTGAACGGGCTGCACATCGCCATGCAAAAAACTGGCGCAGCCTGACAAGAGCAGCAAACCCACCACAGACCAGCAAAGGCGCATCATCGTTGACGTATCCCGGTTGGGGAGCGCTGCACACCATGTCGGCACTCCGTGAATGTCTGGAATCGTCGCCAAACCCCAAAACTTGAGCCCCGCCCGCCACCGATACAATGTGACCACTTTCCAACGACAGCCCCCCCAAACACCCCCCAAACTGCCATGCAGCCCATCACCGGCCCTGCCCAAACTGCCGCCATCGATGCCGAGATCGAAGCTGAATTTTGGCGCGAGCTGGCCGAGATCGAAGCCGAATCCATCGGCTGGTTGCCCTTGGGCGAAGGCTGCTACCTGCACACCGGCAACGATTCGGCAGAGATTTTGATTGTGGGCACCGCCAGCGCCAGCCTGGCAGGCCACAACGTGCTGTGGGCCTGCTGACCCGCCCTCTTTAACGCACCTGCGTGACCGAGGTGATCGTCACCTCTGTCAAAGGCACATCGCCCATGCCATTGAGCGTGCCCGTGGTTTGCGAAGCGATGGCATCGACCACCCCCATGCCCTGCACCACCGTGCCAAACACCGCATAGCCGGGGTTGGCACTGTCCCTGTAGTCCAAAAACAGGTTGTCCACCAGGTTCACAAAAAACTCAGACGTGGCCGAGTTGGGGTCGGACGTGCGGGCCATGGCCAAAGTGCCCCGCAGGTTGGACAAACCGTTTTGGCTCTCCAGGGCAATCGGCGCCGCCTGCCCCGTCTTTTTGACCAGCCCCGTGGTGTAGCCACCCCCCTGCACCACAAACCCGGCAATCACCCGGTGAAACAAGGTGTTGGTGTAAAAACCCTGGCGCACATAGCCCAAAAAATTGTTCACCGACACGGGGGCTTTGGCCGGGTCCAGCTCCAGCACCATGCTGCCCAAAGAAGTCACCATGGCCACCTGGGGCTTGGGCACCACCAAGGTGGTGGCAAACACCAGCTTGCCCTCGGGGTCCTTCACCGTCAAAGGCACATCGCCCACCACATTGACCGTGCAGTTGAGCACCAACAACTCGGGGGTGCTGCGCGAAGTGAACACCGGGTTGGCACAACCGGGCGACTCCACCACCAAAAAGGTGCGCAAATGCCTGCCGCCCAACAAAATCGTGGCCGTGCGGCCGTACTGCAACAACTCAGGCTTGGCCGCCGAAATGAAGGGCGCAAAACCCGTACTGCCGCCACACCCCCCCAGCAACAAAGCCAAACCCAGCGCAAGCAAGCATTTCAAAAGGGGCATTTGCAATCAACCGCCAAAAAAGAAGCAGCCCCACGGCTGCGAAGCCGAAATTTTAGGTCACGGGCGATGGGGCTCGGTTTTGCCTTGCTGCTGGACAGCCCCCGCTTACATGTGGAAAGTTGACGCCGAACATGCAGATGTGCTAACGTCTGCAACACCTGTGAATCCACCATGCCCAAAGCACCTCAAGAAATCCTGCTTCAAAGTGAACGGCACGCCATAAAGGAAAAGTCAGGTGGTGGCTTACTGCGATATGAGGTGTGGGGCTTTGTGAAAAATGGCGCAACAGTTGTGACTCGATACAACATTGCGTATATCAATCATGCTGTGTGCCAAGTCGATAACGGCAGAGTGCTGGGGTTCGACAATGCTCACAACTACCACCACAGGCACCATATGGGAACGATTGAGCCATTTGATTTTGTGAGTTTTGAGCACACCGTAGATTTATTTGAAACCGAGTGGTCGCAGATTGCAAAAGCACTCCAAGCAAAGGGAAAGAAGTCATGAGCAAAGTTGTCATTCGAACTGGTGATACCAAAGGCTTTTTTGTCAGAGCCAAAGCCGCTGCACGAACAGCAGACCGCGCTGAAGTGGTGAAAAAAGCCATGACTTTTTCTTTTGAAGATCCCGCAGAAATGTTCGCCGTGTTGAGCGAAACACGGCGCAACCTCATGCGTGAAGTGATGACAGAACCTAAAACCATCAATCAGTTGGTTGAGCTGCTCCATCGTGACCGTACTGCCATCACACGAGATATTGGTAAGTTGGAAGAACTTGGCTTACTGGTGTGCAACCGTCAAGCCAATCCTGGTCATGGCATCCAGAAAATCGTGCGCTCCATTGCGCCCAAGATTGAGCTGGTCGCCACGCTGGCTTGAGTCCATCCAGCAGCTGCACGTGGCTTGAGCAGCGCCGCCAACGCCGCAAAACATCTTCAAAGCGTTACAGGCAACAAAAAATCCAGGCGTTCGCGGCTCAGGTGGGTAGCAGTCACAAAAAGGTTGCGGTGGAGACCCCGAAACGCTGGCTAAGGGCACGCACTTGCCTGACGTTGAGTTCACGCTTGCCAGTCAAAATTTCTGAAACCACGCCTTGACTCCCAATCTCTTTCAGATCGCCTTGCTTTAGGCCATGTTGTGCCATCAGAAATTTCAGTGCATCAATGCCACTGACTTCTGGAAGCTGGTGTTGCTCTGCCTCGTAGTCTTCAATGAGGTCGCCAACGATGTCCACAAGCCCCATGACGGGATGATTTTCATCGCCCCCAGCCTCATCTAAAAGGCTCTCGAGCATCTGTGTCATCCGAGCGTAATGCCCCTCATCTCGAATTGTGGAAATGTCTGTGGCGGCACGAAACTGTTCCCAAGCTGGAAGAAGTTTTTGCATGTCGATGATTGCGTTCATGGCTTCCATGCTCCTTTGTCATATTCTTGGTGTGTTAACACCGCCTTGATGTACACGATTTGCTTCTCGAATCGAATGTAGGCAATTGGCCGATACTTATTGCCGCCAATATCAAACACCACCAGATCGCCGACGCGGTCCACAGAGTTGAACGATGCTTTGAGGTCGCTCCAATTTGCAAACCGGTTCTTCTCCATCACCCGCCTCCACCCTTTTAGGGGCGCATCGGCTTGAGGGTGCACGACGGAAAATGCCCTCAGTGCACTGTTGCTGATGATTTTCATTTTGTCAGTTTATCTCAATTCGAGATGCCGCATTCCAACACAGGTCCCCCTCAAAGCACCGGCACCGACTCGACGGCTTCGAACAGGCGTTCGCGGCTCAGGTGGGCGTAGCGGCTGGTGGTGCGGAAGTCGAGTTACAAACCCAGTTCACTGTGCGACCCGATACGCACCAATTGCAAGGTATCGGCATCGGGCACTCTGTAAATCAAGACCAAATCTGGTTTGATGTGACAGTCACGATGATCGGACCATTCGCCCGTCAAAGGATGGTCACGGTATTTTGGAGGCAAGGGCTTGTCGACAATCAAGAGTTTGAGTACATCCAACAATGCGCCATCGAGCACCAACCGGTGCTGACCCTTGGCTTCTCGTTTGTAGTCGCGCTTGAACTGACTTGTGCGCTCAATCGCCCGCATTCAAGTCAGCCATGAGGGCATCCAGACTTTGATGCCGGGTTGTTTTGCCACGCCGGGCATCGCGCATGGCTTTGATGGTGGTGGCGTTGGGCACCATGGGGTCAAAAGGAAGTGCTTGCTCACGCGCTACACGTGTCAGCATCATGCGAAGCGCATCTGACACGGTCAGACCCATCGCTGCCAAAACAGCACTGGCTTCTTCTTTGATTTGCTCATCAATACGAGCACGAACAACCGAATTTGCAGACATGACGATCCTTTATTTGTAGCTACATTGTGGCTTCGTTTTCGGATCTGTCAAGCCACCTCAAAGCACCGGCACCGACTCTACGGCTTCGAACAGGCGTTCGCGGCTCAGGTGGGCGTAGCGGCTGGTGGTGCGGATGTCGGCGTGGCCCAGCAGCTCTTGCACCTCGTACAAACTGCGCCCGGCATTGACCAAAAACGACGCAAAACTGTGGCGCAAATCGTGCACCCGCAAATCGGGCAAACCCGCCCGCTTGCGCGCCGCATCCCAGCTGTAATAGAAGGACACATAAGGCAGACCCGTCTTGGGGTTGGCAAAAATGTGCCGGCGCGCCCACTCGGTCTGCAGCGCATCGCTGACATCGCCCGGCGGCAGCGACATGTCGCGCAGCGTGGCCAACAACTGCAAAGCCCCTGCCGACAGCGGAATGTGCCGGATCTTGCCCGACTTGGTCTTGGGAATGCGCCACGACTTGCGCGCCCAATCGACATCGGCCCAGGTGGCGTCCAGCACCTCGCGCTTGCGCGCCCCGGTGTAGAGCAAAAACATCACGATGTGCGGCAGCATCTCGCTCTCGCTCTCGCGCACGGCATCGAGCAAGCGAGACATTTGGGCATTGGTCAAAAACCGCTCGATCTTGTTGTCGTCGCGCAGGTTTTTGACCTCTTTGACCGGGTTGGACTCGACACCCGGCACCTTCCAGCGCAGCGCCAGCGTGAAGCCATAGCGCAGCAAAACCAAAGCCCTGTTGCAAGTGCCAGGGGCATAACCCTCTGACCGCATCTGCTCGACAAACACCGCCACATCGGGCGGAGAAATCGCCCCCATGTGCTTGTGGCCCAGCCTGGGCAGCAAATGGTTGCGCATCATGGAGTCGTCGGTGTCCCAGCTGCGCTTGTAGCTCTTGATGTAGGGCAGGTACTGCTCATTGAAGAACACCTCGACGGTGGGGCCCAAGGCATGCGCCGGCACCACGATCGGGTCGGTGCCGGACTTGGCCTTTTGCAACAAAGCGCGCGCCCCCAAGCGGGCGTCTTCGAGGGACATGAGCGAAGCATCGCCCAACGTGACCACGCGCAGCTTTTTGTCAAAGCGATAACGCAGGCGAAAACTCTTGCGGCCACTGGCCAACACGTCCACATAAAAGCCGCGCAACTCGGGGTCAAACACCTCCAAATGGGCCTTGCTGGACGGGCAAACCAAACCCGAAACAAATGAGCTACTAAGTATTTGTTTATTCATAAAGATATTATTCTAAACAGTTAACTTAAGGAATTAAAAATGAACTAAATAATATTTTGTCGTTGAACGATAAAAAACGTCGTTGGATTATCGTTAAAAATCAGAACATTTAAAATGTTGTTAAAAATCAATGACTTAGATTATACAGTATTTCATGCTCACTACTGGTGCGGACAACCTCGCCGGCACCTCAGGCAACGACACCTTCACCGCTTCGGTGGGTGGTAACAACGACACCTTGCAGTCCGACGACGTCATCGGCGGCGGCGCTGGCACCGACACACTCGATGTGACTTTGGCCAACACCCCCTTCGCCATCACCCCCCGCAGCAGCAACGTCGAGATCCTGAAAGTGCGCTCGCAGGCCAACGGTGACGACGAAGGCACCAACGACGTGCAGGGCTTTGTCTCCACCATCACTAAAAACGGTGTCTCCACCATCGTTACGGCTGGCGACAACACGATCGACGCACAGAACATGGTCGGCACCAGCCAGTTCTGGAACAGCAACAGCCGCGCCGACCTGGTGGTCGAAGACATCCGCAACAAGTCGCACGAAACCACTTTGGGCCTGCAGTCCAGCGATCCAGGCGATGTGGACTACGCGGTGTTTTTTGACCCCTCCCACATCACCGCACCCGGTGGCGTGTCATCTGGCGCCACCCTCACCGTGCGCCTGGCCGACGTTTTGGGCCTGAAAGTGGACACCAACGGCCTGAAAAACCTGCCCTACAACGCCATGACCATCACGGTCGGCACCAAAGACGTGGCCCTGGCCATCGACTTCTCCAAGCTCACCAGCTACGCCGACTTCGTGACCGCCATCAACGCCGAACTCGTCAAGGCGGGCCTGACCACCATCACCGCCACAGCAGGCACGGCTGAAACCGCCGTGTTCTCCACCGCCGTGAGTGGTTTCGCCCAAGGCTCTGTGGCTGGCACCTTCAACCCCGTCATCTTGACCAACAGCGGCCCCGAAAGCCTCACGCTCAAAGGCTACGCCTTGAACACCGGCGCGCAAGAGCCCAACGGCAACCTGGTACGCACCTTCTCCATCAACGAGCAGGTCACCGTGAATGCCTTGACGCAAGTCAACATGATCCTGGACGACGTCGGCCGTGGCTCCATGGCGGGCGACTTCCTGGCGGGCAGCATGTCCACCGGCGCATCCGGCAGCAAAGGCATTGCCCAGTTCAACGTCAGCGTTGACCGCAGCAGCCACATCACCACCCTGCAAACCACCAACAACGGTCTGGAAGTGGTCAACGTCAAAAACATCGGTGCCAACGGCAACCTGCGCCTGGACGACAACAACCTCACCGACGCAGACTATGGCCTGACCGATGTGCGCGTGTTCGACGCCGCCAACATGTCGGGCAGGGTCACCCTGTCGGCCGTCCTGTCTGACAAGGTCGTTGCCAAGTACATGGACCTCACAGACACCGGCACCCCGAGCGGTGACAACTCCGACCCATTGCCTCACCGCGATGTGGTCGATCAAGAGTTCAGCTACGACTTGGGCAAAGGCAACGACAGCCTTTACCTCAACATCAGCGAAGCCAACCTCGCCGCAGCGGGCACCACCACCCGTGAAGACTTTGTGCTGACCGTCAACGGCAATGCCGGTGATGACACCGTGACCACCCAAATCGGCACCGGTACGGGCGTGGGCACCGAAGCCTGGTACACCAACAGCACCCTCAACGCCAACCTGAGCATCAACACTGGCGATGGCAACGACACCGTCAACACCGTGGGCGCAGGCAACTGGAAGATCAACACTGGCGCCGGCAACGACACCGTGTACAGCGACAACTCCGGCACTGAAAAAGCCGTGTGGGTGTTCAACACGGCCGACCAAGGCACAGCGGCTGCCCTTGGCGTGCGCGATCTGACCAACCTGGTCTCTTCTGCCAACGACTCGTACAACCTGTACAAAGCCACGGCCGAAGTGACTTTCCGTGGTTTGACCAGCGTCAAAGTGACCATCGACAGCACCAACTACAAAACCAGCGACCTGCAGATCAACCAAGCCATCAAACTGGCGATCAACAGCGACCCGGTCTTGAGCAAGCTGCTGAGAGCCACCGACGGCCCCGCCAACACCTTGGTGGTGACCTCGCTGACCGACGGTGTGCAGGCTGTCACGAACTTGTCTGTGGCCATCGTCAAGCCTGCGGCTGGCACTCTGAGCGCTGCTGAAATCACAGCCGCCGGTGCCGTCTATGGCATCACCTCGCCGACGGACACCTCGGTTTTGAACGCCATGGTCGACGCCATGGACACTGCTGGTGGTGACTACGTAGCCAACTTTGCCAACACTGTTGCTGGAGCACCCATCGATGGCACAGACAGCCTCAGCGTCACGGACAGCACCCATACCCTGGGCGCTGGCAATGACGTGCTGATCTTGAGCACCAACCACGACAACGGTGGGGTCGGAACAACCAACGTCCTGTCCAGCAACGAGACCGTGGTGTACAACGCCATCGGCTTCGGCAACGACACCATTGTCAACTTCAACTCGGGTGACGTGGCTCCGTTTGCTTTGCCAGCGGTCGCTGACACGGCACCCACCGTTGCAGACGCCGGCGAAGACAAGCTGGACTTCACCGCCCTCGGCGGGAGGACTTTCACTACTGGCACTGGCACGACTGCATTTGCAGCCACCGCTACGAACGTCATCAATGTCCGCAGTGTGGTTACCACCACCATGGACGATGCCACCGATGTGGCCACTTTGTTCGCCGCCACCACCAACACGGCAGCTCAAACCCACATCGTGGTTTTGGTCAGTGCCGGCAATGTGGGCTCGGTGTACCAGGTCAACGACGCGGCAGGGGCCGCAGCGGGCTCTGTCACAGCGGCTCTGATCGGTACCATCGACTTGGCCGACACATCGTGGTTGGCTCTGACTGCCGACAACTTCGCCTGATGAAGCACTCCCAACCCTGAAAAGGGTTGGGCCAAATGACACCCTTCGCCACCCCGCCCCTCACAAGGGGGCGGGGTTTTTTCATGCTTGGCTGCCGCCAGCAAGGTGTCTTGGCTCAGGTGTGCATAGCGCTGGGTGGTTTTGATTTGGGTGTGCCCCAGGATGTGCTGCACTGGCATTCCCCAAATCTCTAGACACTTCTCATAGCGCAGTTTGACGCTGGCAATCGTTCTCAAGGTTGGCCGTTTGATGCGTTCGCTACATCAGTAGCATTCATCTTCAAGGAGATAGCTATGGGTATGCCTGTACGCATTGGCGACCAACTTGACGAGCAGGCCAAGGCAGACTCACTGGCTGAGCGGCGCAGCATC